>Ga0172367_10002852_pt1 | contig 23189 bp, 17 predicted proteins | sample Lak10m_FD_114542 | JGI IMG/M metagenome (GOLD analysis project Ga0172367, IMG submission 114542) | Freshwater microbial communities from Kabuno Bay, South-Kivu, Congo - kab_022012_10m | ecosystem: Environmental > Aquatic > Freshwater > Lake | place: Democratic Republic of the Congo: South-Kivu... | reverse complement strand
CAATTATTATAATAATGAACGGCCTCAATTGGGGCTTAAAAAAATGCCCCCGAGTGAATATCGGAGGCATTGTGTAAAGTAGGCTTTTTATTTTTTGTCCCAAAAATGGGGTACAGATCAAAAGAGGGTTTTTTTTTATCTACATTTCTTCTTAAATTCCTCACCTGGCAGTAACTTTATCGCACATTCTAAATAAGGAATCATATCACTCTTATTATTTTTCTTTGCAAAACTTAATGCCGTATCTCCTCGAGAATTTTCAATCTTGGCATCTGCCCCGTTATCTAATAATAATAAAGTTCCCTTCAAACTTCCGGCCAATGAACTCATCATTAAAGGGGTATTTACTTCTGCAATCCCGCCAATAACACCTGAATTAAGATCTGCTCCGGCATTGATTAAAAGTTTCATGATCTTGTCATGACCTTGATAAGCAGCGTATCCCAACGCAGAGAAAAATCCCACGCTCACATCTGTTTTTGCCCCATTGTTTAAAAGTAATTGGACTGCTTTTAAATGTCTGGCATATCCAGAATTTGGATCACCTAATACATCTGGAAAAAAGCTTGCCAACATAAGTGCAGATTCACCAACATCAGTTAACAAATCTAAATCGGCTCCCTTACTAATCAAATAATTCAAAACATTAAGAGATGCAGATCTGCCGGCCAAACTAATTAACGGAGCTTTTCTATAAGGCTCAGCTTTGATCATTAAATTGACATCCAGCTTTTCTCCCTCGACGATTTTTCGAACTTGTCGAAGATTGTCTGAGTCAATGGCTAAAAATAGAGTTTGATCGTCGTAAGACCAAGCATTGAAATTGCAAAAAAGTACTAGAAACAATACATAAACTTTCATAACACCATCCTTGATTTTTTAATTATAATCTGGGTTTTAAAAAAGTCTATGTCATTTAAACATTTCGATAAATTTTTGAATAAACAAATGAGCATCACCTGGCCATCGTGCAGTTACAATATTTTTATCCACGACACAAAAACCATTTGAATAATTATTCGGCTCATCACGCTTTAAAAAAGGGAGAAGTAAAATTGATCCGGCCTTTGGTCCGTAAAGAAATTGATCTGGATTTAATAGATTTGATTTTACCTCATCTTCTACGGTTATATTGTAAGTAAGATAATAATCATTCAGCCAAAGTCTGGTTAAGTTAAACGCGGTTAGCTCTTGAACTTTTGTTAATGCTGTAACTCTGTGATCTTTTATAATTGATTGATGATCAATTTTAGATCGAGATAACAAAACAACTCCGTGACAAATGGCTCCGATGGGTTTATTCGCCTTATAGAATTCAGTAATTTTTTTTTGAAGAATTTCTGATTCAAGATATTCTCTCATTCCCTTAGTATGACCTCCTGGAAGAACTATTCCATCATAATCTTTTTCTTCTATAGAAGAATATTTTATGGGATGTAAATATTCTGATGTTGAGATCATACTTTTATAGGCATTTAATCCATTATCATCTGCCATTAATATTCTTTTTAATATTCCAAGCCCTTTTCCTGTCGTCATGAATTCATCTGCTGAAGCGACTTCTCCACGTGGAGTTGCCACCACGACTTGAAAACCAGCCCGTTTTAAAAAAATAAAACTTACTGCAACTTCTGTAGGATCATAATCATGATTTGGTAATGGAATAATGATTTTTTTCATTCGATTTACATGATATCAAGGACTGCGGGATTTTTATTTAAAGTGATTATTTTCAATGCTCCAATTAATCTTTCAAACTCATCGATATTTGAATATTGAGATAATTCAGCTACAGCTTGATGCGCTAGGTTTTTTAAATTCTGAGTTTGAAAAAGATCCTGTGCATTGGCATTTGACCAAATCACCTCTGCTTCAGCTTTTTCTTTTAGGGTCGTAGGTCTTGTCACTAATGTTTTGAATTTAGAATAATCCATCGATGCATTTTTTAATTTAAATTGCTGATAGATTTTTTGAACTAATTCATCTTCCACTTTTTCAAACTTAGAAATTAAAAGTGCTGACTCTTGCTCTGTTTTCTGACTGGCTAAATGGGCCACGGAGTATTGAAAAGATTTAAATGCACCATACATAGTTTCTGCTTTTACATTTCTAGACAATTTCAATTGAGTCCTTGCTTCTTTTAAATAAGATTCATAAACCAGTCTCGATCTAGCCCCAAAGACTCTTTTTAAAGTTTGGCCTTCTGACATTAAACTTAAAATAGGAAACTTTTGACCTTTGAAAAAGTTTATATCAGGCATACCTTGAATTTGAACGATATAAGGAAGTTCTCGCTTTCTCATGGGAATATCAATAAAAATATCAGTTAAATCTTCCATATTTCTTCTGATAAATCCTTCAAGTACTCCTGGATTATTCGGAAGAGATTGTAATTCTTTTTCTATTCTTAATATTTTGCTAGCATTGTTTACTAAAGATTCATTTCGCATTTTTATCCACCATTCCCGCACATTACGATAGACTGGAATTTTTGCACCAAAAATCTTTCGCCCACGAAGATCGGCCATGGCCTTGGTTGCCTTATTTAGCCTCTCCCCTGAATAACTGCTGACCACTCGTAACATCGATTTAGGATTATGTGAAAAATAATCTGCCACAACTTTGGCCGTACGATTATTAATCTCTTCCTTTGATTCTTTAACCACGACTGTTCCGACTTCATTTTTAACTGTTTTAAGTGCTGCAAGCTTTAATCTTTTAATTGGATTGATTATTTTTCCAACCTTGCTAACCATGGTATTAAAATCTATTTCTCCAACGACATAAAGCTTTTTAATTTTTTCTATTTGTGTCTTAGCAATACTAATTGTTTTTGAATCGACACCTAAGTTTTTACTAACTGAATCTATTCCTAAAACATACTTTGCTAATCGCACTTCTTCTTCTTGAGCTGCCGTTTTAGCTGCTGCTTTAAATGCAACCTTACCAGTTTTATTTAAAAGTGATTTCGTTGAAACATAAACTAACTTTGGTCCTAAGGTTGCCGATCGAGTTGCCACTCCGATAAGTGGAAAAATACTCAAGGCTTCAAAAGCCGCCCAACCATAGCTTCGATGAACTTCATCTGAAGAACCGAGGTTGGCAAAGCCTAGATCTTCCATTTTTTTAACTTCACTTTCATCAAGATCAGCTTGATATTTTCGTCCTAGCTCATTTGAGGTGAGTTTGACTTGAATACCAACACTGGCCAGTCCAGCAACGGCCATAGCGCCACCTAAAGGTGCACAAAGCCCACCACTTAAAGCTGTACAAGCTCCACCCACAATGACGGCAGAAATACCAAGTACGGCTGAGCCAATTCCCCACCACATATCTCTAAATTCATCTGGAGACATTTCATTTATTTTGCTGAGTACTTCTTCAGGAACACCTGGTAATCCAGCCATTTGATTGATTTCATTTTGCGCTTTACTAGCTTGATAAAATAAATTTTTAAAGCCTTTATGATCATTCGGATTCAAAGCACAAAACTGAGAAAGCTGAGTATTAATTTGAATTTTCCGCATCAAAGCTGCTTCTTTTAATAAATCTTTGTAAATAGGTTTTTTATAAGATTCATCTAAAGCTAAAAATGCTAGTTTCAAATTAAAGGTATTATCTATTCCATTTACTTTTGAAAATTCTTCGAAGTATTTTTTCTGATCTTCTATTTTTCCTTTTAATTTATAAAGACCGATAAAGAAGGCACCTAGCTTCCCATCAAGATTGCTCGATATTTTCTCGATTTCATTTTTAGACTTATCACTAAGTTTTACTGAAGTGCTTAAGGCATCTTGCTTGGTTAAAATAGTTTTAAGGCTCACACTTTCTGCAACTTGATAGTAATCTTTTCCAGAACTTTTTGCTGAAAACAATTGTGCATTTCTATGTTCAAAGTCATCGACAATTTGTTTCCATATAATATCTTTTTCTGATTTACTTAAAAACTTACCAGCAAAATTATAGTTTAACTGTCTATCAAGCCCTAAAACTCTTCCTGCTTTTTTAACTTTTTCATATTTCGTATCTAAATAATTTTCTTCACATTGAGCTTTTTCATTAACATTAAACCAAAGTCCATTAAACTCATAGACTGGACTATTACCATCTTTTTGATATTCAAGTTGATCGATTAAAACCAAATAACTTAATTTTAATCTTGCCCAAGGATTGTTAGCGCTCATTTGATCAACTAAAAAATTTAATTCAAATGGCTTAGCTTCACTTAATAGTGAAGTCATATCTCGAACATTTCTCCACACATTCGTTAAAAACGGATAGAGTTCTTGAAACTTCAATTCTTCTAATCGACGAGTTGGAATGTATCTTTCATTTCCTCTAAACTCACTTAACAGATTTGCTAAATTCTCAACTCTATTGCCTCTAAAGCATACATCCTTAATAGTGGCATTTCTCTCTGCTCCTGAAGCCCGACAGGCATCTAAGACAGTACGATGTAACTCAGAACTTAAAGGTAGATCTTTATTTTGATGAAATAAATCTGCGAGTAGTTTTAAAGACCAATCTCGCCAAATAGGACTTGAATACATGGATGGAAAGTCGATTAAGACTTTTTTCCCTTCAAACTTTTTCTTCATTTTAGGCGAAAGTAATTGAGTATAATCTTCAATCCCATTTGATTTCATCACATCGAGTAAATATTGCGAGAGATTTTGCTTACCTGGATAGATTTGCTTCATTGACCCATCTTTTAATTTAATTTCTGCAATTTCATCAAACTCAAAGCCTTTAAGCATTTTTTGAAATTCTTCTTGGCCTTCATAGATTATTTCATGTTTTGATTTATAAGCTCTACTCGATTTAGTTTTAACGCCTTTAAAAACATTTAGTGCTTCAGGCGCCTTAAAATTAACTACTGATTGGTAGTGTGCTACATCGTCAAATTGAGCTTCAAGTGCTCCACTGTTTAATGTACCTTGCGAGCGTTTAGCATTCTTGTAGTTTTCAAAAGGTACTAATCCACTATATCCATCTTTAGTTGGATCTTTAGAAACGTTATCGATGTAATAATCAAGATAAGAAGTATCGTCTTGTTTGAATGTAAGACCATGAGACGCTAAAATGTTCTCTAAAAACTGTTCTCCCATTCCTTCTTCAAATTTAAATTGGAACTGAGATGGCAAACTTCCATTAAATTGATTTTGACAACTATTTGGCACATCGACAGGAGCTTTACTACCTAAAATTGTATTATAAATATAAACTTGCGACATCATCATGTGCAAGGTCATCCATTTCAAAGCTACAACATAATTTTTTGAAGTCGGTGCTTTTAAAAGTGTTAAGACATCTCGTCTTAAAATATCTGATTCGGAAAACTTTAAAAGCATAAAATCAGATTGCTTTTCAAGATTTTTAGGTTCGATATAAAAAGGATTTGATGTAGGATTAGGCCCTTGAGTGATCATCCCCAATTCTTCAACTGAAAAACTTCTTAATTGATCTTCGCTAATAATTGGAAACAGCTGATTGAGATATTTTTTAGCGCTCTCACCTTCTGCCAAATAGTTTTGCTTAATGATTATAATGTCGCGAATCGGTAGCAAAACATTTTCGATATAACTAGATAATATATTTGATGCTAATTCATTTGGTAACGTCTGGCTTCTAAACAACTCAAATGTTTTTTGATGATATAACTTTGCCTCTGAATAATATTTTTGAAAAACAGGATCGTTATCAAGTCGATAAACCGGATACTGCTTCTTTTGTTTTTCAATACCAACTATTTCTTTTACGATGACATCAAAATAGCCATCTTTCTTTTGCTTTGGACAGGTTTTATTGACGAAGCTTTCCCGATCTATTTTATATTCACTTAACTCACATGAGTCTTTTTTAAGAGACTTCATGAGATTTTGAAAATCTCTTTCTATGTCTTCTGGTTTACAATTTGAAGCGACTTCACTTCCCATTGCTTTAACTTTAAAACTTTCAAATTGTGAAATTAATCCTTCAACATTGGCCTTTGAAGCAACAGATCTGCTTTTTCCGCTTGGAAAATAGCATGACTGCAATAAAAGTGATGATACTAGTATTGTGCTTACAATTCTCATCTAGATCCTAATCAAATAATTTATCAAAGTGCTTTTTCATCAATTGATATTGTTCTTTTAGATAAGAGTCTTCAACTTTTTGAGTTGTCTGCATTTGTTCTTGATGAGTATTGGCAATTTGAGTGTTGAACTGGGATCTGACTACACCAGGAGCAGGAATTTCTTCTACTCTTGACTGCCCAGGGCTGCCATCTTTATTGATATTATAAGGAATTGATGAAGGAGTGACATCTGCAGTTTTACTTCCTAAATCTTGATTAGATTTATCCACCCAGAAATAGCGACTCACCCCAAACCCGACTCCAGCAGCAATTCCATATCTGGTTAAATCTGAGACTGTTAACTCTGAGATTGAAACGTACATATTTTCAAGTAATCCCATTTTTTCTCTTTCAGTTCCAGAGTCTTTATGATTAAAAAAAGATTTTAGCGCTGACTTGGTTTTTTCTTTTCCTCTTTCAATCTTGGCCACAGCTTTATCAATTTTTAGAAAAACTTTTAACTCTTGATCAAGCACCAAACGATCTGCACGGAAAACACCATAAGACGATGGCTCAAAATCCGCATTCGCTAATTGCTTATTGAGCTTCTCGAGTAATTCTTCTAACTCTGGAGTTGAATTAATATTATTTTTTACCGCATATTCAACTTCTCTTTGATAGATGGTCACTATATTATATAAATGAGCCTGCTTAATTAATCGCTCATTTAATTTTCCTTGAACGAAATATTTTCCATTCAAATTATCAAGACGTCTTCCAAGTTCTAAAACTTTTAAGCCTCGATTTTTATCTTCTTTTCTAAGAGTCACAATTTCAGATTCTTCACCTTTTGCCGTTTTAATAGTTATCTTTACATCAACAGGCTCTTTTCCAAGCTTAATTTTCATAAGCATTTCTATATTATACATGAGTGAAATTTTTTCATTTAAAATTCCCTCAATGTCTTTTTTATAATTTGAAAATTCCTCGATGTCTTTCATAACATTTTCAAATAATTTTAAATCTTCTTTTTCCAAAGTATTATTGACTTTCTTTTCTAAAAGTTCTGAAATCTTTGCACCAATTTTTTTATAATCTACTTCCTTGGTCATATAGAAAATTGGATAGCGATTCATGTTCCACATTTTTAAATTGGCCAATAGGGATTTCATCACCTTGTTATACCAATCAAGGCTAGGATGCTTCACCACCATGACTCGGTCAGTGGGCATGATAAAACCTTTTGCAATAATATGATCAATTGGAAGTTGATTTGGATCTTCGATATCGACATTCTTGACAATTTTTTTCTTTGGATCAAAAAGTAAAAATGTCTGGGCAAGCTTTGAGCAAGTTTGAATACCATCACCAGAAGCTGGAAAACGCTCTGCCTCTGTATTCCAATGATTAGTCTCAATTGGCTTACTTGCACAAGAAGCTAGGGTTAATAATAAAACACTTTTGAGTATAATTTTTGTAGTTTTCATCTTTAGACTTATCGGAAAATGTAAAAAAATGTTGAATAAACCGAGCTTTTTTCTCAAGTTATTGTTTTCTTTAGTCTTTCCCTCTCATGACGATAAGAATTTGTCTATTTAACTCTTAAATAAATTGGAGATCCAAGTGAAAAAATATATCGCTCTTTTAATGACCATTAATCTGATCTCCTGCTCAAGAATGGAAATTGTCAATCAAGCTGAAAGATTTCCTGCTGGGAAAGATGTGAAGTGTGCAGAAATGTTAAATGATTTTTATAAAGATCAAGACCATGACCGAATGATTTCAAGAGTAAAAGCGACCAAAAAAGACCCACACAAATTCTATCGCTCTTTTCCACCACTCTATTATAAATTGATAAAAGATTTGGATTTAGAATCAGAACTAGGTCCCATTATGAAAGAAGAAACTTTTATTGGTGGTGATGTCCACATTGAAAATTTTGGAGTCCGTCCATTTAAAAAAGAATGGCGTTTCCTAATTAATGACTTTGACGATCTCGCTTTTGGCCCATCGATTCTTGATGTTGTTCGATTACTTACATCAATCAAGTTATCTGGATTTAAAGTAAACAAAGAATTCATCGCGGATTTTTTAAAAGCTTATAAAAGTGGTTTAAAAGGAGAATCATATGAATTCTCAAAAAATACCAAAAAGGTTTTCAGAGAAGCCTTAAATGAACCTCGCTTATCTTTAAAAAAATTTGATCCAAAAACTAAAAAGTTTTTGAAAAAAAGAGAGCCAAATTTTGAGATGTCTAAACTTGAGTTTGATTTTTTTCACGACGAATTTTCTAAATTTGGAAAAGTCGTTGATGGCTATAAATACATCAAAGAAAGTGGAGGCTCTGGAGGGCTTGATCGCTTTGAGCTTTTAATTGAAAGAAAAGGTGAATTTGTATGGCTTGAAGTGAAAGAATGGGATACGGCTGGTTATTATAGTGGAACAGGCCTTCCACCAATTAGTAACCAAGAAAGATTAAAGGCAGTATTAAAATACGATCAACCTGAAGTAAAAGGTCAAATTATCGAATTTCAAGGTAAAGAGTTTTTTGTTAGAGAAATCAATGATCAACATATTGGTTTAACCATCGACGATTTAAGTGAAAAAGAGCTCTTCCAATTATTTTTAGATGAAGCTTATGCTTTAGGACAATTTCATCAAATTTTCGGAGCAAGTAAAAACTATATGACTCTACTTGATCAAATTAAATCAGGAAAATTGAAAGATATTGTGGAAAGTATACATGATAAAATGGCCAGTTACTTAAAGTAAATTTCTAAAACGATTTACATAGTCTTTAAACTCTAAACTTTGAATATATTTTCTGACAAAATAAACATTTTCTTCACGAGAGCTTGAACCTGCATGTTTAAGATACTCTACTTCTGCTCGAGATTTATAGACTGAATCTTTTGATTCGGCTTCATTAGCCTTTTCAGATTGTATATGTCTTAAAATCATTCCCACCATTCCTGTACGATGTTTTCCTCCCATACAATGAAATAAAACCGGCTGGTTACTCGGATCAAGAGCAATATCTAAAATTCTTTTAAGAGCATCAGTTCCACCATCAAGGCCATCTTTAGGATTTGGACCAAAAAGTTTTAAGGCTTCACTATTCAAATTATTTTTTAAATCAATGTCTTCAGAAGGCTTGTAAGGATCATGGCCATCTAAATATGTTCTTTGTTTATAATCATAACTATGAAAAAACTTAAAGCCCATTTTTTCTTGTAAGGCATATTCTTGTAGAGCAAAATCTTCAACAAAAAATCCTGACTTGTAACCTTCGTCGTTCATATAGATGACTGTTTTAGGCATAGGCAAATTATTTTTAGCTGCATATTTTTCTAAATCTAATAATCCTGATTTTCCAAGAGCACTTGAACGATAAATTTTATAATTGTTATTATTTACGACAACAGCAAAATTATAATCTTCAATTGCCGCTATAGAATTTAGGGAAACTAGTAATAAAAACAAAATAAAAAATTGCTTCAACATATGCACTCCTTGAGTGCTAAAATCTTAAAGGAATGCGAATGTGAATTACAATTGTTTGTTAGAAAAAGTCAGATTTTATTTGGCCCTATAGCTCTTTGCCATGAGTTAACAATGAAAAACCAATAGGTTTATCATTTTTAAACAGAACAAATCGTCCACTTTGAACCAGTTGATCTTTTTCTGTTTTTTGATGAATCGTAAATTCTACTTTATTTTTTGAATCAGATTCATTTAAAACTGAAAGATTTAAAATGGTCTCTAACCCCATATAAGTTATACTTTCTACTTTAAAGCATCCTTTAATCTCATTTGTTGAAAGCTCGATTCGATTATTTTTCAAATCAAAATTTCCTTCTAAAAATTCAAAGCGATAGATTTTTTTAAACTCAGCGGGAATTTTTATTAAGCTATCCTTGCAAAGATCAATCTCAAATTGATCACTAGAAGGTTTCCGATGACTGGCGTGATACAATAATCTTTGGTTAACGTAGTTTAAGTATCCTTCAAAACCATCTTTGATATAAAACCCCGTCGTTTTCGCTTTAATACTTAATTCATACATGACAAATTTTTTATTTACTGCATCCCAAGCAATGTTTTCCGCTTTAATATCTAAATCAAGATTCATCTTTTTACTAACCGCTATGGCCATATCAAAAATATCTCTCTTAAGAGCGACTTCTTGCTCTTTTGAAAGCTTCGTACCTAATTTAGATAAGGATTGAATTGATTCTGCCTTAACTAATTGTTTAATCAAAAAAGGCTTCACATCAGTTCCTGAAGTAAGAATGTCTGCGGCATTTTGTTCAAATTCTTCAATGATGGATTTTAGTTCAATGATTTCGTCATTTTCTTTTAAGATGGTTCGATCAAAAATATTCGCTTCAGGGAATTTGTTTAACAAAGGCACATTGTGTGGAAATTTCACCACCAAATCATCTCTATAGATATCACCGACGATCAACTTCTTATATTTAAGTTTCGCTTCCTCTGACATTGAGACAATCTTTATTTTATGGACCACTCCAAAAAATCCTGAACCGATAAAATCAGAGACCTCAATAACTAAATCTTCTCCTCTTTCTCCTTTTAAATTCAATCCAAATCTTTTTCCTAAATACTCATCGCGAGCAATTAAGCTTACAAAAAACTCTTCCAATGTTGTAATTTTTGACATCAGGTATGATTTTAATTTTTTTCCATACTCTGAAATTATCCCTTTTGATTCTGCAGGTAGGACATCGCTAAAAATGACTTTTTCAACTTGAAAAGTTTTTTGAAAATACAAGGCTACATCGCTTAAATAATCGGCATTAGGTTTAAAAGTTCCAGAGCCATGATTGATAACGAGAACACCATTTTCAAGCCATGCTTCTCCTGCATAATGAACTTTATCTGAACCGGCCAGCATGGCATGCTTTGAAGCCAAATTTCTAATAGCCAAAGTTCCTCTCGACGACATGGCAAACCGAATTTCTTTTTCAGTTATGACGAAGGTATAGAGTTGACTAGGCTTAATGTGACTTAAAGGCCTTGAAACATTTTCCTCCACTACTTCTTTAGATACTAAAGCAGCAAAGAAATCTCGAAAATATTTTAATAGACCATCATGTTTTAATTTATTTGAATAAACTGTTTGTAAATTTGGTGGAAGTGCTTCTGGTAAATTTTTATAAGTTATATACTCCGAATCTTTTTTGATTATTTTTAAAAATAAACCAACGCAACCTTCGTTGTTCACTTTTTTGGTAATTTCAATTGCATAAGTTGGATAAAAACTTATTAAAAAAGCTAGGGTTAAAAAATACTTCGTGAAATTTTTAATCACAAACTACTCCAATACTGGATACAGAAACGATGTTCCTAATTTCTGCCCATTATCTTGTATTTCAAATCCTATCCAATCATCATTTTTTGTTTTTAGGTTTTTAAGTATTCCAAACTCCACAAAACGATTCTTCGATTCTTTGGTGAATACCTTTAAATTCATTTGAACATAGTTATCTATATAATGAACCTCACTAATCTTAAAACATGAGAATTCAACTTCTGCGTTGAGAAGAATTTCTGAATTTGATAGATTTATTTCACCATCAAAAAAATCACTTCTAATAACTGAGGATAGGCCAAGAGGAAAACTCATTCCATTATCTTCACACAGTTTTAGATTCTTAAATTCACTTGAAGGCTTTCTTTGTTTTACATAAACCGCCATTCGCGATTTAAAATAATCTAAGTAACCTTTAAAACCATTATTTAAAAAGAAACTTTTACCTTGTTTTAAACTTAGTTCATACATGACAAAGCGCTTATTCACTGGATCCCAAGCAACATTTTCTGCTTTAATATCTAGATTGGCCCCTAAGTCTTTAAGAACTTTTTCTGCCATTTTATAAATATCTCTTTCAAGAGCCGCAGTCTGTTCTGGATTTAATTGATCTTGAATTTTTGCTAGATCTTGGACAGATTCAGCTTTTAAAAACTTCTTAATCAAAAATGGTTTTTCTGCCTCACCTGTTAAAAGAATATCGGCCGCTTCTTGATTAAACTCTTTTACAATATTTTTTAATTTCTTTAATTCATCGCTTTCTCGAAGTACCGTTTGACTAAAAATATCTTCTATTGGCAAGTATTTTAACAAAGGAATATTGTGTGGAAACTTTACAATAAGATCTTCTCTGAATTCACCTTTATTAAGTAAGTGACTTAATGATTTCTTTGCCTTCTCACTCATGGATTTAATTTTAATTTTATGAACAGCTCCAAAAACACCACTACCAATAAAATCTGAGACCTCAAAAACCAAATCGTCACCCTTCTTTCCATCTATTCCTATACTGATCGTTTGTTTGTGATATCGATCTCGGGCGAATAAATTCACCACACCTTGAGACAGAGAGGTTTTTCTGGCTTTCAAGAACGTTTTGAAATCTTCTACATAATCTTTGAAACTTTTTTTAGTAGGCTCAGAAATATTAGATGAAAATATAACTTTTTTTATTCCAAAGACTTCTTGAAAATAGATGGCCACATCATTTAAATCATCAGCTGTTGGTTTAAAAGTCCCAGAGTTGTTATTCACCACCAAAACATCATCTTCCATCCAAGCTTCACCAGCGTAATGGGGTTTTTCACCATTAGCTAAAATTGCATGTTTTGAAGCATAGTTTTTGGGAGAAATTTTTGATCTTGATGTTGAAGCAAAACGAACTTCTTTGTCAGTAATGACAAAAGTATAAAGCTCATTTGCTTTCAATCGTTTGATTAGTTCTTCTTGTCCATTATCTAAAACTTCTTTTGAAATTAAATTTTTGAAAAATGTTCGACGAAGTCTTGTGAAGCGACTATCCGCGATTCTATCTACATAGGTCTTTTCGGCCAGTTTTTTAGAAAGAACTGCATCAGAATTTTTGATAGTGACATACTCACTACCTGTGCCAATAAGATTGAAAAAAAGACCGACACAATCTTTTTTATTGTTTCTAACATAAACATCCGCGGCGAATGCTTGAAATGATAGTAATAAAAAAACAATCAACTTCTTCTTCATAGATATAATTCCCAAGGCGGTCTTATTCAGACCAACCTATCGGAATAGTTGATGAAAAAGTTTAAGTAATTACTTAGATCTTAAGTCCTTTCTGAGTATTTTCCCTACGTTAGACTTAGGTAATTCTTTTCTAAATTCAATTAATTTAGGAACTTTATAGTTGGTGAGATTTTCACGACAGAAAGCTTTGATTTCATCTTCACTTAAAGAGTCATCTTTTTTCACAATAAATAATTTAATTGCTTCACCGGTCTTTTCATCGGGAACACCAATGGCGGCAACTTCAAAAACTTTTGCATGCGTTGAAACGACATCTTCAATTTCATTTGGATAAACATTAAAACCTGATACTAATATCATATCTTTTTTTCTATCAACGATCTTAATATAGCCTTCAGCATTCATGACTCCCACATCACCAGTTTTGAAAAATCCATCTTTGGTAAATACTTTTTGGGTTTCATCATCTCTTTGCCAATAGCCTTGCATAACTTGCGGTCCCTTAATGCAAATTTCTCCGGCTTGATCAATTCCTAAAGTGACTTCATTATCATCTTTAATTTCTATATGGGTTGAAGAAATCGGCAAACCAATTTGGCCATTAAAATCTTTTAAAGACATGGGATTGATACAAGCTGCTGGAGATGTTTCTGTGAGTCCATAAGCTTCAATTAATGCTTTTCCAGTTATCTCTTTCCACTTTTCTGCCACCGCTCTTTGAACAGACATGCCACCACCAAGAGTGAGTTTCAGTGAACTAAAATTCACCAATTTAAATTCTGGTTTATTTATTAAGCCATTAAATAAAGTATTGACTCCAGTAAATGCAGTGAATTTCCATTTTTTTAATTCTTTAATAAAGCCATCTAAATCTCTTGGATTAGTTATTAAAATATTTAAAGCGCCTAATTGTGAAAAAGTAAAACAGTTCGCTGTCAAAGAGAAAATATGATAAAGCGGAAGTGGAGTGATGATGATTTCCTCACCTTCCTTAACTAATGGACTTATCCATGCTTTTGCCTGACATAAATTAGCGATGATGTTTTTATGAGTTAAAATCGCACCTTTTGCCACACCTGTTGTTCCACCTGTGTATTGTAAAAAAGCAATATCGCTACTTACGATATTTGATTTTTTAAAAAGATTTTCATCTCCCACAGATAAGGCGTGCATAAAATTCATAGCCAGAGGAAGTGAATAATCAGGAACCATTTTTTTTACATATTTGATAACCGAATTGACGATTAAAGATTTTGGAAAACCTAACATATCTCCAATTGAAGTTTTTATAATATATTTTAAAGGCGTGTGATGATGAATTTGCTCTAGCGTAGCACAAGCGTTTTCAAAAATGATTATGGCCTTTGCTCCTGAATCCTTTAACTGATGCTCAAGTTCTCGAGGAGTATAAAGTGGATTAACATTTACAGCAACAAATCCACCTCGTAAAATTCCAAAAAGAGCTATTGGATACTGGAGAATATTTGGCATCATGATCGCCACTCGATCCCCTTTTTCTAGTTTTAAATTATGTTGTAAAAAACTAGCAAACTTCTTACTTAATCTATCCATTTCGGCATACGAGAGAGTTTTTCCCATACAATGAAAGGCGGGTTTTGAAGCAAATTTTTCAAAACTTTCATCAATAATTTGAGGAATCGATTGATATTTTTCGATTTCACTTGAAACGTCAGCCGGAACTCCGGATTGATAACTCTTTAACCAAATCTTATCCATTTTACCCTCATTTAAAATTATTTACTAAATCATACTGGAAAAAACCCAAAAACGCGTAGCGCCAAAAGCGATTTTATGTACATTTTTGTTTCCTAAACATGGGAATGCATGTTATCTATAAAACTCAACTGTTACTTTTGGTTCAAATAGAACCGGTATTTTTATGGAGATTTTTTTATGGCTACTAAATTGTACGTTGGCAATCTTCCTTACAGCGCTAAAGAAGAAGGCTTAAAGGCTCACTTTTCTACTGCTGGTGAAGTTGTTTCAGTGAAAATTATCATGGATCGCGAAACAGGAAGAAGCAAAGGTTTTGGATTTGTTGAAATGGGTAATGAAGATGCAGCTAAAAATGCAGTTTCATCTCTAGATGGACAAGAATACGAAGGAAGATCTCTTCGTGTTTCTGAAGCTAAACCTCAACCAGAGCGAGACTCTCGTGGACCAAGACAAGGTGGCGGTGGATTTAACCGTGGACCTCGTGGACCAAGAAGAGAATAATTTAAAAATTACAATTTTTAATATCGAGAAGGCCCAATCACTTGGGCCTTTTTTTTGAGCCCCAATGGAAAAAGATAAAGACTTTTATATAGATCAAAATGGCAATGTGGTATTCACCAGAGAATATCATTTAAAACGTGGCCACTGTTGCAAAAATGGCTGCCTAAACTGTCCTTATGGTTTTACTATAACAAATGATCCCAACACCCCTATCGAGTTTTGTTTAGCTTCAAATTACTGTTCTGAAGATTTTGAAAAAGAAGATCAAGAAGAAGACGAATAATTTTCTATGAGTTTTAATTTTTGAGCTCGCTTTAATTTTTTTATCTCACATTCACGCTTTGAAGCGAGGCTTCTATTTGAAAAGCTTTCTTGATAGACAATCTTTAAAGGCTTATCTGAATAAAAAAACTTAGCTCCGGATAAATTTTTATGTTCTAAAAATCTACGTTCAAGATCTGTGGTGATGCCGGTATAAAGTTTATTTTTTTCAGTCAATATAATATACAAAAACCACTTTTTCTTCTTCATGCTTTTAAATCAATATAGTTAAATTTTTTAACATCAAATAACCCCTTATCGGTTAATTTTAGATTGGGGATTACGGGTAGTGCTAAAAAGGCCATTTGAATAAAAGGCTCGTGCAAAATAATACCTAATTCTTTAAATGATTTTTTTAATTTTTTAATTTTCAAAATTAATTCTTCACTATTTTCTAGACTCATAAGTCCTGCGATAGGTAGTGCTAAATCTGCTATGATTTTATTTTGACAACTTAAAACCAGGCCACCTTTTAATTGAATCAAATGATTCAAGGCCAATGACATATCGACAGGGTTGTCACCTATACAAATTAAATTATGAGAGTCGTGAGCAACTGAACAGGCAATGGCTCCATTTGATAATCCCATCCCACTTACTAATGCTTTCGCTGGAGGAAGATTTTTTCCGTATCTCTCCACGTTGACCATATAAAGTACATCTGATTCAAGAAATTTTTTTCCATCAAAATTTACTTTCTTATGTTCTGTCACGATTTCATTTTCGATAATGCCTATGACATTATAAGTTCCTTCGGTAAGGTCAAAATGTAAATCATCTACTGTTAATGGATTTCTTTTTATCGTATTCTCAATTGGGGGAACACTTTTTTCCAAGTTAACTTTTGATGAATTTTCTAGGTTTAATTTTGAAACCCACTTACCTTTTATTAATACATCTTCGATTTCAACATTCTCTAAATTATTTAAAACAACTAGATCAGCTTGTTTGCCAGGAGCAATCAAGCCCAATCTCTTTAAACCAAAATGTTTAGCGGCAGAAAAACTAGCTAAACGGTAGGCAACATGAACTGGAATATTATTTTCTTTAATCAATTTTTTAATCAAAAAATTAATGTGTCCTTCTTCTTTTATTTCATAAGGATTTCGATCATCAGTACACAATAAACATTGCATCGAGCTGTAATCTGTCACTAAGGGTGCTAAGGTGTTTAAATTTTTTGCGACAGAACCTTCTCTTATTATAAGTGACATTCCTTTAGATAATTTTTCCTTGCCTTCATCTTTTAATATTGTTTCATGACAATTTTGAATACCGGCGCACAAATAAGCATTTAAATCTGTCCCTCTTAAAAGCGGAGAATGACCATCTAGATTTAAATCATTAAAGGCCTCTATTTTATCATGAACTTCAGGATCGCCATTGATCACTCCAGGAAAGTTCATCATTTCTGCAAGTCCAAGCACACTAGAATGATTTTTAATTTTTAAAAGCTTATCGATACTAAAATCACCACCATTTGTCTCAAAACCTTTTAAGGCCGGAACACAAGAAGAGGCTTGAACGAATTGATTTTGATAAGACAAATCACTGCATCTTAAAAACCAATCAAATCCTTTTTCTCCAAGGACATTGGTAATTTCATGAGGATCACAAATAATTGTAGTGGTTCCAAGAGGTAGTGTCATTTTCTCAAATTCAAAGGGATTCATCATTGATGATTCAATATGTAAGTGACCATCAATAAATCCAGGAGTCACAAATTTATTTTTTAAATCAATACACTGATTTGCATCTGAATCAACATATTCAAGTCCAACACCAGCGATGATTTCATTTTTAATGATGATATTAGTAAGAATCAATTCTCCATTTACTAAATCTAGCACCTGTGCATTTTTTAAAAGTAAATCACCCATCGCTTCTTTTTTGGCCACTTTTAAAATTTCAAGTAGACTTTCTCGAGATATTTTTTGTGTTTTTTTATTGGCTAGACTCATTTAAAACTACCTTATTTTTTTAAAATCGCGATCAATTCATCAAACAATCCTCGAGCCATCAAACCGTCTTGCACTCCACCATTATACATAAATACAAAAATAAGAGGATCTTGATTGGGTTTTGCTATATAGCCAGCTAAACCGATGACTCCATCAAGATAACCTGTTTTAGCTCTTACAACTATTGAACTTTGATTTTTTAAACGGTTTTTCAAAGTTCCGTCAATTCCGGCTACAGGTAAACCTGATAAAAACTCTGGATAAATATTATAATCACTTTTAATAGCACTTAAAACTTTTGCCAATTGCTTTGCTGTAAATTTATTTTCTCTAGTGAGTCCGGAGACATTTTCAAGGACATAGTCACTCTTTTCAATTCCAATGCTAGTCAAGTATTCTTCTAGCTTCAAAATTCCATTACTCATTTTTCCAGGTTTCTCAATTTGTGCTCCTAGATTTTTTACTAACATCTCAGCAACATAATTATTAGAAAACTTAAGCATATCAGAAACCATTTCAACTAAATTTTTTGAATCAACTTTGGCAAAAGTCTTGGCTCCTTGATCACAATTTCCTGAAAGCACCTTTCCTTTTACTTGAATATCTCTTTGCTTTAAAAACTGAAATAGATGCTCGCCACTCCAACTATTTGGGTCTGTGATTCCTTTATAAAAAACTAATTCCGGTGAATTTAATTTTATTTGTCCGCTAACAATAATTTTATCTTTATTTTTTTCAGTTACTCTTGAAACTTCAATATTGGTTTTGGTTACTTCATTGCCGGTTTTTGTATTATTTTCTAATTCTAAATATCGATTTTCTGGGTCAATAAAAACAACCGCTGACTCTCCTGGATTTTTTGCGGGTCTCACAAAAACATTCGCCGAATTCCAATTAAAAGATGTGGCCGAAATAGGAGCATCAAAAGCCCGGTCCACTCTCCCCTTATCTCGTCCCTTGTCATAAATTTCTGAATCAAAATATTGACTGTCTACAATGATATTACCTGAAATTTCTTTTATTTGATTTCTTGAGAATTCATTTACTAAAAACCACATTTTTTCTGAAACAAAAGAAGGATCTCCACCACCAACCAGACAAAGGTCTCCTTTTAAAATTCCATTTTCAATATCTGCCTTTGATTTTAACTCAGTCGTAAATTTGAAATTTAATGGAAAATGTTTCAATATGGCAGCGCCAGTAATTATTTTTGTTAAAGATGCGGGAACCATTTTTTTATTTGCATCAATTTCAACTAACTTTTTTCCACTTTGCTCGACATATATTCCTAAATTATTAACTTTAAATTGCCGCTTCTTAATGGTGGCCAAGATACTTGACTCGTTACCAAAGATAAATTGTGAATAGAGAAAAAAAGTTATGAAATAACGCATGAGTTTTCCTTTCTACGGTGATTTTTCTGTGCTTTAATATTTTATATTAGTCTAACAGGAAATTAAAATGAAACTTTCTATCTTTTTTATTATTCAATTGTTTTATATTGCCTCTGCTTTTTCAGAAATTAAATTGCAGTTTTTAAATGATCAAAACATTCCTACCGGTGAAAAATTTATGGAGACTGAAATCGGTGGCCTATCTGGTATTGTGTTTGACCCAAAAACTAATTTGTTTTTAGCTGTTTCTGATGATCGCTCTAAAAACAACCCTGCCAGATTTTATGAATTGCAGTACAAAATAAATTCAAATAAATTTGAGTTTAGTCCCAAGACTGTAGTTTTCTTAAAAGATAAGACTCAGCAAACTTACAAAAAGAATACTATCGACTTTGAAGGAATTACTTTAATTAATGACCAAGTCATTATCTCAAGTGAGGGTTCCATCAATAGTGAGCCAAGTATTGCGCCTGAGATCATCGTTTTTAAAAGAGATGGATCATACATCAGAAACTTACAAGTATCGCCAATGCTCATTTTTTCAAAAGATAATAAAGACCAGTTTGGCGCTAGGGATAATTTGGTTTTAGAACCTCTATCAAGTCTTCCCAATAAGCCAATCTTTTTAACAGGTACAGAAGAAGCCCTTATTCAAGATGATCGAATCAGTACACCAAGCTATGAAAGTACCGTACGAATTTTTAAATATGAAAATGAATTGATGACGAAATCATTTGCTTACAAACTTGATAAAGTTCCCTCTATACCAGTCGGTGGATTAACTGTGGGTGAAACAGGCCTTGTGGACATGATCATGCTTGATGAAAATCAATTTTTATCAATGGAAAGAAGCTACCTTCCACTCGCTAAAAAATCAGTTGTAAAAATATTTCTTACGACAATTAAAAGCGACTCTACAGACATTTCGGCCATGGATTCGATAAAAGATAAAAAAATTGTGCCACTTGAAAAAAAGCTTTTACTTAATCTTGATGAAATCAAAGATAAACTGAGCGCTAATTTTCAGGAAATTGATAATATTGAAGGAATGTGCCTGGGCCCTAAGCTTTTAAATGGGAATCAATCTATCGTCTTAGTTTCTGACAATAATTTTTCAAAGACACAAAGAACTCAATTTATCGTTTTAGAAATGTCTCAATCAAATTAAGAAGCTTTTAAACTGCCATACATAAATGGTGATAATTTAGAATAATTATTCATTGCATTTGTAGTTTGATAAATTTATTGGTTAATATTTTTCAATGCAACCTTACATTTGACTAAGTTTTCTCTCATTATGAAAATCTATAAAGATATTGATGTGACGTTGGATGTTTTCAAGTTTTTTACTCGTACACCAAGTTCGTCTCAAAAAGCGATTCATGCCATAACGAAAGCATGCCAGTGTGTGATTAATGGCAAAGAGCGGATCATAGTTTTTGGTTTTGAGTTCACCCATACCGACAATCGTTGCTCGCTGCCCTTTGAATGTTTGGTGAGTTGAATTTGGGAAGTGCTTTCGAATTAGGCCAGGATAGTGCTTATGTTCGTCAGTTTTAAAATGTGCGATGTTTGAGATAAATGGTTTCAAATCTAAAAGCAATTTATCCAAAGTTTCTGGATGCAGGTTTTTCCTTTTTCCGTATTTTCTCCTCGAGATTTCTGCTAGTTTTCCAAAGGCAGGAATTTCAGAAACCTTTGCACCTAAGATCGTGTAGGTTTGTGGGCAGATAACCACAGAAACGGAAATTGGTTTGAGCCTAGTGTGAATGCTTGAAATCAAATCGTCAAACTGCACATCTAAAACTGGATGCATTTTAAATTGAGACAAAAAATTTGCTTGATTAAGTTCTGCTTTTTTTGAAAGATAAAGAATTTTTCGCTCAATAGTTTTGCGTGCAACTTTTAAAACATAAGCACAATTTCGTTGAGACATTCCACTTGAAAGCATGCTTCTGACGATGTGATTGATTCGTCTTTTTTTCTGATTTTTTTCAAGCTTGAAAGTAGATTTTGAATAACGTGTTTTGCAAGTCTTACATCTAAAACGCTGAATTTTTCTTGAGTCATCACGTCGAAAGTAAAATCCATCCTTCATTTGAAAGTCAGATTTATTATAAAATACACATGATTTATTCGGGCAGCCAATATTCATGTGAATTTATATTCAAAAAAGAACTCCAACTTAAATTTACAAGCTATTGAAATAAAAAGATTAATTTAGAATTAGATTCAAAAATTAAAATTAGGAGATCAATTAATTATCACCACTAAAGAATGGCAGATTAAGAAGCTTTTTTAACGTGGTGGTGTTCATTAGCATGGGCACCATACTTCATATCAACACCCATAATATGACTTACTAACCAGTTTCTTAAAAAAGAGACTAGTCTTTGATCGTCAAGTGTTCCCGCTTTTATTTGCTCTCCAAATCCTACGACTGTCTCAATTAGCTTTTGATGAATTTTTTGATGAGAGGCTAGTAATGGGTACTCTACTTTACGCATAAAGGCTTCTTCATCTTTAAAGTGTTGGATGGTGTATCCAGCAAGATCAGTAAATGCAGCCAGAAGATCTTCTTTCGATTTCTTAGTTCGATATTCTTCAAGAGCTTTTACCAAATTATTGATTTTTCCAACTAAGACTTTATGCTCTTCATCCATTTCAGATACACCTGTTTCAAGACTATCATTCCATACAAAGTACTTTAATTGAGCTTGATGTCCACCTGATCTTGCATTCAATGCTTTTTGTAAATCTAATAATTGCTTGTTCATTGTTTCAGTCTGTCTATCGAACTCGTTGGCGTGTTCAGTGGTTTGACTGGCCACCAAACGATTTCGATCGGCAACTTCTTGAAGCGACATAATTGATTTATCTAGTAACTCAACACCAATAGCCTGTTCACTTGTTGCAGAAGAGATTTCTTGAATCATCATGTGAGTTTCTGAAATCTTATCTGAAATTACATTAAAGATTTCTTCACAAGACTTAGAGTATTTATATCCGACTTCACTTTTACTCGAAATGTCTTTCGTTAAACTATCAACTCTATTTTTAGCTTTATCTAAAGCTTCAGTAACTGACTTTACACTTCTTTCAACAATTGTATTTATTTCATTAGAGGCAACACCAGACATTTGGGCCAACTTTCCAACTTCTTCCGCCACCACGGCAAAACCTTTACCATGTTCTCCAGCGCGAGCTGCTTCTACAGAAGCATTAAAAGATAAAAGTTTTGTTTGAAAAACAATATCATTAATAAGCTTGGTTTTTTCAGCAATGGCCTTGATGCTCATTAATGAGCTATTAAGTTCTTCTATAGAGGATTGCATTTCAACTCTAAAGTGTTCACTTCCTTCTTTCATCTCAAGACTTGAACTAACCATTTGCTTAACAGTTTCTTCACCTTTTCCTGCCATCTCTTTTAGATTTACTGCTTCTTCGGTTAAACTTTGAGAATGATCTTTGGTTCTTTGAACCATCGCTTTGATCTCATGACTTGCCGACATCGTTCCATTAATAGTATCTAATTGTTCTTCTGAAGCTGAGTTCAAATCCAAACTCACGCCTTTAACTTGCTCTGCTGAACCTTTTAAATCTGCACTCACATCTGAAATTTCAAAAACTTTATTCATGAGTGATTTCATTTTTATGTAATGAAACACTATCATCATAACTGAAATGAATAAACAAACTGAAACTAAGCTTAGTGCTAATACCATGTAAGACTCCTGATTAACTTATCTCTATCTTCGGAAATGCTAGGTAAAAATAAATTTTAATTTACTGATATTTCTCATTTCTCAAGAAAAATTTAGGTTGAGAATGAGATGTTCTGGATTCTTTATCAAATAAGTTGGTAGTTGAATAAAAAGATAGGCCTTTCTAGTTTAGTTTATAATTAAATTACTACGTTTGATTATTAACTTTGCCAAGGAAGGCCTTATATGAAAATACCACGTTTTTTTCAAAACACATTCCCGGATTTCAAATAATTGATGTCAAAGAATTCCTTAAAAAGGGTTTAATTGAAGTTCATCTAAAAAAAGATCCAGATAATCAGGATCGATTCTGTTCTCGTTGTAATGGCGAATTAAAAGAGTCTCACGGCAAGTATCCAATCAAGCTTAAAACCATGCCGATCTTTAATTACGATTGTT
>Ga0172367_10002848_pt1 | contig 23198 bp, 15 predicted proteins | sample Lak10m_FD_114542 | JGI IMG/M metagenome (GOLD analysis project Ga0172367, IMG submission 114542) | Freshwater microbial communities from Kabuno Bay, South-Kivu, Congo - kab_022012_10m | ecosystem: Environmental > Aquatic > Freshwater > Lake | place: Democratic Republic of the Congo: South-Kivu... | reverse complement strand
ATAGTTGGTGTCGAAGGGATACTGTTTACCGTCATCGTAATCTGGTTTGACGTAGCGCTTGATGTCGTTACACAAGTTGCACTTGATGTAAGAATACAAGTAACCACACTTCCGTTTGTGAGAGAAGATGAGGAGTAAGAAGCGCTGTTTGATCCGACATTGCTACCATTCACTTGCCATTGGTAAGTAGGTGTTGAACCTCCGTTTGAAGCAGAGGCTGTAAATGTGACTGAACTTCCGGCGCAAATGGTGGTTGTTCCGGAAATTGAAATTGCCGGAGCCACTGGCGACGAAATAGTCATCGTTAAAGTGTTGGATGTCGCCGGGTTGTTTGAAACAGTTCCATCACTGGAAGTCATAACACACGTTACTGTCGCACCGGTAGTCAAAGATGTGGTTGTGTAGGTTGCAGCACTTGTGCCTACAGCTGATCCGTTTACAAACCACTGATAACTTGGTGACGTACCACCGTTGGTAGGTGTAGCTGAAAACGTAACAGAGCTACCTGTACAAACAGATGTTCCCGGGCTTGCTGCAATAGAAACAGACGCTGCTGTACTTGAGGCAAGCTGGAACGAATAAACTTGAGTCTTTTTAGGGTTGCTGGTTGTACCGCCACACCATTCACCGGTGTGCCAGAAGGTATATCCATCCGGATCTAGCGATGTTTGCGAATAATCCCCCCAACGATTTCCGCCATACCAGCTTGTTCCTTGAGCTACAATTCCATTCGTAGCCATCGTTTCAGCAATGGTCATAGTGTTCAGAGGGTCATTCGCTAAACGTCCAACATAGGCTAAGCTAGGGTAAACCGTACTTGAACCTGATTTCGCATAGCAAAGGCCAATATTCCCGGCATCATCCATGGCGATAGAACCAATCCAACGGTAGTACGAGTCTGGTGTGTAAATAGATTGCTGATAAATAGACCATGTGCCAGTGGATTGATCCTGACGTAATTCAGCCCACATGATACTTCGTTGTGTTGTACTTATTTTAACACCCCAATTCAATACGATCGTATTGTAACCACTCCATTTTCGGTATTGCGCGCGATAGGTAGCTACCCCACCAATACCATCCAGTTTTTGTGTCGTACCTGGTTGAGCAATATCGTCCCATGAATTACTGTATGATGCATCAAAAGCAGGGGTAGCAAGTGTTGCATTGAGCGCTACAGAAAGCGTAGGTGTTGTTGGTGTCCAGTTCACCGTTGCGTGATATACTTTAATGGCATCGGTGTTACTTCCTCCCCAACCATTGTCCGTGTAATAAACAATTGGACAAGGAGTTCCGGTAGTAGGGAGTTGTGTTCCGTCTGCGTCACCTGGCAGAGGACAGAAGAATCCGTTACCAGACGCAGCCGGACTGAAGGCTGCATAAACAGATCTTGCCGATGCGCTTCCTGCTAACATAGCGGTTCTTTCAAACGCAAAAACCTTTTGAGGGGATTGATTAGAGGTCATGTAGTATGCGTCACCCCAGATGGAGAACTTCAAATAATCAGGGAATGCAGGGGAAGTAAATGTATACGTGTACCATGATCCAAGTGGGTCGTTCGTTGCGGATATAGCGATATAAATCTTGTTGCCTGTTGTGCCGAATTGCGCAAGGAACCAACGATCTGCAAAACGATCATACATAACGATAGGGTCACCGTCGTTTGCTGAAAGATCTGGTGTCCATAGAGTGCCTAAAGTGAAAGTTGATACGGTTGCACCTGTAGATTTATTAATTACACGAATAGGTGTAGCATTAATACCTTGTAAATAGTAAGTGGTTCCGGCAGCACCTGAAGGGTCATGAGGAGCACTATTCACGGCTTGTCCTGCTACATTGATTCGTTGTGGTGGACCTGGTCTGCTTCCAGGCTCATGCTGAAATAAAGAGGAGTCATTTCCGTAAGAAAAACCATCTTTTTCAACTGAAAACACAAACTTTTGAGCATCACGGTATTTTGACCGTTTGTCAGCCTCTTTCAAATGTTCACGCTTGTGCTCACGAATGATTTTTTTGACATTTACAGGGTTTTCTTGCAGAATCTCACTAAGTGGTTTAGTTACTGCGAATTGCTCGCAGTAGATCACTTCGGAGTCATTTGTTGATTGCGCCCATCCTGATTGAAAGAAGGAGAGGACAACAACTGAAATGGAAATCGTAAGTTTTCTCATAGTTCAAGTTTAGAGTTTTTCAAATTTAAGTAAAAAGTATTTTCATATTAAAAAAAATAATCGGACAAATGTTCGAAGTACCGTAATTTTGAAACAAAAAAATGAAGATCCTTCTTTCACCAGCCAAGTCGATTGCGTTAACGAATAATTTAGACTTTCCGTTGGTAACCTCCCCGATTTTTACCAAAGAAGCTGAGAATTTGGTGAAGAAATTGAAGCGATTTAAGCCAAAGGATCTGATGACCTTAATGAGCATCTCTCGTGAATTGGCAGATCAGAATTACGAACGTTTTCATAACTGGGTTAGACCTGAAGAAATTACAATAATTACGCAGCCTAGCTCTTTTATTTTTACGGGTGAGGTTTATAGGGCTTTGGATGTACATACATTATCAAATTCTGAATTGATCACAGCTCAGGATCGTATAAGAATCTTGTCAGGGTTGTACGGCATACTTAAACCCCTGGATTTAATCTATCCTTACCGTTTGGAAATGGGGACCAAATGGTCACCGGATACTAAAAATAAAAATCTTTACGATTTCTGGAGGGAGAAGCTCACGAAGCAATTAAAGAAAGAACTTCAACCTCAAGAGGTCATCGTAGATCTGGCCTCCAAAGAGTATTCAAAAGTACTTGACTGGAAAAATATCCCGAATCAAGTTGTTACTCCGGTATTTAAAGAATTCAAAAATGGAGAATATAAAGTGGTCATGATGTATGCAAAGCATGCCCGGGGTGCGATGGCGCGTTACTTGATTCAGAATGAATTGAATACGATTGATGAATTAAAACTATACGCTGTCGATGGGTATACCTATGATGATAAGTTGTCGACCCAAAAAGAGTGGGTATTTGTTCGCTAGACCAAATTAAAAATGGCATTCTTCTGAGCGGTCGAGTATTTCCCAAGTATGATCAGCCAGAAGTTTTACGGTAGCAATGAAACGGAAATTCATCCGTGATCTTCCCCATTGAGAAGGAGCAATGAGGGATAGAAGATAAGTCTGATTTTCCTTTTGATAAAGGTGATAGGTATGATTGATCAGTGGTTCAAATCGGATCTCCGCCTGATAAATGAGTTCTGAGATGCCTTTTCGATCCTGAAGTTTTTTCGCTTGTTCGGCCAACAATTGCATTTGTTCATAGATCTGATGCAGTTGCATGTCCGTTTGATGCTCCATCGCCGACAAAGCACGACCTTTAATCTTTCCTTGATCCTCCGGTTTTACGAGTGCACTACCCGCATGGTGGGCATAGGGCAAGTTATGAGGATTCTCCGTAATCTTATCCGGATCTATGGGGTTTTGAAAATCTTTATTTTCCATGTCTAATTAACCAACGTGTGCAGTTGATTGTTCTGTTCTAGAAACAAACTGGTAAATTAAATTCAAAATTTCATTCGCTTTCTCCAGATGAGGATGGTGACCGCAGCCGGTTAAAAACTGTTTTTCAAAAATAGATGTGCTTGACTTTTGGATAAGATCCAGTTGCCTTTCAGTTCCATACTGGTCATTCTTCCCTTGAATTGCCATGGCAGGAACGTTTAAGGTAGTGATGTCTTCACAAATAGACCAGGATTTAAAGGAATCTCTTCTCCAAGTATCGGCCCAGGCATAAAACAGCCTGTCAGTTTTTTCACCATGGAATGCGATTAGTTTATCAAGTTTCCGATTTTGGTAGGCCTCAACAGCAGGATCGATTCCGGAAATGGTTTCGGGTTCATTGATGACATGCGCCGCCATCGTGATGCATGCACTAACTCGTTCAGGATATTTTGCGGCATAAAGTAAGGCAATGCTGCCCCCATCAGAATGACCAATTAAAATAAGTTTTGTAGCAGGAGGAACGAGTTCATTAATGAGAAGTGGCAGTTCTTTTAATGCGTAGTCATGAAGGTAACGGTCTGTTCGTTCTTCAATTAATGAAGATGATTTTCCATGACCCTGACGCTCGTAAACAATGCCATTCAGCCGTAATCTTTTACAACATTCTTCGGGGAAATTGCGCCATTGTGGAATGGAACCGAGCGCTTCATGCAAAAAAAATAGGAGTCGGTCATCGACGGGATTTTCCACCCGAATAGATTGGTAGTGTAGCGTAAGTTGGTCAATTTGAAGTAAGGGCATGATATAAAAAAAGGGATCCAAAAGAATCCCTCTACGTTCGTTATGTACGTTTAATTTTTTACGCGCTCCACATAAATACCAGTTCTGGTATCAATTTTAATAACCTCTCCATTGTCAATAAATAAAGGCACTCTTACTTCAGCGCCCGTTGCAATGGTGGCTGGTTTCATGGAGTTGGTTGCAGTATCGCCTTTAATTCCCGGTTCTGTGTAAGTGACTTCTGAAATGATATACATTGGAAGTTCAACAACTAATGGCATTTCCTCTTCCGCATGAAAAAGGATGTTACAGGTCATTCCTTCTTGAAGAAAAAGTGGCTTCTCAATCATTTTCGAGGGGATATTCACCTGTTCGAAAGTTTCATTATTCATAAAAACATAATCACTTCCTTCCTGGTAGAGGTATTGATACTCCCTGTTTTCAATGCGTACAGTTTCAATTTTATGTCCTGCAGAAAAGGTATGATCCAAAACCTTACCTGATTCGATCTGACGGATCTTTGTACGGACGAAAGCAGGACCTTTTCCCGGTTTAACATGTTGGAATTCGATTACCTGAAATAACTTGTCGTTATGCTTGATACACAAACCGTTCTTAATATCTGCTGTTGTTGCCATGTGCTAAAATTTCGGTGCAAAGATAGAAAAAGAGTTTTTTTGTAGCACAATTCACTCCTTGTTTTCAAGAATGTAATAACAAGTGGTCGTAAAGAAATCTCTGAAAAAAGGAATATTCATCCACTTCGGGAGCTTGCGCAACTTCAGTTTGAATTTGATTTCATAGTTCGGATTGATCAGATACAGCGTTTCATCAACAATGGTATACTTATTCTCTTTGACAATCTTCCTGAATCTGCCAATACTGATACGGGTATCGCGGATTTCCTGCAAACACTGGATCGTTTCTTTACTTTCACCAAAAAGTTTTAAAACTCCCTTGTAAAGAAAGTTGGGTAGCAAGTGAAAATAAGGCAATACACTTAGGAATTTACTCCTGCAAACTTGCTGATGACCACCAAATGGCATTCGCCAGGATGGAAAACCAAAAAACAATTTGGTGCCTGGTTTTAAAAATTGTTTGAGATGCGCGAAAAATCGTTCTTGATCAGGTATATGTTCGATCGTATCCCGCATGTAAACGAGATCAAAGGGTTGAACGTCCTCCGGTTTTAAAAGATAAATGTCCCGCGCAATCAGATGAAGATGCTCCTTGTTTCGATGTTCTTGATAGTACAATTGTCCATTTGCAATCTTGTTAGGAGCCAGGTCAATTCCATAAACATTACATCCTAAATCAACGAATGGAGCCATATTACCTGCTTCTCCACAACCAATCTCAGCGATTACAAGAGAGGGATTAATCTCTTGATACTGTTCAATATATGGAAACACATACTTTTTAGTTACAGTCCCCTGTTCCTCAAAATAACGCTTGCGATCGGTGTGTCTCTCTTGCATTTCGTCGCTAAATTACCTATTTCGTGCGGACATTCTGCCAAGATGAAAAATAGAATGTTTCGTCAACTAATAAAAGAGATCTGAGCAGAAAATTAATTACCTTCGTACCAAGGGTACCACTCCGAAGTTGAGTGCAGCGACCCCATCCGCTTTGCGGAGCCCATGCAGTGAACTCTTGAAGCTTACCTTTATGACCCTAAGGAACGTCTCAGGCAAGCAATGGCGGGCTGCACCGTCTAACGGCAGAGATCACATCGAACAGCAGATTACAACGATTGCCGGCAATCCTAAACGTGTTTTCTGAAGCTTCAGAAAACAAGGCTGCATGGGTTTTTTAGTTTTGAAAGGTTTTTATTAAAGAACCATCATGTAATTCTAAAATGATAAATCCTTTAAAATCTTCATTTACCTCTTGACCTAATAAATTGAATCTGTTTGCTATCCTTTTCGAAGAAGTAAAGTTGTCAATGGTTATGGTTCCCAGATCCTTGTTCTTTCCGTCAATATCTACCTGAGAGATCCTATAGTAATTTAAATTATTAAGCAAAAAATCATAATCTTGTATAAAGTAATTTGTTTCTTGAGTTGAGTTTCCAACAGCATTTACTGTTTGGATTGATTCCCAATTGACGCCATCTACACTTCTTTTAAGAACAAAATAATCGTTGTTTATCTCCGAAAAGGTTGTCCAAAAAATATAATTTATTCTGTTTTCACTAAAACCTGATATTTTTCCAAATTCAACAGGTAATGGTGTGCAATCAAGCGTTGCTCCGTTGGTCAAAGTCCAACTTAATGTATAGGGTTGGTAAGATTCACTGTAGTTATCAACTACCATAAGGTATATTTGATCCGCAGTTACACTTAATGGAGACACCCAGGAATCTCCCGTCGGACCTTCTGTAACATCGCTTGCCGCACTTCTTAAACCAGTTTGATCTGTCACTGCGCTGTATGAACATCGAAGAGGACCTGATGAAGGTGGGCAGGTAACAGAGTTCATAGGACCCCAAATTGCAAAATCGTAATCATCTCCACTATTCTGCGGGTCAATTGTTAAAGCGATCGTGCCGGAAGTGGCTGGAGAAAAATAATACCATGAACTTTGGTTTTCACCAAATAAGCAACCGTCATTGGTCGAGTTTAAATCAGATATAGACCCACTACCTGAGCTATTACCATCTAAAGTTGAATTTGTACAGACGGTTCTACCTCCATCACAATTTTGAGCTTCAGGAGGAGGAGGCGTTGCACATGCTGCACATGATATAGTTGCAGCCCATCCTGCAGCTACGTTGCTGCCATCAGAGGTGAAATTAAATGTTAAACAACCCGTTGAAGAAGTAACAGTGCCAGGCGAAGTACTACCTGAATAGGTGCCAAGTAAAGTTGCTGTGGTGGAATTACCATCATAAATCCGCAAAAGGTCGTATCCTGATTCAGTAGCGAATGACGTAAATGTTGCTCGGATACACGTTCCATTGCTTGAACAGAATTTTGTTGTTTTATTCAAGTTGTTTGTATAGTTAGTGGAAGGCCCTTTCCAATCATAAAAGTTTGCATTGCATGTATTAATAAATCCATTTGGGTTATTGTAGGAGGGAGTTGTGGGACATGCAGCACAGGCGATGGTAGCTGTGAAACCAGCGCCTACATTTACATCGGCGTCAGATTTAAATTTTACTGTAATGCACCCTGAAGTAGAAGTGTATGTAGTTGGTGTAGTAAAGGTTCCAGTACCATTAATGTTATCAATTAAAGCATAGGCAGTACTTGGTCCATCGTATAGAATGATTTTGTCACCATTATCACCCCCAAAATCTCTTTGCGTAATTGTAAGGGAAAGACAATTGCTCGAACTTGAACAAAATGTCATAGTGTAGTTCTCGCTACTACTATAATTTAAACCACTTCCTCCTGAATCATAAACCGTACCTGAACAGGTATTTACTGTACCACCTGTGCTAATAAGGTATGTTTGAGTTAAACTTACCACAGGAGTCAATAATACAATCAACAAAAATAACCTCTTATTCTTCGTCATCTTCAATAGGAATAAATTGTTCCGGATAGTGAATAGGCAGCTTAAGCTCCAGCTCACTAATTGCTAATAGTGTAATCCTTAGACCATGCTTATGATCATAGACATCAACACGATCATTTTGGAGACGATGTTTTTCATATTTCGATACATCAAACGATTTCAAATCAAAAGGACTAACGTTTTCAGTTAAATCAACATTACTCACGAAATAACTATTCGTAAAATAGTAATGGAGTGTTAAATACTTCTGAAGATTATTCAAGTATAGATCATTTAAATCTTCTAAAGAATAATGTAAAAGTAGTCGTTTATCTACTTCAACTAATCCGTTACTTCGTTCATTTACAAGTTGACATTTGGCGAACAAATTCAACAACGCAAATAGAATTGTTAGGTAAGATTTTGTTAAGGTCATTCACAAAATTAAAGAAAATTCAATTAATTTTCACATAGTTATCTCTAAACATATGATTTTCTGATCATAAAGGTCAACAATAAGTTGCGTTATTCTTTTTTTCTTCATCCGCTTTGCGGAGCCCATGCAGTGAACTCTTGAAGCTTACCTTTATGACCCTAAGGAACATCTCAGGCAAGCAATGGCGGGCTGCACCGTCTAACGGCAGAGATCAGATCGAACAGCAGATTACAACGATTGCCGGCAATCCTAAACGTGTTTTCTGAAGCTTCAGAAAACAAGGCTGCATGGGTTTTTTAGTTAATAAATTAAAGGATCTTCACCTCTGTACGTCTGTTCTCCTGATGCATTTCTTCAGGACAAGTCACGTTATTCTTGCACTTGTTGATCAGTTTTGTTTCACCGTACCCTTTTGCCGTGATATTCGATTTTCTTACGCCTTTGCTGATCAGGTAATCAACACAACTTTGCGCGCGTGCTTGTGAAAGTTTGAGATTGTAAGCATCACTTCCCCGGGCATCGGTATGTGCACTTAACTCGATCTTTAGATCATTTTTAAGGATGAAATCAGCCAGTTTATCCAAGGCGATCTTACTTTCCGGACGCAATGTGGATTTATTTAAGTCGTAAAAGATGTTTTCCAGTTTGAACCGTTCACCTTTCACGATGGGAGGTAATTTCAATTCGAGATCGATTACTTTGTCGTTTTCATTGGTCGTATTAAATGCCGTATTGTCGTCTTTGTAGCCCTTTTTGGAGGCATAGGCCCAGTAGGTTTTATTTCGGTCTGCTTTGAAGGTTACTATTCCAAACTCATTCGTCAAAGAACTGGTGTCTTTGTTTATTGAATAGTCGGTAAGACTTGTTTTAGCCTCAGGAATTACCTTTCCTGTTCGTGCTTCGGTAACACGTAAATGCACTTGAATAGTGGTTGGTTTTAGTCCAAGTTCACAGCGCAAAATGGTATCTCGTGTGATATTCATCGCCGAAACAGCAGCTTCCTTGATGAGAATAAATTCTTCCTTCTTCGTTGAGATCTTGTATTGGTGATCTGCTTCAATGAGTTTTGTGAATTGGCCAAATTCATTGCTTAAAATAGTGTCCGTTCGGAGCGTTTGAAGATCCGTTATGGTCACTTTCTGATTCGCAATCGGCTCATTTTCTTTGTATTTCGCATAAACGATTCCGTTCAGTTCAACTCTCACTGGACGTTTACGGTAATAATAAATTCGATCTGTATTATCTCCTCGGTTAGAAGAAATGAATCCAGTCATGCCGTTTCTGGTGATCAACCCAAAATCATCGAAAGGAGAATTTACCGGTGCGCCAATATTTTTTACAGGTCCATTTCCTGTGTTCGATACTTCAAACAAATCCAATCCACCAAGTCCGAGATGACCGTCAGAGGCAAAATAAATCTTATCACCATGGATAAAAGGAAAAAACTCGTTTTGAGAAGTATTGATCGTTTTTCCAAGATTGACCGGTGTAGTCCATGAACCATTTACAAGATTCGATTTCCAGATATCTGCTTCACCTGATCCACCCGGACGATCAGATACAAAATAAATGCACTTGTCATCTTCTGCAAAAACAGCATGTCCGGAATTGTAACCTGTTGAATTTATTACCATTAGTATTGGTTCGGACCAAACGCCATTCACTAAAGTGGATTGATAAAGCGACAAGGTGATATTTTTCGATCCTTTGAAAGCGTCGATTGTATTTCGCGTGATCAGCATCTGATCTCCCTTGCTGTTGAAACTCACAGGTCCATCATGTGCTTTGGTCAGGTAAAATGAGCGTTGCATTTCTCCTTCCTCAAATGTGGAATCGTTTAATCCTTTTGCAAGATGCACATTCGTGTAGTAATCGAGATCCCAGCCATATTCTGAACGAAAGTTTCGATTGTTACTTGCTTTACTCACATAAACGAGATCCTTTTGGTAGAAACTTGCTCCAAAATCGCCTTTGTCTGAATTTAAACCGCTGTTATAGATTCTGAAAAGCGAAGAATCTTTGTAGAAAGCTCCTTCATTTGAGGTTTCGGAAATGATTTGTGACAAGAATGTGCTTTTTGAAACCAGTACTTGATGGTTTTTGAGCAAGGCAATGCTTTTAACATAAATTCCCTGATAACGCAAGGATTTAAAGTAGAATTCCAGGTCTTTTTCATTCAGTAAACCAAAGCGATCCAGACAATCGAACCAGTAGCTGCTCTTTTCCATTTCAAACAGATGAAAGTGTGCTATGGCTGCCCGACGCATATATTCCCCAGAAACCGGATTGATCGAATTCTTCTTGATGGATTTTTGTCCCAGCTCATCATACATCCGAACGCAACGGGCATATTCCATTAGTTCATAATGTTGTGCAGCAATTTTCGCCTTCAGCTGACTGAACGCCTGACTTGATAAAAAGATTAAAACGACGATAAGTAAAAAACGCATCAGAAGTATCTTGGAGAATGGTAGGTTGAACGTTTAGGTTGAAAATCGTATTGAAGCAAGATCTCATGTGATCCATACTGATAGGTCCTCAATCCATTTACCGGGAAGTCATAAACGTATCCAATCTGAAAGACATTTTTCACATTGTAGACGAGGTTAATCCCAACTGCCTCGTTATAACGATACATTAGTCCTGTCCACAAGCGCTCATACATCAGTAAGCTTGCATTAACATCGATGGACAAAGGTGCTTTGGGTGTGTATTTGATCAGTGCTGAAGGTTTGAGTTTTAAGACGCTGTTGAGGTCAAAAACATAACCACCGGCAATGTAAATATGTTTGGCAGTAATACTTTCTACGATAGCATTCACTTGCGTTCTGTTTTGAAACAATCTTGGAATGGATACGCCTACATAATGGTTTTCACCATAATAATATAAACCGGCTCCGACATTTGGTTTTGTAACACTGAACACCTTTCCATAATAAGGGTCCGTTTGATCGATAACCTTTGAGTTGGTGAAGTCATAGCCCATGGCATCGAACCCAAGACTTAGTCCAGCGGTGAGTTTATCACCTTTTTTATTCAATGTAATGCCAGAACTGATATCGGCATAAGCTGATGTGCGTTTTCGTTCTCCGATCTGGTCATTAATAAAATGCGCGCCTACACCCAACACTTTATGATTCACAGGAGAATGAATACTGAACCATTGAGAGGTCGGTGCACCTTTGAAATTTACCCATTGGAATCGTCCAAGTGCAAGTGCACTTACAGCATCTCTGCTTCCTGCATAAGCGGGATTAAAGTAAAGCGGATTGTACATGTACAAAGACATCTGTTCATCCTGTTGTGCTTTTAACGGAGTTACCGACAAAAGAAGCAAGCTTAAAAAGAAGATATGTTTCATAGTGCCGTACATTAATATTGAACTTCGATGTATCCTTTGAACGGTGGCTGATCACCTTCGTTCAGTTCAAGAATGTAAAAGTAGGTTCCAACCGGAACTTTACCATCTTTTCCGTCTAAAGTTAAACCTTCTGTTACCTTGCCATCCCAGTCATTGAGGTAAGGAGAAGCTTCGAAAATCAGATTTCCCCAACGGTTAAAGATCTGTACTTTTGATTTACCGTAATTTTCTATTCCCTGGATTTCCCAATTGTCGTTCTTCCCATCAAAATCAGGGGTTACCAGATCGGGGATAAAAATACAATCCGCATTATAGGAGATCTGTAAAAAAGCAGAGTCGGTTTTTACACAACCGTTGGTGTCCGTAATGGCCACAAGGTACCAACCACTTTGGTCTAAGGTTGTATTTGTTAATGTGACAACCTGACCATTATAACTGTTACCTCCAGGCTCTGACCAGGCATAGCTGGCACCACCGTAAGCACTTAAAACGGCTGTCTCACCCGGACAGATAATGCTATCACCATCTGCAATACCTGCCAGAATATCTGTGATCACTTTTACATAAATGCTGTCTTCTGATTGACAACCATTAGCGTCCGTTCCCCATACATTATACCAACCTTCATTGGTCGCATCAACATTCGTAATAGTTGGATTAACGGCACTTGAGGTAAAACTATCCGGTCCCGACCATGTGTAGGAACTGGCGCCAACAGCAGAAAGTGAAATGATGCCATTCAAACAATACACGTCATTTTGTGCCCCAGAGCTTACAGTAAGAATTGGAAGGTCAAGGATATCAACAAAAACAGAATCTGTATTGCTGCATCCATTGGCATCTGTTCCAGTTACTGTGTAATATCCCTGATCACCGAATTGTGCATTCGAGATCGAAACACCCGAACTTGTTGACGAGAATCCATTGGGTCCGGTCCAATTATATGTGTTTGCCCCGGAAGCGTTTAAAAGGATAGAGGACCCAAGACAAATAGTCGAGTCATTGCTGTTTGCTGGAATTTGAACTGAGGGCAAGGCAAGTACAGTTATCGGTTCACAAGACGACGGACCTGTACAACCGGCAGCAGTCGCTGTCACGCAATAATTTCCCTGATTCGCACTTGTTACATTGGTCAAGGTAAATGAATTGTTGCTTGAGTTGAATCCGGATGGACCAGTCCACGAGTAAGTGGCACCTGCTGTTGAAACGGAGGCAGAAAGGGTCACTGAAGAACCAGTACAAGGTGTGTTGTCTGAAACACTGATGACGGGAGCAGAAGGAGCACCCGGATTGATCACACTGAAAGGTCCAAATTGATCTGTACAACCATTTCCATCAGTGATATCTAGAAAATAGGTACCTGCAGGGATGTTGCTCAAATTTTGGTTTGTACCGATAACAGTTCCGCTGCCATTCGACCAGGAATAGGAGATAGGGTTGGTTCCGCTTCCCACAGCTCCGGTCAAAGCGCCTGTTGAACCTCCGCAATTTGAATTGGTAGCTGTTGGATCAGCACTTAATGTGGGAAGATTATTCACAGTAATGCTTACAGAACTTGTTGCCGTACAGCCATTTGAAGTACCGGTGACAGAATAACTCGCAGTCGCACTTGGATTCACGCTGATCGAAGATGTTGTTTCAGTCGTACTCCAAGTATAGCTCGAAGCGCCACCTGCAACCAACGTAGTTGAATTCCCGGTACATATTGCGCTTGACGAAGGTGTGATAGTCACTGTAGGATTGGGGTTCACGACAACGGTAACCTCCAGCATTTGTTTATAGCCACACAGACCGTAAACTTCACAGAAATAGGTTTGGGTGGTAGCAGGTGTCACAGTTACCGATTGTGTTGTAGAGCCATCGTGCTGCCAGCTGTAGGAACTTGCACCTGCAGGTGCTGTAAGTGTGACTGTTTGCCCGGGACAAATAGGAGGTACGTCGGCGATATCAGGAAATTGAACACCTGATTGCGCAGTAATGGTGTAGTTGCAAATATCACCAGCAAATCCATCGACCATGAGGTAATAATCGTTTCCTATGGTCAGATTGTTAGCAGTGATCGAAAATCCAGAACTACTTTCTTTAAAATCTGACACAGGAACAAAATTGGTACAGTTCGAACCTTCAAAAACTTGCATCTGTAGACCACCGGATGGGTAATTTCCTACCCAACAATCAAACACGGAAACAGATAGAACTGCAGTTGTTGAAGCAGCTGTAAACTTGATCCAGGAGTTATTGTTGATCGTAACATCGTAGAAAGGTGCGCCAACACCCCAGGATCCTCCTTGACCGAAAATTCCCCCTGTGTTCGTCCCATCAGGCATGTTTGTTCCGGCTGCGTCCTCGTTGTTTCCACGCATGTTATCGGGTCTATCAGGTGTATATGCAGCACTGGTAGATGCGCTATAACCATTGAGATCACAGATGTAAAGTGCGTTTGCACAGTTGTCATTCGTAGCGGTAGTTACACATATTCCAAAGTTGCCGGATGAACTTCCATAACCGAAATAGCGCAGGTAAACGGTTGAACCCGGAGTAAGGCCTGTACTTGCGATAAATGGTAACAGGTCATTTGCAGAGCCAGGAAAGTTGTAATCATCCGAACAACTGATTTGCGTGAGTGAAGCGCATGTTCCTGAATACAAAACCATTACGCCATCGCTGATACTTCCTGAACCCATATTAGGTTTTGGAGAAATGTAAATACTTCCTGTTGAAGGAACGGTAATCGAAAACCAAACGTCCAATGTTGAAGCTGAAAATCCTCCTGTAGTCGGAGAGCCATAACTGCTTGATCCATTGTTCCAGTTTACGCACGTTGCTGATGGTGCACCCGGAACACTTGTGTTAGTGGCGCCCACCGTCGTGAATTCAGCGTAATTGCAATTAGAAGTTACCGTTGGCAATTGAATTGCTGTACAAGGTTCATTGTTTGTTGGTATCGCAGTTGCGGTTCCGGTAATGCAGATCTGAAAATTTCCGGTGTTACCATTATAATAGTCATAAACTCGAATGAAATAAGTTTGACCCGGTACAAGTCCTACGGCATTCAGCTGTTCATCTTGTGCTGACAAAGTCGCATCCTCGCAACTAACAGAACTCAAGGATCCACAAGAACCGCTAAAAAGCTGAACCACAAAATCTGATGACGCGGTAGGGTGAACGTTGATGGTTTGAACGGCATTCGTAGCGACAAAAGAGTACCAAACGTCATCATCGGCAGTACCCGAACAGCCGGTTAAAGAAGAAGTCGCTCCATCTGTAGTTCCGTTCGTGTACGTGCAAGACGTATTAACACTAAGTGAGGTAGCTGATGCACAATTATCATTTGTAGGTTGAGCGGGAGCAGCGGCAACGCAAATAGTAAAACTTCCCGAGCCTGACCCCGAACCATAGTTGTAGATACGTATCTTATAAACTTGACCAATGGTAAGTCCTGTAGCATTAATCACTTCATTGCCTCCTGATCCCGCATCATCTTTACAGTTAAGGGATGCGAGCACAGAACAACCACCGGAAAACAATTGAACTACCGCATCAAAACTGGCGCTCGAAGTCACCGTTATTTGTTGCGATGTGGCTGCTGCAGTAAATTGATACCAGACATCATCGTCAGCATTACCGGAACAACCTGCAATGCTTTGTGTGGCACCTGCTGTTGTACCGGAAGTCGGAGTACATGTTGCGTTTACAGTCAAGGTAGTTGCCGTCGAACAGTCATTGGATTGCGCATTGAAATTTCCACAAAGGATCGCCAAAAAAGCAAGTGTAAGGAAATGTATTTTAACGAATGAACTCATTTACCTATTTCATTAAATGATAATGGGTTTAGACCACTATTGATTAATATTCTTTTAATAGATGTGGGTGATTCAGTACTGCTATTATCGCCGCTGGAAGATCGGATAATCTGTATAAAGAGAATTTCCCCCAAATGCTGTTCGGGTTTGTAATTCACCTTTACTTTTTCTGAAAATTTTAATTCGGAGACTTCTTTTTCAAGTGTCAAAAGTTGTTCTTGGTCCAAATCACCTGAGAATGAGTAGCTGTATGACTGACTAAATCCAGCAAGAGCTGTTATCAAGAAAATAGTCGATAAGAGCGGTTTCAACATGCAATAGAGGTTTAAAGGTTGTTTCGTTAAAGCGGTCAAAAATAGACTTTAGATGATGAATTTGCAAGAAAAAACACGCTCAAGTGTACTCTTCTTGAAAGGTTTAGGATCATGTTGTCATACTAAATCGGTTTAAATCTTAACGCTTATTATTCAATGATGTCTTTTGCTAAAAAGCTTACGGAGCATGCAGTTCCTTGAATTTTTGAACAAATTCATTGATTTCTTTAAAATTGGCATGTTTTTAAGCAGGCAATTTCCTAAATTCGGCATCGCTAATCCATGTTACCATATGATACGAAAAACATCTGAAAGGTGCGTTTATCTCGTTGCTTTCGCGCTAACTTTAAATTTCACGTCGGTCTTTGCTCAACAGGATACTGTGGTACAGGCAAAAATTCTGGATGACGGGTCTCAGGATGCTGAAAGAGCATACAATCTTGGAATTAATTTATTCAACGATAAAAAGTTTTCAGAAGCCATACTTGAATTTGATAAAGCCATTGCGCTCAAACCGACGTTCGATAAAGCTTATTTCCACCGCGGGAATGCAAGACAGGAATCAAAAGATTTTGCAGGTGCACTCTCAGACTACAATGCAGCAATAGGCATCAGCCAGCAAAGCGAATATTTTTTCAGTCGTGCACAATTGAAATACCTTCAGAAAGATGTCGACGGTGCAAAGGAAGATTATTCACAGACATTAACATTTGATAGCGGTAACGCACAAGCATTTTATTACCGAGGAGTAATCAACTTTGAAAAAGAAGATCTTAAAGGTGCGATTGCAGATTTTACCGAAGCCATCAAATTCAAAAATGATTATGCCTATGCGTTCAATGACAGAGGTAGTGCGAAAGTGAAGATGGGTGATGTTGATGGAGCGATCACAGATTACAAGAAGGCGGTTCAACTTCAACCAGATATGGCGTTTGCACACAATAATCTTGGAAGCGCGTTGCGAAAAAAGAATGACCACAAAGGAGCTATTGAAAGTTATTCAGCAGCACTCAAAGTCAAACCTGATTATTTCATTGCATACAACAACAGAGGCAGCGCCAAGATAGATGCAGGCGATTTCAAGGGAGCAATTGAAGATTTTACAAAAGCGTTGCAATACAAATCAGATTATGTGTATGCATTCAATAACAGGGCAACAGCAAAATACAAATTGAAGGATTATAAAGGTGCAGAAGAAGATTGCTCTCAGGCGATCAAATTGGACCCGAGCTATGGATACGCTTATTTGAATCGAGGAATTGCCCGCGAATTGCTCAGAAATGAAAAAGGGGCATGTGAAGATTGGAACAAGGCCGTTGAACTTGGTGCAGAATCGGCTAAAGGATATATTGTTAACTGTCAATAAATAGCGCTATGAAACTGATTACATACCTTACGATAGCCTTGTTGAGTTCAGCTTCCATCGCTTTTGGACAGAACGTGGATTTCGATAAAAAGAATTTTGAAGATAAGGAAGCCTTCAAAGTGGCTAAAAATAACCTGGAAGAGGGAGATAAACTTTATGAGCAAGGAGCCGTTTTCTTTAAAGAAGCCTTGCCTTTTTATCAGAAAGCACAAGAATTCAATCCTAACAATGCTGACCTGAATTATAAACTCGGGAAATGTTATCTGCAGTCGGCATTCAAGAAGAACGCCTTAAAACATTTTAAGCGCGCCGTTGAATTAAATCCTGAAATTGATCCTGAAATACAGTATTACTTAGGTGTGGCATATCACATTGATATGGAGTGGGATAAAGCCGCTGAAGCCTATGCTAAATACCAGAAGGTCACTTTGAATAATCCAAATCCACTGGCTAATCTTGAAATTCAAAACCGTATCAGCCAATGTATGAACGGAAAGGAACTTGTAAAAAAGCCGCTTCGTGTGTTTATTGATAATCTTGGTAAGAATATAAACACGGAATACAATGAATATGGTGCTGTGATCTCCGCTGATGAGTCAGTGCTGTTATTTACGGCACGTCAACCTAACTCTACCGGTGGTGGCATTGATCCCGGACTCAACGAAAACTTTGAGGATATTTACATTTCGTACAAACAACCGGACGGACAATGGTCGAAAGCGGTAAATCTGCCGAAACAGGTCAATAGTCCTGACCACGATGCCGTTGCTGCAATCTCGGCTGATGGTCAACGCTTCATTATTTACATGGGTAGTAGCAATTCAGGAGATCTTTTTGAATCCGTACTTACAGGAAATGAATGGAGCAAACCTGAAAGTTTAGGGAAAAACGTCAATTCAAAATACCACGAGCCTTCAGCGTGTTACAGCCCCGATGAAAATACCCTTTATTTTGTTTCTGATATGCCGGGTGGCGAAGGGCAACACGATATTTACATGTGTAAAAAGGATGAAAAGGGTCGTTGGGGAGAAGCGAAAAACCTTGGTAAGACCGTAAATTCTGCTTTTAACGAAGAAGGCGTGTTTATGCACCCTGATGGAAAAACCCTTTATTTCAGTTCGGAAGGGCATAAATCCATGGGTGGATTTGATATTTTTAAAACAGTTCTTGATCCTGCAACAAATACATGGCGTACTCCTGAAAATGTTGGTTATCCTGTAAATACGGCTGATGATGATGTATTCTTCGTTTTGTCCGCGAATGGTCGACACGGCTATTACATGTCCCTAAGTGCAGATGGCTTTGGAAGAAGAGATCTTTACATGATTACGTTCCTTGGAGCCGAAAAACCGATGGTTCAAAATAACGAAGACAATTTGATTGCTTCGCACACGGCACCTGTCAAAGAAACAGTGAAAGCAGAGTCTGTGGCTATAAAAGAGGCGCAACTCACGATTTTAAAGGGTGTGATCACAGATGCATTAACGCAAAAACCATTGGAGGCAACCATTGAGATTGTCGATAACCAGATGAATCAGGTGATTGCATCGTTTACCTCCAACAGTGCTTCTGGGAAGTATCTGGTTTCGCTTCCGGCAGGTAAGAACTACGGTATCGCAGTGAAGAAGGAAGGATACTTATTTCATTCAGAAAATTTTGATATACCTAATACGGCGGCTTTCCAGCAAGTAACCAAAGATGTTGAACTGAAGAACATTGCAGTTGGTAGTAAGATCGTCTTAAAGAACATCTTCTTTGATTTTGACAAGGCGACTTTGCGACCAGAGTCCACGAATGAGCTGCAGCGTTTAACGAAGCTTTTGACGGATGTGCCTACGCTGAAGATTGAGATTTCGGGTCATACAGATTCCAAAGGAGCAAATGACTACAACAAAACACTTTCGGATAACCGTGCCAAGGCAGTGGTAGATTATTTGATCAAAGCAGGGATAACAGCTAATCGATTGGTTTATAAAGGCTATGGCGAAGAACAGCCCATTTCAACGAATGAAACAGAGGAAGGTCGTCAATTGAACCGGCGAACGGAATTCAAGATATTAAGCATGTAACGTGCGAAAAGAAACAACAAATGAGGAGAGTTTAGACTCTCCTTTTTTATATGTATCGGGTGAGGTACTCCGTGAATGAGGTATTTGAATTAGCAAGACCCATCTTTTTTCTGAGACGTGTTCTTGCGACATTGATACTATGCGGTGTTTGTCCGGTAATATTCGAAATATCCTTTGTAGTCATGTTCATCAAAAGAAATGCGGCCAGTTTCTTTTCATTAAGGGTGAGCCCCCCGTGTGTATCATCAAGCTTTTTGTAGAATTGAGGATGCACCTTGTTGAATCGCAATTCAAATTCTTCCCAGGCTTTGTTATTCATTGAAAAATTGATCTCGTTGATCACTTCTTTTATAACCCCTTGATCTTCCGGTTTGAGTTCAGTCATGGCCGTTTTCAAGAGGGCCGTTACTTTATTCATCATCGTTTCTTTTTCCAGTAAAACCATTGATTTTACAGCGACATCTCTGTCTGTTTCCTCCAACTCTTCTGAGATCTTGTCTCGTTCCTCCATTCGTTTTTTTGCTTCTATCTCAGCAAGTTGAGCCTTGTGTTTGTTTTTACTGATCAATAAAAATGCAATGATTGTAAGAATAAGAAGTATTAAGCCCGAAATAATAACAATAGTAACGTTTCGTTCTTTGCTTCGTGCCATCTGATTTTCAAGTTTTACGATCTTTATCCTGTTTTCAGCGGAAAGTAATTGCTTGGAAAGGTTCGAAAAATCTATACTGTCGCGATAGCGGGATGCTAATTTTTGAAATTTGAGGGCGTCACTGTAATTCGCTTCTTTTTCCCGTACTTCCGAGATCAATTCACAAAGGAATCTTTTTGAATCGAATTTTTTGAGGTAAGAAACATGCTCAAGTGCATAACTAAGAAAAGAATCAGCTTTCTGAAGTTGATCCATATCCCGGAAGAATGCTCCGAGATAAATTGCTCTTTCCAGTTCATCTTCTTTCGATTGACTTTTTTTTGCTACATCAAAAGATGCCAGTAAATAGTATGCAGCAGAATCGGTATTTTTTTGAATAAGATGATAAATCCCAAGATTATTCAGAATGGCAGATCGTTGAGCAAGATCTTGAGATTTTCTGGAAAATTTCAAAGCCTCATGAAATTTAACATAGGCCTTATCGGGTGCTTGAGAATTGAGTAGAGATACGCCATGATTGCTCAAAATGTACTCCGCATGGAAATTGGTTCCCTCAGCCAAACTGGTTGAGTAAGCCTCATTAAACAGACTGTAGGCTTTACTTTTATTCACTTTAGATTCAAAATAAAGCATGCCCAGATTCTCAAGCTGTATGATTTTTATACGTTTGTCCCCTGATCGTTTGTATTCCTGTTCTATCTTTTTAACAGTCTGAAAGGCAGTTTTATAGTCTCTCAAATCGAAAAAATAAATGGAGGTAAGACGATCAAGCAATAATGACCGGGTAAATGGATCTGTTTTGCGGGAATTTAGCAAGCTATTTACCGAATCAATCGTTTGCCTTGGATTTTTTTGCATCCCTTCATTGATCCATTCTAAATCTTGGGCTTTCGAAGTCAATGAATAAAGAACAAAGAAAACTGTGGAGAGAGCTATTTTCAAGAGGGTAGTTAAGTTCATGACATTGCTAAAATACAAACTTCGGTTAAATTCGGTGTGAATAGAAAATCTAATTTCAGTCAGTAGGGATATATGACTTAATCGAAAAAAGGGTTGCCTTTAACGGACAACCCTTTCTGCACTGCTCAACACCTTGTGTTACTCACTCACAAGGAATTTCTGGATCACAGATCCATTTTTGTTTTCCAATCTCAAGAAGAAAGTTCCGGGGAAAAGCGTTTTGTCTGTAGTTATCTCCACTTGTCCTGAACTCAGGTCAATGTCCTCCTGCTGATGAACTGATCTCCCCAGTTGATCGAAAATAGCTACTCGTGCTGGTTCTTCAGAGACCTCAAGGTTTGTAACAAAACTTAATTTGTTTGAAGTCAACATGGGGTTCGGAAAGAGCTTTAGTTCTACTTTTTCATTGAGAGTCATATCAGTCGACGAAGAGGTCTGTGAAAGCGCAGTAACTGCAGTGGAAGCTCCAAAAACCAATCTCATATTTGGACGGTAGTAACTTTGAGTTCCCGGAGATGAAGTGGAAATACCTGCAGCACTTAAGTTTTCACGTCTGAACAATGCCTGATAATTGGAAAGAACAGATGCAAGAACGACTGAGTTGGATCCTTGAGAATTGTTGTTAAAGGAAACGGTGATTAACAGATTCATCGTTTGGTTGTAGTTAAACGGTGTTGGAAATGTGTAGGTATTCCAGCCGTTTACTGTGGTGATTGTTCCTGTGTAGGTTGAAATTGTAGTGGTGCCCGCAAGGAAATTCGTTCCTGTGTATGAACTTGCTGAGGTATGCGAAACTTTTACCGTAAATGAATTCAAAGGAGTGGTGCTGTTTGCGGAAACCTGGAATGCGATGCTTCTGAGTTCAGGAGTTTGGGCCGTCCATCCTGCGGCAACTAATTCGTCCTTGGTAATGATGTATTGGGATAGTTCATCCATAAATGAAGAAGCATAGGGGTGACCGGAATATGCCGTAGTTCCTGTTCCTAAAGTTAATGTTACCGGGGATGGAGCAAGCGTTTGAAAAGATTTTACAGTGCTATATACACTGGATCCACTGCTACATGTACTCATAACTTTAAAATCATACGATGTATTTGAAGACAACCCTGTTACACTTTTTGAATTGGTTGTAGAAGTTGTGGTTGTCCAGGTCGTGCTACTTGTAGCTTTATACTGAATAGTGTAACTTGTTGCATTTTGCGCCGCCGACCAGTTCAAAGTAGCTGATGTACTTGTGATAGATGTCGCAGATAAATTCGTGGGGATACCACAAGCGTTACAATCTGTGATCATTTGCTTGGCAGAAGTTCTTAAGCTTGGAATGCGACTGTAAAGATCATTACCTGGACAAGAAGTTTGACCAATATCTTTGTGACCGCTGATTCGTGGCTTACTTACTACGCCGTAATCCTGAGTTTGCATCGTTGCAGAGGAGGTAGGATCCCAACCTTTCTTATCGAACCACCAAGCCAGCAATTGCTTTACTTTGTTGAGCTGTGCCGTTGTTGCAATTGTTACATCTGCATTTCCCGGAAAGTTAATTCCAATCGAGGTCCCATTAGACGTCCCTGCATGTGCACCCCTCACGTCAGAATTAGAAAGATCAGGGTTGTATCTGCCTTGAAAGAAATTTCCATTCTTATCAATCAGGTAATTGTACCCGATGTCTGTCCAACCGAGCGTGTTTACATGATAATTGTAGTACGATTGCACGACCTCCTGACCGGATGTGTATGTGTCAGGCGTGGCACCATGGTGAATAATGACGTGACTTGCATTGATATAGGTTGGGGTATAAGCGGCATTTACCTGCGAACAGGATGCCGATCCTCCACACCATTGCGAACGGGTAATCATAGTAGGAAATGCCGGACAGTCGAGAGATTTTTCATTGTTCTGTAATTCAGGCTTGGTAGATTGTCCATTGTCATCAGCAGTTTTGTGGTTACCATCAAACAAGTTCATTTTGATAGATGATGGTCTGGAAGGATGAGATAAGATGACCTCAATAGCATCGTGAGAAGTAGCATCATTCGTAAAAATAGCATCTGTCCAGAACATTCCGGTAGGGGTTTCATCCGGTGTTACTTCAGCAGTGAGCTCATTCCAGCGGGTCCATTCGCCTGAACGATTTTTTGTGCGGTATTTAATCACAAAAGACGATGCAGCGTAGTTGTTATCATTCATTTCCCATCCAATCCCAAAACATGAGAAAGCATGACCAGGTTCAGCAATAAAAGTATAAGCATTATCACTAATCAATTTATCTGAAGTGATCGTAAGTACCGAGGAAGGAACACCACCTTTCAGCGATGTATTGACCAATTGATCCTTGGTGTAATGATCAATTTTTTGAGCATTGAATAAAGATATCGTAGCTACAGCAAGGAAACTGAGAATTAATTTTTTCATGACTCTGATCGTTTTTTGTGGGATTAACGAATTACCTGAAATCTT
>Ga0172367_10002847_pt1 | contig 23199 bp, 27 predicted proteins | sample Lak10m_FD_114542 | JGI IMG/M metagenome (GOLD analysis project Ga0172367, IMG submission 114542) | Freshwater microbial communities from Kabuno Bay, South-Kivu, Congo - kab_022012_10m | ecosystem: Environmental > Aquatic > Freshwater > Lake | place: Democratic Republic of the Congo: South-Kivu... | reverse complement strand
GTTAAACGATTTGAAAGCTTGGCTTAAGAATAATTACGAGCATAATATCAAGAGCGTTAGCTTTTTGCTATTTAAAGATCACGGGTTCAAGCAAGCCCCATATCAAGAAATTGATGAATCTACATATCTTGCCGCCATCAGTAAAGTCAAGCCATTGATAACAAGCACCTCAAACAGCAATGAAATGCTTGATATAGTCGAATGCTCTACTGGAGCGTGTCCAATTCGATAAAAAAGTTGAAATAATTTCAGTCAAATATAAGATAAATTACATATCAATAATATGAACAATACATTAGCAAATACAGTTACAGCTTCAACTAAGACCGCAAAGCCAGTTGAAAAGCCAGCCGCTCCAGCAAAGCCGAGTGGTGGCAAGAAGAAGTAATTAAAAACGAACACTAGAAAGCCGCTATAAAAAGCGGCTTTCTTTTTTTTCTAGTTATTCATAATCAAGTGTAATTTTATTTATGAACATATTGATAGATTTATCTGAACTTATTGCTAAAAAAAGACAAGGCCCTAAAAGTTCCGCTCAAACTCCAGCAAAACCAGATGAGCGTAAAAAAGGTTCCAGAATAAATGAACCTGGATCTGCCGGAACAACTCCAGAAGCTAAAGAACGCGCAAAAGAAGCTCTAAAAAGAAAAGATGATAAGCAACTTGTTAGTAAAGCTGAAATAACTTTTAGCCAAAAGGTAATTAATACTTTGAAAGAAAAAGTAAAAAACCATAATGCTAAACATTCTAAAAAAGTAACTTTAGGTCAATTAAAGAAAGTTTATCGCAGAGGTTCGGGCGCATTTAGTTCTAGTCACAGACCGGGACAATCAAGAGCGGCTTGGAGTATGGCGCGTGTTAACACGTTTCTAAGAATGCAAAGTGGTGGCAAAGTCAAAGACGCATATCGTCGTGCAGATCAAGATATCGCAAATAGTTAATTATGAATACGATTGAAGTTGATATTTTCGGTTATAATGATTATGAAGACACTGATTTTAACGAAGCTCTTTCTGATCTTCAACAATTTGGTGTAAAAGAAGATGAACTAAATTTAAACTTTGTTAACATAGAAGAAACAAACGAATAGTAAAATCAATTAATTAAATTAAATATTTATTGATCTAAAGCAAAAAAATGAACATATCGGTCAATCTAAGTAACGAAATTCGCGCTTCTAAGGATAAAAAAGTTCTTAACAAGCCGTTTAGAACATCTAAAGGTCCAAAGAAATTCTCTGTCTATGTAAAAAATGACAAAGGAAATGTCGTAAAGGTGAACTTTGGCGACCCAAATATGGAAATTAAACGCGATGATCCTGCTCGTCGTAAAAGTTTTCGCGCTCGCCATAAATGCGATACAAATCCTGGACCTAGATGGAAAGCAAAGTACTGGAGCTGTAAAATGTGGGAATCTAAAAAATCTGTCACAGATTACACTAGCAAAGGTTCAATTGACGATATAGTACACCAATGGGACGGTATCACTTTTTGGGACGAATCTGATCTTTTAAAACTAGCACCCTATTTATCAAATGCTCAAGAAATTACTGAAGAAATCGAAACAGAAACTGAAGAAACTAATGAAGAAACTGCCGAAATGGCTAAGGCTCAATTAGCTTATATAGCTGATTATTCCAAAGATCTTCTTCAAAAGCTTCGCGCAAATCCTTCTATGAGTGAAGAGATTGAACCTTGGGTTCTAAGCAAAATCACAATCATGGAGGATTATCTTTTTTCTATTTATAATTATCTTATTTATTCTGAAGTTTCAGAAAATGAAGATAAACAAGAAATGAAAGCTGGCATGAGAGTGTTAAATATTAACGCTTCATGTAAGCATTATAATAGCGAAGGTATTATCAAAGAAATAAAAGATCTTCCTGATGATATGGGCAAAATAATTGCATACGAAGTTGTTAATGAAGGCCCAACTTTCAAAAAAGGAGATATTTTAACAAAAACAATCGATCAAATTAAAATTTTAGAAGGTAATAAATAATATGAAATCCAACGTTAAATACGATACAAAGAATTTTGTCGCTGAAGTCTCCATCTCTAGCATGATGGAAGAAGATGAAATAGAAATGCATAGCGAATACATGAGCGAGTGTATGCTCAAAGATGAATCTTTGATCAATACCGCTGGTATGTCTACAAGTGACGCCAAGTATATGTGCGGCATGTCATACATGAAAAATCGTCCAATGCTTAATGAGATGGCAGGTCAATTGACCGAAAAACAAAAAACCCTTCCTCCTGCTCTTCAAAAAGCTATTCTAAAAAGAATGCAAAAGAAGGGAAATTTAAATGAAGAAGGAAAAAAAGAAGCGGGTGAATCACCTGAAGGCGAAAAGTCTGAAGCTGCTCAAATTGCTGTGTTTCCACAAGAATCAGCACCTTCAACAGCAGAAATTAATCTTCACTTAACAAACGAAGGAATTAAAATAGACGAAAAATTAAAAGCTGAACAAAATTCATCTGCCCCTAAAAATCCAGATTTACAAAGTTCTGCGTTTGATCCAAAAGCTTAAAAAATAAAAACTTTAAAAACCGCTGGGAAACCAGCGGTTTTTTGTTGACTTCTTGCTTTGTCGCTGTATCGTCGTGATATGGATAAAGAGACTCCTAAAAAGAAAAGAACAAGAAAAAAAGATTTTTATTATATTGATGTTATTGAAAAATGTGTAAGAAATCATAAAAATCAACCATCTGCTTTTTGGACTAAGGAAATGACTTTTCTTAAAAAGCTGATGAAAAAATATCCAGATATAGAATTCTGGAAAAAAACTTCATTGAAAGAAGTTACATCGCTTATTGCTTTTTTGACTAGTGAAGCAGAATATTTGAAATTGAAATATTCAGAATTTAATTTTCAACCTCAATTTAAAAATCCTGAAATAAACATTGGCGAAAAGACTGGCGAAGATTATAATTACGCAGTAAAACCTAAAACACTAAAAGACTTTTTAAAATGAGTAAAAAAAATAAAGAAGAAGTAGATAGTTCAAAAATCACAACATCACAAGAACAGCTTAAAAGCTTTCTGAAAAATAACAAAGAATCGCATTACAATTACGAACCAAGTATCGATTATAAGATTTCTAGTGGCAGTTTATTGCTAGATTATTTTCTAACTGGCGGTCTTGGTACAGGTCTACATCGATTTTGCGGAATCAATGAAGGCGGCAAAACTAGCTGCGCTCTTCAGTTTATGAAGAACTTCTTGGATCAACCAAAGAAGCGTAAGGGCTTTTATATTAAAGCGGAAGGTCGTTTGAGCAAGGAAATGATTGAACGATCTGGAGTTAAATTTGTATTTGATGAAGATCAATGGGTGGATGGTACATGTTTCGTATTTGAATCTAACATTCATGAAACCGTTTTTGATGCAATGCGAGAACTTGTAGGCAAGAACGATGAAAAGATTCAATATTTCTTTCTTCTTGATTCTGTAGATGGACTTATCCGCAAGGGAGATCTTGATAAGACTTTCGAAGAGTCTCAAAAAGTTGCTGGTGGTGCAGTTATTGCCGCAGATCTAATGAAGAGAATTTCAATCGCGCTTCAAAAGCGTGGACATATCGCGGTGTTTATTTCTCAAGTTCGTGCAGATATCAAACTCGATCCTTACAGCAAAGCTCCAATTCGACAAACCACTGCAACTGGCGGTAATGCGTTGCTTCACTTCGCAAACTGGATTTTTGAATTTGATTCTCGCTTTAAGGGTGATTTGATTCTTGAAGATCCTAATGCTTCTTATGACGAACAAAAGAATCCTTATCTTGGACACTTTGTTAAGATTGTTGTAAAGAAGTCTCCAAACGAACGCACTAATTGTATTATTCGATATCCGATTAAATACGGACGAAAGAATGGTACTTCGAATTGGGTGGAAAAAGAAATCTTTGATTTTTTGACTATGTGGGAAATTGCAATTAAGAAGGGAGCTTGGATTAGTTTTGACGAAGAGTTTCTTAATACTTTAAAGGAATCTGGATTCACAGATTTTCCTGCTCAAATTCAAGGAGCAGGTAAGTTTGAACAGATTGTAAATGATAACGAGAAGCTTAAAAATTTCTTTTTTAAGTATATTAGCGAAAATCTATTAAACTTTGGCGATGGAATTTCTATCTCTGAACAATAAAAGACGGCGATGTAAGAACGCTCGCAATTACATAATTGACTGGACAATGGACAGTCGTAGTAAATTTCAAACTGAGGTTAAGAAATTTTTACGCAAATATTGGCTACATAATATTGTATTTGAAGAGTTCCCCATCGTTGGAACTCGTCTGACCTTAGATTTCTATAACGCTAATAAAAAAATAGCTATAGAAGTCCAAGGCAGACAACATACTGGTTATGTTGAATTCTTTCATCAAAATAGAATGAATTTTCTACATCAGCTAAATAGAGACAAGAAAAAAGAACGATTTTGTGAACTTAATAAGATTACACTTGTAACAATTTATGAAAATGATATAATAGATAGATATCTTTTCGAAAGTCAAGGTGTAATATTATAAAATGAAAAAAGATTCGCAATCAGAGAATTTTAAACAATTTAAGATTCCTGAAAACTATTTTAATAAACTCTATGAGTTTACTGGTTCTGATGAATCTTCTAAAGGATTTATAGTCGCTTACGTTTCGCAAGATGGTTGTCCAATGATTTATACTAAAGTCTCTAATGCAATCGTAGAAATGGGATTAGTTAAAGCTCTTGAAAAATATTTAAATGATGTGAACAATAGTCAAGATTCCATTGACATCAGTGAAGAAAGCTGATACGGTGCATCTGGCATGATTTATTCGTATGATCTAGAGACGCAATTGCTTGCTGGACTTATTAAATATCCAGATCGATATGCCGAAGTAGCGTCATTTATTACAGACAAAGATTTTTGGAGCGAGAGTTCTAAGATTAATCGTACTATTTTTTGCGTACTTCGCCAAGCCATAGATAATGGCGAAAAAATTGACGATGTAGTTATCTCTCAAAGAGTTAAAAATTATGGAGTAACTTTCGAAGACAATATTAATCCATCAGATTATATTGAATCGTTATCTTTAAAGAAAATTTCTCCTGAATCTATTATCAGCGTAGCTAAAGAATTAAAGAAGTACACAATTCGTCGCGAAATAGCTTTATGTGCTGCTGATATTAATAAGAAGATGAAGTCTATATCTCCATCTTCTGATTATAAAACAATCGTTGAAATAGCAGATAAATTATATAATGATCAAATAAATTTATATGAAACAGGAGCAGATCAGCCAGAAGACATCTTCGCTGAAATGGAAGCTCTTATTGAAGAGCGGGGCAATAATCCAGTAACAGAATTTGGTTTCGCTGGTCCTCATCATAAAGTCCAAGATATGTATGGATCTTTATTAAGACCTGGAAATATTACTGTAGTTGTTGCTCGTTCAGGCGTTGGTAAAACTCAATTTTGTTTAGATTTCACAACAAAAGTTTCAGAAAGATATGAAGTTCCAGTTCTTCATTTTGATAATGGTGAAATGAGCAAAGAAGAATTAATATTTAGACAATGCGCTGCCATGACTAAAGTGCCAATGCATTTATTAGAAAGCGGTAACTGGCGCAAAGCTGGGCCAGAAATAGTAGATAATGTACGATCAGTTTGGCGATCTCTGAAAGATAGATACAAGCATCTTTATTATTATAACGTTGGCGGAATGAGTGTTGACGCTCAAATCAGCGTATTGAAGCGTTTTTATTATTCAAAGATTGGTCGCGGCAACCCTCTTATCTTTAGTTTCGATTATATCAAGACCACAAGCGAAAATAGTGGCAATAAAACTGAATGGCAACTTGTTGGTGAAATGGTAGATAAATATAAGCGTTGCATTCAGAAAGAAATCAAAAGCGATAAAGGACCATGTATATCAATGATGACATCTGTCCAATCAAATCGCGCAGGTATTGTAACGAATAAGAGTGCCGCGAGCGTGACTGATGATGAAAGCATAGTTTCTTTATCAGATAGAATTACTCAATTCTCATCTCATATGTTTATTCTTCGTCAGAAGACTTTTGATGAATTACAAAATGAATCTGGTTATGGAACTCATAAATTTATTAATGTTAAAGCTCGTCATCTTGGCAAAGATGTTGCTGGCGCAATTAATCCAGTAAAACTTCCAGATGGAACTCTAAAGAAGAATTTCGTCAATTTAGAAATCGCTAATTTTTGTGTAACCGAAAAAGGTGATTACAGAGATATCGTGGATGGTTTTTCTACTACCGCAACTGTAGCCAAGGATAATAATGACGACGTACCTAACCTCGATTAATAATCAAGCAGATCAAATCGAAAAAGTCTTAATCGATCTTGGTTATAATTTATCTGATCGGGGTAAATACTGGCAATGCAACGCTGTATATAGAAATGGTGATAATCGTACAGCTTTACAAATTTGGAAAGATACTGGTATTTGGCGCGATTTTGTAGCCAACACATCATATCAACCATTTAAAAAATTATTAGAACTAAGTTGCGAAGACGATTCTAAAATAGAAGAAATGCTTATTTCTATTAAAAATAATAATGAATCATTCATAGAATCAGTTAGGACTCCAAAAATGGAAACAGAACAATTTTTCAATCATAATGAAATAAAAACGCTTTTACCTCATTATGATTTTTATAATAAAAAAGGTATAGATACAAGCGTTCTTGAGCTTTACCGTTGCGGATTTTCGATGTCTGGTAGAATGAATGGTCGTTTTGTATTTCCAATCTTTGATGAAAATAAAAAGGTTATTGGTATAAGTGGTAGACATTTACTATGGAAAATAAATTCTAGTTTTCCAAAGTGGAAACATTTGGGTAAGAAAACTAGTTGGATATATCCAATTAATATACAATCTCAAGAAGATAATATTTTCTCTAAAACTATTGAAGAAAAACGCAATATAATTTTAGTCGAAGGTATTGGCGATAGTCTCGCTTTATCCCAACAAGGATATTATAATAATCTTGTGGTTTTTGGTTTAGAGATAAGTTCTAAACAATTATCTTATCTAATGTCATTATCTGTTGATGAGGTTATTATTGCTACCAATAATGATTCTGATAAAACCGAGAATCGTGGACTTCAAGCCGCAATCAAAATATTCTTGAAGCTAATTAAGTATATAGATATTGACAAAATCAAAATCAAACTACCTATTTGTAAAGATTTTGGAGAGATGCTTGAAAAAGGTATTACTTTAGAACGATGGGAGAATAAAACAAGAAATAGAATTACTCAAATAGAATACATACTAGATTATGTATATAATACTGATAAAGATAAGAAGTGTATTTCTATTCTTAAGAATTACCTAGAAAGTTTAAAGCTTTGAAGGAGACATTGTCTGCCAGTAAAATCAAGACGCTTAAATCCTGCTCATGGCAGTATTGGTGCAAATATGTTTTAAAGCTACCAGATAAAACAAATTCTGGAGCATTAATTGGTGATACTGTGCATATCATTCTTGAATGCCTTGGCGCATCAAGACACAAGAAGCATTACGATCTTATTATTAAAAAGAAAAATATTTTTGCTTCCAAACCTGTCAAACGATTAGTTAACAAACATATCAAGCGCAAAAATCTTAATGACGCATCTAATTTAGAAGATATTTGTTCAATGGCTCTAAATGGTTTGATGTATGATTTCTTCGGCAAGAAACATGGCGAACCTTCTCAAGTCATATCCGAAAAAGATTTCGAACTAACGGTTGAGCAAGAAGATATTAAATATAAAGTCAAAGGCTTTATTGATAAGTTATATATTTATAATAATACAGGATTAGTTCTTATTAGAGATTTTAAAACAAATAAAAAGAAATACGAAGGCAAAGAAGTATCTGATAATCTACAAGATCATATTTATACATTGGCTATTCGAAAATTATATCCTGAAGTTAAAGATATAAAAATGGAATTCTTGTTTTTAAAACAAGATCTAAATGAAGATGCTATTATGCCCATGCAACCCAAGACTAAATATGAATTATTGGGTTTTGAGCATGAACTAACAGGTTACCAAAAATATGCTGATTCTTTTACAGAAAAGACGGCTATATCTAATATGGCGGCAAATCAAGGAATGCCTAAAGATGGTAGTTTCGCTGGTAAACTTCTTTGCGGATTTGCTAAAGAAGCTGATCAAATTAAAAAAGATGGTACTCCAATGTGGTATTGCACTTATAAGTTTGGATTTGATTATTTTGTAATTATAGATAAAGATGGCAAAATTAAAAAATCGGCATTTACAAAAAAAGAGTTGCAAAAAATTAAACTTCAAGAAGGAGAAAAACTAATTAAAAACAGATACGGTGGATGTCCATGTTTTAATCCTAAACCTGTTGAAACTCCTTTCGAATCTGACGCTTTTGATCTTGACAAGTTCTAGATTTTCTCTAAAGTTTATGCAACATGCTACCATTGTTTAAATCACATTTTAGTATAGGTAAATCTATACTTACTTTAGATGATCCAAAAAAAGTTACAGATGGCGGATCAGATAGTATATTCAAAATAGCAAAAGACAATAATCTTAAACAAGTTATTCTTGTCGAAGATACTCTTATTGGTTTTTTCGAGGCTTACAAACGAAGTAAAGAAATGGGAATTCAATTAATCTTTGGATTAAGAATTTCTATGCGTAATTCTGCCTTGCCAGAAGATCAAAGCAGCGAACATAAAATAATTGTATTCGCAAAAAGTGATCAAGGATGTAAATTACTAAATAAAATTTATTCAAGAGCTTTTTGTATAAATTCTGGTTTTATAGATTATAACGATCTAAAAGAATTGTGGAATGAAGATGACTTGAAATTAGCTATACCATTTTATGATTCATTTATTTATATAAATAATTTTTCATTTGGTAATGTCGTACCAGATTTTTCATTCACGAAACCAACTATGTTTGTAGAAGATAATGGTTTGGCTCTTGATTATCTTCTGCAAGAAAAAGTGAATGAGTTCGCCACAAATAACGATATTCCAAAAACTAAAGTAAGAAGTATTTATTACAATAAGAAATCAGATGTTAAAGCTTTTATGGCTTACAAGATTATTTGTAATCGATCATTTGGTAAAGAGAGATCATTAGAAAGGCCTGAATTACCTCATTTTTGTAGCGATAAATTTAGTTTCGAAGCGTGGAAGGAAGAAAATGTTACGATTTAATAAAGACCAAAAATATATTTGTTTTGATTTTGAGACTTGTCATTTAAATCTCTTAGATGACAGCAATAAACCTTGGCAGCTAAGTTATATAATTGCTAAAGGTAATAATATTATCAAGGAAGTAGATAATTATATCTACTGGCCTGATCTTAAATTGTCAGAAGGCGCGAAATTAGTAACTCATTTTGATGAACGTAAATACCATTCATTAGCTGCTGACGCAAAAGAAGTGCTATTTACATTTGAATCATATTTATATGATGAAGACTACTTAATTATTGGACAGAATCTTCTTGGGTTTGATGTTTATATTCATAATATCTATCGCAAACTTTTAGGTCACAAAACTGATTTTTCTTATATAAAAAGAATTATAGATACGAATTGTATAGCCAAAGCTATAAAAAAAGATCTTAAGCCTCAAAAGGATACAGATTTTATCTTTTGGCAATATCGATTGAATGATTTTCGACAAAAAGGATTGAAGACAAGTATCAAAGCTCAGTTAAAAGATTATAAGATTGACTTCGACGAGAACATGCTTCACAATTCAATGTACGACGTTCAGATGAATTTTAAAATTTTTCAGAAGCAGTTATGGCAAATTGAGATATGAATTTTTTAGAAGATATTAAACCTTACGATAACGCCATGCTTCCCGGCGTTCGATTACCTCAAATTTCTATTGAAGGCAAATATTACGATCAGTTGCAGATTCCCATCTCTTCTGACAATTTTACTTTCTTAAAAACTTTATGCTATAGAAGTTTAAACAATTTACAATTAAATAATAATCAATATATAGAGCGAATGGAGATGGAATTGGACATCTTCAAGGAGCTTGATTTCGTTGATTATGTATTACTCAACTGGGATATTCTTAATTTTTGCCATGAAAACAATATCCCAACTGGCGCTGGTCGTGGTAGTGCTGCTGGTTCTTTGGTCCTTTATCTTGTGGGTGTTACGAAAGTTGATCCCATAAAGTATGGTCTATTCTTTGAGCGATTCGTTAGCCGTTCTCGCGCTAAGAAAATAGTAAAAGACGATATAACTTATCTTGATGGATCTCTTCTTCCTGACGTAGATAATGATATCAGTTATGATCGCCGCGCAGAAGTCATTTCTTATATTGAAAAGAAACATCTAGGCAAGACATCTAAAATTCTTACTTTAAATACTTTGTCAAGCAAGCTTTGTATTAAAGAGTGCGGCAAAATTGTTGGCACATATTCTGAAACAGAAGTTAATGAGGTTAGTGACAATATTCCAAAACTATTTGGTCGAGTATTCGATTTGGAGGAAGCTTACAAAGATAACGAAAAGTTTAGGCAATGGGTAGATCAAAATAAATACATTTTTGAGATCGCTAAAAAGATTGAAGGTCTAAATAAGAATACAGGTGTTCATCCATCTGGTATTGCAATTTCCTATTACAAGATTGAAGAAGTTTGTCCAGTACAAAAGACTTCTGATGGTGATCTTGTTAGCGGCTACGATATGAATTATGTAGCTGAATTGACGGTTAAATTTGATGTCCTAGGTTTAAGAACATTAACCGTTGTAAATGAAGTCTGTAAACGATTAAATATTGAGATGACTTCAATAGATCCTGAAGATCCTTTTATTTATAAAAATCTTCAGAATCTTCGCACTCCTCAAGGATTGTTTCAAATTGAAGCTGAAACCAACTTTAAAGTATGTCGTAAGGTTGGACCAAAGTCGCTAGAACAATTGAGCGCAGTCGTAGCTATTGCTCGTCCCGGTGCTTTGGACTTCGCTGATCAATATGCCACTTATTCTGCATCTGGAGTATTTCAATTGGTGCATGATTTCTTTAAGGAAGAGCTTTCATATACTGGCGGTATTCCTCTTTACCAAGAGCAGTTAATGAAAATGGCTGTGCGTCTTGGTTTTACTTTGGATGAGTCAGAACAATTGCGCCGAATTGTAGGTAAAAAGAAGGTAGATCAAATGCCAGCTTGGCAAGGCAAAATTCGCCAAAAAGTTACTGAGCAGAATTTAGATTCAACAGTTGGAGATGTGTTGTGGAAAGTTGCTGAAGATTCAGCGAATTACTCGTTTAATAAATGTTTGTTACCAGAGACGATAGTAGAAAATAAAGAAGGTTTAAAATGTTTGAGCGATATTAAAAAAGGAGATTTTGTTTTAGCTTATGATGTTAAAAATAATATTGATCATTTTGTAGAAGTTATAAATATTCATGAGAATAAAGTCGAAGTTTATGAAGTTGAAATGGAAGACGGAACAAAAATCTGTTGTTCTATGGATCATAAATTTCTATGTAAAGATAAAAAGATGCATACTCTTAGAGATATTATTTCTCAAGATCTAGAAATTATGTGTAAATAATAGAATGAGCATTTTTAAAGATGAAGGTTTAAAAAAAATCATACAAATAGATACTTTTAATTATTGCAAAATAGATAATAAGACAAAAAAAGAAATCACCAATTTATTTCCTTCTAGAAAAGACGGTGTTTATTATTTGAATAAATTTATAAATTATTTATGGAAATATCATAAAATTTCTATTCAAGAATATATTGAAAAATATTTCAATGAAAAATGGCCTATTTGCCCTATATCTAAAGAACTAGTTGGTTATAAAACGACAGGAACTGGACTAATTCTTTCTAAATTCAAAAGAGGGAAAATAAATAAAAACAATAGCATTGCATTTAAAAAAGCTTGTGAGAAATTATCTCAAGAAAGACTTGGCAAAAAGAATCCAATGTACGGGAAAAAAGCGTGGAATTCAGGTTTAACAAAAGATACAGACGAAAGAATCAAAAAAATTTCTACGCGCAGAACTGGAATTAAATTCAGTGCTAATCATCGAAATAAATTAAAAAAAGCAAGAGCAGAACATCCATTAAAAGCTAGACATATAAATAAACACACACAGGATTCTAAAGAAAAAATGAGAAAAGCCACTATTAATCGCTGGAAAGTTGGTGAATTTTCATTTAAGATTACATCTATTGAGAAAAAAGTAGATCAATGGCTTAAAAATAACTCTATTAATTATATTTTTCAACATAGCATAGGTGGCTTTGTTGCTGATTTTGCTTGCTTAGATCAAAAAATCATAATAGAATGCCAAGGAGATTTCTTTCATTGCAATCCTGCTATCGAAAAGTATGCAGAACCAAAATACGATATACAAAAAAGAAATTTATATAGAGATAAAATAAAAAAGCAGAAATATAAAGATTTAGGATGGAAATTAATAGAACTGTGGGAATGTGATATTAACTCTGGAGAATTTAAAAATATTTTAAAATGCGAACTCAAAAAATAATTTCAGTCAAATCTTTAGGTTTAAAAAACACTTTAGATTTAGAGGTCAATCATTCAGATCATAATTTTTATGCTGAAGGTTTAGTTTCTTCAAATTCACATTCAATCTCATATGCTATTTTAGCAGCTTGGACTACATATCTGAAGTTCAAGTATCCTCATGAGTTCTTTCTTGCTTTGCTTAAACTTTCTAAATACGAACCTGATTCTCATAATGAGATCAACAAGATATCAAAAGAGTTAATACATTTTGATATTAAACTATTGCCTCCTGATTTGGCAAAGTCAGCTTTAGATTTCAAAATTGAAGATAACAATATTAGATTTGGTCTAAATTCAATTAAAGGTGTTTCAGAAAAGACTCTTCAATCATTACAGAATTTTAGAGAAACAAATACACCAACCAAGTTTGATATATTTATTGCCGCCAAACAAGCCGCTATTAATGTCGGTTTATTATCATCTCTTATTCAAGCTGGCACTTTGAGTTCTTATACTCATAGACGTTCGCGGTTAGTTCTTGAAGCTCAGACATTTAATTTACTTACTGATAAAGAAAAGAAATTTGCTTGTTCGGTTGGTCCTAAATATGATTATGACATATTAACTATCGTCAGCGAATGCGCTTTTAAAGGTGTGTCACTCAATGAAAGCGGTAAACCATTTATGAGTGAAAAACGAAAGATTACATTCAAGAAAAAATATGATGAGTATAAAAAGATATACGAACAGAATAAGAATCATGAAAAATTTGCTAACTGGGTTTTTGAAAATAAACTATTAGGATATGCACCTACCATTCGTTTAAAGACTATATTTCAACAATCAGAATGTACTTTCACAGATACATTACAATTTCATTCCGTATTTAAGGAAGACAGAGTTAAAATGATTGGGGTTATAGATGATGTATATAAAGGAAAAACTAAAAAATCCAACTCCACATTTTTTCGTTTTCAACTTAAAGATGAAGTTGGCAGTATTAGCGCAATGTTTTTAGATGGTGGAAAACATCAAAGACTAACAGAATATCTTGAAGATGGTCTTAAGATACCAGAAAAAGAAAATATTGTGGTTTTTACTGGCAGAAAAGGTGAAGATGTGTTATGGATTGAGGGCATTGGTATCTTGGACGATAAGATATACATGAAACTATCTGACGTAGAATGAAAAATTTAAATCTTACACCAAGAGCGCAAAAACTAATTAAAGAAGCTTATAAAATTGCAGTTGATCTCAAACAAACTGAGATCACTCACTTGCATTTATTTATAAGTTTTTTTAATTTGAAGCAAAGTCAAATAGAAGAAGCGTTTGGTAATTTTGGTTTAGACGCTGTTAAAATTAAATCAACAGCAGTATCTTTTCTTAAATCAAAGATATCTTCGCAAAAAAAAGTTTTTGTTGTCAAACCTATACTAAATGAAGATTTAAAAACTGTATTTAAATGCGCTAAAACTATATCTTCTAAATTTGATCATAAATATATTGGATTGGAACATGTATTCATTGGATTGTTCGAAGTGCAAAATGAATTATTTTCATCATTTTTAATGAGCAATGATTATAATTTTGCTAAAATTGTAGATTATATTGAAAAAAAACTAGAAGAAGATGACATGCTTCCAATTGGATCTGATGAAGATATTTGCGAAACTAAACCAACTAAAGAAATTTTCGATATCAAAAAATATAAAGTATTAAATACCTATGCCACTAATCTCAATTTACAAGTTTTAAATGGTAAAATCAATAATTTGCATATCAACAAAGAACTTATTCAAAAGATCTCTGAAGTTCTTTGCCGCAAAAATAAAAATAATCCGCTTATTGTTGGCGAAGCCGGTGTCGGCAAGACAGCATTAGTAGAATCTCTTGCTCAAGCTATAGTTAATAATAAAGCGTCAGATTTACTGAGTCTAAAGCAAATATATAATTTAGATATCCCGATGATGATCGCTGGCTGTAAGTATCGTGGCGAATTTGAAGAAAAGATTAAAAATCTTCTTAAAGAAATAACTGATGATCCTTATATTGTTCTATTTATTGACGAGATTCATACTATAATCGGCGCTGGCAATCCCGAAAATGGTAACGATGTTGCTAATATTCTTAAGCCTTACTTAGCTAGAGGCGAAATCAGTTGTATTGGCGCAACAACTTTCAATGAGTATAAAAAAACAATTGCGGGTGATCCAGCATTATCAAGACGTTTTCAAATAATTAAGATTGAAGAACCAAATAAAGAACAAACGTTTAATCTTATTAAAAATATCAAAAATAGCTACGAGAGTTTTCACATTATAGATTTCTCTGATGATGTTCTTAAATTTATTATCGACTCTGCGGAAAAATATATTGAAGGTAGATTTCCAGATAAAGCTTTAGACATAATCGATCAAGTAGGAGCAAAAGTAAAAATAAAGACTTTCGTCAAATCTTCTGAAATGATTAAGATTGAGAAGAAAATGAGTAGATTGATTGAAACAAATCAAAGTAACATGCAATCTAAAAAAACAGCTTGTTTGCAAGAGCTTCTTTCTGAATATGAGAGTTCAACTCGAAAAATGATTGATAATTGGCGAAATAACAAGTATAAAGTAACAAATAACGACATCTTAGAAGTTATTTCAGATAAAACGAACATACCTATCGAAGATTTAAAAATGCAAGACTTCGATAAAGTAAAATTATTGAAACAAAAATTACAAACTGAGATGTTCGGTCAAGATGCTCAAATAGATCATATTTATAAAACTCTTATCCGAGCTAAAGCTGGTTTTAGAAATTTTAATAAACCTATATGTTCTATGCTATACACTGGTCCTACAGGTGTTGGCAAAACAATGACCGCCAAATTCATAGCTGAAACATTGTTTCCTAATAAAAATAACTTTGTTAATATCGACATGTCAGAATATACTGACAAGACAGCCGTTAATAAACTATTTGGATCTAATCCAGGTTATATTGGTTTCGATAAAGGTGGAGTTCTTACTGAGAGAGTTCGTAAAAATCCATACTCTCTAATTTTATTCGATGAAATTCAAAAGGCTGATCAAGATGTATTATATTCTTTGTTGCAAATTTTAGAAGAAGGTAAAGTCACAGATTCGTCTGGCAAGATCGTGGATTTTTCAAACACGATTATAGTTATGACTACAAATGTTGGTGCAGATGTTATCAATCATTCTTCTATTGGATTTGGCAAGCAGAAAGCGAGCAAGCAAGACGTTCTTGGTTTAATCAAGAAATTCTTTCCTTCTGATTTATTAAACAGAATAGATGAAGTAGTAATTTTTAATCAGCTTGATGAAGAAAACTTGAAACAAATAATAAATAAAGAGCTTAAAACATTTGAAAACGATTTGTCTAGTCGAGGTGTTTCTATTAAATATTCCAAAGAAATAATTGATCTTATTTTTAGTAAGATTCAGTTCGACAATTTTGGAGCCAGACAAGTTATCAAAACTATTCAGCGAGAACTTCAAACTCAAGTAGCTGAAAGAATGCTAGATTCAAATAAGAAGTTAGAATTGGAAATTTCTGTAAAAGATGGCAATATTTGTGTAATATAAATATATGCCATTACCTAAACCTTCAAAAAAAGAAACAGAACAAGAATTTATCAGCAGATGCGCTGGCGATGAGATGATGAACAAAGAATTTAAAGATCAAAAGCAACGTGCTGCTGTTTGTTATTCTCAATATAAAATTCGTCATAAGGCTAAAGGTGAAACTAGCTGGGACGACGTAAGAAAAGGCGATAGTTTAAACATTATTTAAAATGAGTCAGTACAACCCACTTTATAACGTGAATACAAATCCTCCAGCTTCAAACGATACGTTTGATTTCGCAATGCCAGATATTCCTGAGCCTCCTCAGTCCGAAAAACCAGAACCAAAGGATAGAGATGCAGTTGGTTTTAAATTTGGTTTTATTGGTGCTGGTCAAGGTGGAGGAAAATTGGCAGAAACTTTTTCTCAAATTGGATATGCTAGAGTTGGTGTAATAAATACAGCGGATCAAGATCTTGCGACAATCAACGTTCCAAATAAAATGAAGTTTGGAGAACAGCAAGGCGCAGGTAAGAATAGAGATTTTGCCAAACAAGCTTTTCTTAACTGTAAAGAAGATGTAGTTGATTTTATTAAGTCTTCTGTTGGTACAGATATTGATCGAATTTTTGTTACAGTCGGTGCTGGCGGTGGAACTGGTGCTGGTGTGTGTGCAGAATTAGTAAAGACAGTTAAAGAATATCAATCTACTGTCAAGGCAACTTCGCCATACGTTGGTCTTATTTTAGCTTTACCAAAGCTTTCTGAAGGAAAGAAGGTTAGTCAAAATGCTTACGATACATTGAAGGAAGCTTGTGAACTAGTAGAACAAAAGATTGTTTCTCCACTTATTATTCTCGACAATGAAAGAATCAATACTCTTTATCCTAAATTGTCTGTTAATAAGTTCTGGCAAGTAGCTAATGCAAATATCTGCTCTCTATTCCATCTATTTAATAATATTATAACTAAGAATAGTCAATACAGTACATTTGATACAAATGATTTCAGAACCGTTTTAGATTCTGGTATCATGGTTTTTGGTGCCGCTAATATCACTAATTTTAGTAATGAAGGTGAAATCAGCAAAGCAGTTCGTGAAAACCTCAAGAGAAATGTTCTTTGTGGCGAACTAGATCTTTCTACTGGCAGCACTGCCGCCGCTGTAGCAATCGGTGATGAAAAGACTTTGGACAATATTCCTCAAGAGTATTTAGACAATGCTTTCAATCAGCTTAATAGAACATTGAAGACAAACAGCACTGTTCATCAAGGCGTTTATAAAGGAGTAAAAGAAGGTCTTTCTATTTTTACTGCAATTGGAGGAATCACAACTCCTACTGGTAAACTAGATGCTCTTCTAAAAGCCAGTCAATAAGTGTAATATAAAATACAATGAATAATCAACTTCCTGAATTTTGCACTATTAATACCGCTACTTCTATTACTTGTCCATCTGGTAAAAGTATATATGTTGTAGCTGCTACTGCTGGCTTTACAGCATTAGGACAAGCTATTACTATTTCTGCTCCAATTAGTTTTCCAGTTCCATTTAAAGTGACTACAGATATTACTTCTGCAACTGCTAAAACTATCTTTTATTATTTCGCTTAATTGATTAGAAATATCGCAGGATAACCTTATTATCCTGCGATATGAATCTTCAGATTTACAAGCCCAATCCTAAGAATCAGGGTTGTGCAATCAGTTTCCAAATCTCTCAAAAGCCAAATAGCGAGCCTCAGTTTTATGTAAACTGTATCGCTCAACATTCTTGGAACGATCAAACCAAGACTGGTTCATTTGCTGAGAGCCGCAATAATCCTTCTAAGACTATTGCTATCAAGTTCAATGAATTTGAGCTTGGCGAGATGATCAACGCTTTTCAGCAAAAGACTTCTTATTCTACTTTTCATTCAAGTGAAGCGAGCAAGACACAAATCAAGCTTGCTCCTTACGAGAAGACAAAGGGAACTGGCGAGTATGCTGTTAAGTATACAGCTTTTGGTCTATCATTCACCCGCAATGGAGCGGACACTTTCAAGATTCCACTAGAACCGGGAGAGGCTGTAAGGTTGATCGCTTTCATCAATAAGTATTATTCACTTCTTGACGATTCTCGCAAGTTGGCTCCAAAGGCTGATCAACAAGCTAATAAGAAAGAGCCAGTCGCTCAAGCAGAAGCTCCAAAGCCGAAGAAGGCAGAACCAGTTGCCGCTGATTCCGAAGAAATGGATTTCTGATGGATAAAAAACGGGTTTTAATTCATAGCAATTTTTGCAAAATGTTTACTGGTTTCGGTAAACATAAAAAGAATTTATTGTCATATTTATACAAGACTGGTAAATATGATATCATTGAATTAAGCAATGGATTTGCTTGGGAATCAGAACAATTGAAATTTGTTCCTTGGAAGTCTTATGGTATGTTACCAGAAGATCCAGAGATTATAAAAGAAATTTCTATTGATGAAAGACGCAAAAATGCAGCCGGTTATGGCGCAGAAATGATTGATTATGCTATAAAAGAATTAAAACCCGATATTTATTTAGGCATAGAAGATGTTTGGGCCTTTAATGGTTTTACTGAAAAAGAGTGGTGGAATAAAATTCATTGTATCGTTCATACAACTCTTGATAGTTTACCTTTACTTCCAGACGCAATTGATATGGCGTCTAAAATCAATCATTATTTTGTATGGGCTTCTTTTGCAGAAAAAGTGATGCATAAAAAAGGTCATGAGCATGTAAAAACAGTACATGGTACATTAGATACTTCTTCATTTTTTAGACTTTCAGACCAAGAAAGAAGCAAATTAAGAAATAGATTTAAGTTGTCTGATGAATATATAATTGGATTTGTTTTTAGAAATCAACTTCGTAAATCTGTTCCAAATCTGCTCGACGGTTTTAAACTATTTCAAACAAATACTCCTCAAGCAAAAGCAAAACTTCTTTTACATACTTCTTGGAACGAAGGTTGGGATATATTAAAGCTTTTAAAAGAAAAAGAAATAGATCCTAAAAATATATTAACAACTTATGTTTGCAAGAATTGTAATGCTTATCATGTAAAATCTTTTTCTGCTCATATTGTACATTGTGATTCTTGTAGAACTCAAAATAGCTGCGAAACAACAAATGTAAAAAATGGCGTAAATGAGCAACAGTTAAATGAAATTTATAATTTAATGGATGTTTACTGTCATCCATTCACTTCTGGCGGTCAAGAAATGCCAATTCAAGAAGCAAAGCTTGCAGAATTAATTACTCTTGTTACAAATTATAGTTGCGGCGAAGACTGTTCTACTGAAGAAAGCGGAGGCTTTCCTTTAGATTGGGCTGAATACAGAGAACCTGGCACACAATTTATAAAAGCTTCTACTTTACCTACAAGTATATTCGATCAATTACAAAAAGTATATAGTCTGTCAAATGAAACAAAAAATCTATTCGGCAAACGAGCAAGACAATTTGTTATAGATAATTATAGTATTGAAGTTGTTGGTAAATTTTTCGAAAACTTATTTGATAGTTTACCATCAGTTGAATATAAATTTGAAAATAAAAAAACTAAGTGCGATCCATTTTTTGAACCTAATAACGATTTAGAAGATAAACAATGGATTGAATCGCTATATGATAATATTCTTACTAGAAAAGATCCAGCCGGTGTTGTTCATTGGATGCAAAGATTAAAATCAGATCTAAAAAGATCAGACATTATCAATTATTTTAGAAAAGTAGCTATCACTGAAAATCAAAATTCTTTTTTCAGCGAAATGCTTGAATCTTTAAAAGAAAATTCAAATTCTAAAAAAATAGCATTTATACAACCAGAAGGCGCAGAAGAAATAATAATTGCTTCATCTTTGATAACTTCTATCAAAAATGTATATCCTGATTATGATATATATTTCTTTACTAAGAGCGAGTATTTTGATCTTATAAATTCGCATCCACATGTTAAAAAAGTTCTTAATTATTTTAATAAGATGGATGACCCTTTGTTCTTTGAAGGAAAAGGAAATCAAAACAAATACTTTGATATAGTATTTGCGCCATATCTTTCAATACATAACAACTACTATAGAAACGCCGAAGATATTATTCAATATAACTTGTATGAATCTAACTGAAAAAATGGCTTTGGATTGCGGCGTTAAGATAGGGCGTCCTTATCTTGATAGATATTTTTTACCATTAAAGAGCGAAAATTATATTATTATTGATACAAGGGCTAAGAATAACGCTAGTGAATATGATTATTTTAGCGATGTACTTGATTTAATAAAAGGTTATCTTAAACAGAATAACATTGAAGTCTTTCAATTGGCGACTGATAAAAATATAAAACTAGCTTGCAATAAATGTTATATTTCAATAAATAAAAAACAAGAAAATTATTTAATTTCTAAAGCTAAACTTTTAATAAGCAACGAAAATTATACATTATTGACGGCCTCTGTATTTGATGTCAAATCTATTGGCCTTTATTCAGTATACAATCCTAAAAACATCAGCCCTGTTTGGAATAAAGATAAACAGATTATTTTGGAATCTGATAGAGATGGCAATTTACCGTCTTACGGAGCTTTGAAAGAAAGCCCTAAAACTATTAATTTTATAAGCCCATATACAATTGCTAAAAATATTTTAGACGCATTAGATATTTCTAATGACTTAGATAGATATGAACTCGTATATCTAGGTAAAAGTTTTAATCAAAAAATTGTTGAAATTGTTCCTGATTTTATTTCGTCTGAAGATTTCATGAAAGGTCGATCAATTAATTTGCGACTTGATTATGTAAAAAGCTTGAATGCTTCTGTTTTTAATTATTGGATGACCAATAGAAAAGTTAATATAATAACAGATAAAGATATTAATATTAATCTAATTGCCCCTTATAGAAATAATATAATTTTGATGACTGTAATGATGTCTCCAAACATTTCAGAAACATTTTTAAAACATTGTAAAGCTATAGGACTCAAAATAAAAATGTTTTGCGATGATAAAAATGAATTGAATAATTATAGATTTAAATTTTTAGATTGGGAAGTCAATCAAGATTTCGATGAGAACGTTTCTTTTGAAAATCTAAGCAATTTAAATAAGGAATCTAAATTTATTAGTTCAAAGATTTTGATTTCCAAAGGTAAACAGTTTTCTTGCAAAGCTAACTACTTTTCAAATAAACATCTTGACAATAAGCAAGAAAACGTTATTCTCTCAGAAGAATTCGAAAAAGAAATAGAATTCTTTAAAATTTACAATGAGCGAAAAGAAGAATCCACATCTAGTACCCCAGTCGCGTAATGCATGGGGTTTAATTGAAGGCGTAGAATATAAAACCAATGAAGACGGATCAATCAACTGGCGAGCAATGGTTAAGCCAGAGCATTTGTTCCCGAATCGTGGTTGGTTTGAAGCTCGCAAGCAGCAAATGCCTACTACGATTGAAGGTCTTAATGATAGTCAGCTACTTATCAAGCTTGCTGGTATCAAAGAGCTTGCTAAACTACGAGGATATACCAGCGTAAAATATGACGTAATCAAGTGCGAGCCATCTTATGTTTCAATTAAGTGCGCTATCACTTGGATTCCAAATTATGAATCAGAATATGAAAGTTATTACGAAGATATCGCAAACGCTACAGTCAATAACACTTCGGATTTTGCTGTCAAATTTTTGGAGACGATTGCAGCAAATCGTGCATTCGTTAGGGCTGTAAGAAATTTCTTAAATGTGCATATCGTAGGAAGCGATGAAATTGATGCATCAAAGAAAGGTACACCTTCTGTATTTGAAGATGATAATGAAGTAGCTCTACCCTCTTCTCAAGGAATGCTAGAGAAGACTGCTAAAAATTCTGGACTATCTTCATTTGAAGAGTTTCAAGAATATCTTCGAAATGCTTGGAAGCTTGGTATTTATAAAAACTCTGATGCTAAAACTTGGACTTGCTATAATGATATTCCAGCAAAAGAAGCTAGAATTCTGATGTCAATTTTAAAAGATAAATAATATGTATAAAGAAATCTTAAATATCAATATTAAAAAGCTTTCCGAAAATGCAACGATTCCTACTAGAGGAACTGGTTTTGCTGCTGGATATGATTTATATGCAGCAGAAGATGCTGTAATTTGTTGTGGTAGTAGAAAGCTAGTTAAGACAAATATTTCAATGGAAATAACTCCCGGTTATTATGGTCGCATTGCTCCTCGCTCAGGTTTGGCTTATAAGAACGGTATTGATGTTTTAGCTGGTGTAATTGATTCTGATTATCGTGGAGATATCGGGGTTATTCTGTATAATACAGATAATGATTCAGAATTTAATATAAAGAAAGGAGATCGAATCGCTCAGATTATTTTTGAAAGCTGTCACACAGTTACGTTTATAATGTCTGATAAACTTGAAAACACGCTAAGAGAAGCAAAAGGATTTGGATCTACAGGAGTATGAACAGTAAACATTTAAAAAAAATAATTGATAAACAATTTAAGATCGCTAATTTTGATCTTAAATATGAAGACGTTTGCGAAAATCAAATTCCAAATTGGTATAAAGAATATACTTATTCAGAAGAGGAAAATGAAAAATGGAAGAATTGGACAATTAATTATCTTCGCGACAAAATGAAGCTTACAAAAGACAAGGCGACAATTGAAACAGCGTGGTTAGATTTAAATTATGGATTGCGTACAATATCTAATCAGCCAAAGAAAAAAAATAAACGATGAAAACTAACAGAGATCAAAGTTTACTAGATCTTTGTAAGATTTTAGACACTGATTATATCGATTATGGAGGCAAAATTTCTAGGGCTGATCTTAGTTATAACTACAATGATTGTAGTTGCGGCTGTATGCATTTTATTCCTTTATACAATGAAAAATATAAAGATGCGGATATGGACTTCGGAGTCTGTACAAACAAGAAGAGTAAAAGATGTGGATTATTAACATTCGAACATCAAGCTGGTTTTGGATGTTTTGAAGTAGAGAAATTAAGGTGAGGTGGCCGAGTCTGGTTTAAGGCAGAAATCTACTAAATTTCCGTACTCCAAAAGAGTACCGAAGGTTCGAATCCTTCTCTC
>Ga0172367_10002846_pt1 | contig 23201 bp, 31 predicted proteins | sample Lak10m_FD_114542 | JGI IMG/M metagenome (GOLD analysis project Ga0172367, IMG submission 114542) | Freshwater microbial communities from Kabuno Bay, South-Kivu, Congo - kab_022012_10m | ecosystem: Environmental > Aquatic > Freshwater > Lake | place: Democratic Republic of the Congo: South-Kivu... | reverse complement strand
TCGACGACCTGACCGGCACGCTCACCTGGGCCCGTGGACTATGGGGGGGCGCCATCGACCCGCGCGAGGCCATGCTGCGGATCTTGCTCTACTACCTGGGCCACCGGGCGAGCGGCGTCGTTTCGCTCCTCCTGCCCCAGGGCTACCAACTCCGGCAGCTCCTCGTTCCCGGCACGCTCGACTCTCTCCCCGGCGGCATCGAGTCGTTTGCGCCGGCCCTGGAGTTCCTGGGGGACATCGTGCCCCAGGTGCGCGTGCTCGCGACCGTCACCAGCGCCCCCCAGATCCCGCCCACCTGGACGATGCTGCGCCCGGACTTCAAGATCCTCACCTCGCAGTTGTCGCCCCAGCCCGGCGACATCGTGAACATGCTGCGCCAGGTGCACGACGCGACGTTCCACGAGCTTTTCGTCCGCCACGAGGACGGCGCCGCTCGCATCCTTCACCGGACGCGCCCGTTCCTGCGCCAGAACCCCACCGTCGGGGCGTCCGCGTTCGCCCCCGGCGTGGCCGACCTGCCGACCGTGCACGTCAGTCCCGACGACCTGCGCGGCGTCCACATGCGCCACGGGGTCGAGCCCGTCTACAACGTCTTCTACGTCACCCCCGCGGCCGGCACGACGTTCAACTGGGAGAGCTTCAAGGCCCTGGTGGCGCCATCGTTCTGCGGCCGGGCCGACGAGCCGGCGTTCGTCGGACGCTACGGCGTGCGTCCACTGGACGTGTCGAGCCCCTACATCACCGCCGACAACGAGACGACCCCCGACGAGACCCCCGAGATCATCGAGATGGCGAAGGAATTGGCCGAGACCCTGCGGTCCTGGTACGCCCCCCACCCATTGATGCGGCAGGGCCGGATGATAGTTCGCGGCCGGAGCACGATGCGGCAGGGCGTCCGCGTCGTTCGCGATGCCATCGGCGGGCGCGCCGCCGAGGAGTTCTACGCCCACAACGCCAGCCACACCTACGACCTGCACACCGGCGAATGGACCGCGACCCTCGACCTCACCCGCGGGTGGACGCTGCGCAGCCAGGAGATCATGCCATGATGCCCGACGCGGCCCGACTCATGCTCACGATGCGCCTCGCCCGCGTCCTGCGCGTCAAGGCCGGCGAGAGCCGCACGCCCGGCAAGAAGGCGTCCCAGTGGGTCGTTGACCTCGAAGACCTCGACTCCGGGGCCGTGGTCGAGGGCGCCTTGGTGGTTGGTGCGCGCCGCCCCATCGTGACCTCGAAGACCCGACCGTCCATCGGGGTCTACACCGCGTTGGCCGGCAACAGCGCGAAGTGCATCTTCTGGCCCCTGGTCTGGCCGTCGTGCAGCAAGCGGGACATCGCGAGCCACGATCTCCTGGACGAGCACGAGACCATCACCGTGCACATCCAGCGCGGGGCGAAGTCGGGAAACACCGCCTACACGATCAAGAAGCCCGACCTCGACCGCTCCGACGACTCAGAGTTCGAGGCCGGGCAGGTCTACCAACGCGACTACCTCCAGGAGCGTTACCTCCAGATCCTCGCCGACAAAACCGGGCACGGCGTCTCGTTCGAGATGTTGGGGGGCAGCCGGCGCATGGCCCGCGCCGGTACGACGGGCGAGGGGGGCAAAGGCGACTACGTCCAGATCGACGCCGAAACCTCCCCGGTGTTCGCCGCCTGGATGGCATGGGTCACGAACGCCATCACCGCGTTGTCGGTGGTCTCCCAGGCCGGCGGAGGACCCATCCCGCCCAACGTCATCCCGCCGTTCCCGACGCTGGGGCCCGACGGCGCCCCGGCTGGCGATCCGGTCCCGCCGGTCGATGGCGAGGCGCCCGGCGCGCCGCCCGTCGGCGCAAGCGTCATCGGCGCCATCGTGACCGGCTCCACCAGCACGAGAGGACGGTGACATGCCCGGAGGCTACCTGGAGCAGGCCGCGGCCATCCTCGGCCTGACGAAACACAAGAAGCCCCAGCCCGCCGCGTTCGACCCGGCGGCGCCCAACCGCCGCGGCTACCCCCTGCACATGGAGTTCCGCCTGGTGCAGCGCGAGCCGTGGAAGATCGTGCGGGCTCACCAGCTCGAAATGGTGGTCACGACCTATCAGCGGATTCCCGAGGTGCGCGCCACCATCCATCCCACCGCGGGCGGATTCCATGTGGACATGCCCGAGGGAAACGCGCGGGGCCTGGTGCACTACATCATCCAGGGCGTCGCGGGTCTCTGGCCGGGCGGCAGCCGGCCGGGGCACGCCGAGACGGGCAAGGGCGACGGGCAGGCGCAGCTCTACGCGCTCCAGGCCCTCTTCGACGACTACACCCAGGGCACCATCGAGGGGCGCCCGCGGTCGGACTTCCAACTGGAGTTCCTGAACTTCGACGAGCCGGTCACCGCCGAGGACAAGGTCGGGCACTCCGCCTACATCATCATCCCCGAGCGCAGCCTGGTGGAGAGCACCCGCAGCGCGGCCCGCCCCCAGGTGTGGACCTGGACGCTGCGGATCGCCGGCCTCGAAGAGGCCAAGGGCGAGGCCCACGCGATCAAGCGCGACGCGGAGCGCAAACGGAGTTGGCTTGACAAGGGGCTCGCCTTCCTCGACGCCGTGGACAGCTTCACGACGAACTACAGCTTCGGGGCGATGTTCGCGAAGTACCAGCGCCTCATGGCCCCGTTCGTCCGCCTCCAGGACAGCATCGGTCGCACCGGCGACTTCATCGAGGGGTGGGCCAGCGGCGCCAAGACCTTCGTGGACTACCACAAGGCGATGTTCGACCGGACCGCCACCGATCTCGGCGGCGTCGTGGCCGTCTTCACCCGCGAGGAGTTCGACAGCAAGGCCGCTTCCGGCGAACTGGTGAAGATGGGCCAGACGGGGCCCAACAGCCGCTTCGGTGGCGGCATGGCCCGCGGCGTGGACCGGATGCGGCGCGCGGCGGATCGGGTGCGCTTCGGGGCCCGCGTCCAGATCGGGCAGACGTCGAGCGCGCTCCAGAGCCCCGGCGACGAGGTGGGCGCCCGCGGCATCGACCGAGCCGCCCGCGGCCCTGCCGGGCCCCTGGAGGTCGCCGCCCAGTCCACCGCGCTGATGGCCCGCGACCGCCTCAACGGGACGCCCCGCGCCGCCCAGGCGGGCCGCGCTTTGGCCACCGTGGCCGCCGTCGTCCGGCCGGGCGACACCATCGAGCGATTCGTGCCGCCCGGCTTCACCGTCTACGACGTGATCCGGGCCAACCCCGGCCTGGTGTGGCCGTTCGTGGACGGCGGGCGCCTGCGGCCCGGCGGAGGCCCGCGCCCGACCGATCCCCGCGTCGAGTGGACCGCCTACGTGGGCGACCAGATCCTCGTGCCGAGCACCGAGGGCCCCCCGCAGACGGTGTCCGGTCAGGACTCGCCCCAGGCCGCCCGCGCCCGGCGCATCGACACCGCCGACGAGCGCACCTTCGGGCGCGACCTCTACCTCGACCCCGAGACGCGCTCCCTCGACTTCGACCCGGCCGCCGGTGACCTGCGCACCGTGGCCGGCGCCGCCAACCTGGTGCAGCGCCTCGACACGCTCTGCCTGGTGCCCATGGGCAGCCTCACCTACGCCCCCGACATCGGCAGCCTCATCGGCGCCGAGGGCGCGGGGGCCTGGACGAGCGACGTCCGGCGCCGCGCGCTGGCCCTGGCCACCGAGCGCACGCTGCGGCAGGATGCGGGCGTGGAGCGGATCGACAAGGTGACGGTGCGCCAGGTCAACGGGCAGACCGTCATCGACTTCCAGGTGGTTGCGATCTCTGGGGCGGCCCTCGGCCGCTCCGGTCTGGCGGTGTGACGCATGGCCGAGTTGCAGACCCGAACCGACGACGAGATGCGCGAGGACGCGGTCAACGCGGTCATCGCCCAGACCGAGACCGTCACCGACCTCAACCCGCACGCCGTGCTCACCATGATGGCCGCCGCCATGGCCGGCGAGGTCTCCGGGGTGCAGGTGGGCGTCATCGACGCCATGGCCCGCTTCTACGTGACCACGGCCGAGGGCGCCGCGCTCGACCGGCGCCTGGCCGACTTCGGCGTCACCCGCGCCCCCGCGCGGGCCTCCTACGGCCGGGTGACGTTCCGGCGGGCCGACGATGCCGAGATGGACTTCGAGATCCAGATCAACGCCGGCTTCCGCGTCGCCGCGCACACCTACGACGGCGACCAGGTGCTCTACACCGTGCGAGAGGCCGCCAGCATCCCGGCCAACGCCCTTTCGGTGTCCGTCGTGGTCGATGCCGTGGCCGCCGGCCGGGCCGGCAACGCCGGAGCCGGGGCCATCGACACCATCGTTGACGCGCCCCCGAACGGCCTGGGGACGGTCACGAACCTCTCCGCGTTCACGCCGGGCCGCGATCTGGCCACCGACGAGGAGTTCCGCGCGGCGTTCTGGGCGCTCTGGGAGGCGCGCCGCCGCACGACCCCCCAGGCCGCGAAGTACGGCGCGACGACCTACGCCGAGACCGGCGCCGACGGCGTCACCCGCGAGCCCGTGGCCTCCGCCGCCATCGTCGAGTACCTGGACGCGCCGGGGCCCGACAACGTGGCCTTCGACGTCATCATCATCGGCCACGGGGCCGATGCCGAAAACCCCGGCCTGACCGACCAGCAGGTCGCCAACGTGCAGCTCCGCATCGACGGGTACACCGACGCGGAGGGCGTCGAGCAGGAAGCGTGGCGCCCCGCCGGGTGCAAGGCGCGCGTCCTACTGGCCGCCCGGCAAGCCATGGACATCCGCGTGCGCCTCAACCCCACCCCCACCGCGCCGGCCACCTTGCGGGCCCGCGTGCGGCAGGCGTTCAGCCTGGCCATTGCCGCTCGCCCCATCGGCGCCCCCGGCGCGATCAAGGTGCTGTACGACACCCTGGCCGCGTTCAGCTCCGACCTCGACAACGCCACCATCGACGAGCCCCAGGACGACGTCATCGTCGGGCCAACCGTGAAGCTCGTTCCGGGCCAGATCGAGGTGCTCTGATGGCCCGCTGGCGCCGATACCGCCGGTGGGAGTCGGTCGCCGACTTCGCCCGCGATCTGCCGTACAACGGCCGGGCCCGCATCCCCTACCCGCCGGTGCAGGCCGACGCGGCGTTTCTTGCCCCCGACGGCGTCGCCGGCTGGCACGGTTACGGCGCCGACGGGTGGTATCGAGCCGACGGTCGCAAGGTTGAGGCCGAGGCAAGCGAGGAGTTCAACGACGACCGCTGGCCGCTGAACACCTCCAAGTGGACCATCACCAAGCCATCGACCTGGTGGACCTCCTACGGTGCCGGGCTCGCGGCCCTGACCGAGGGCACCAACCAGAGCACCTGGCGCGCCACTGCGAAGCGGTGGGATCTGCGAGGCGACTTCTTTCTTCGCCTGGTGGTCCGGGCCGACAGCATGAACAACGGCGCCCTGGACGGCGTCACCAACGCCGACAACGCGGCGTGGTTGGGCATCACCCCGAGGACCGACCCGGACAAGTTCTGGCGGGTCAAACAGTATTTCGGGAAGACGGTCAAGGGGTTCGCGGTCGAGGTCGACGGCGACGCTTTCAAGGGCGATACCCAGATCGTCGGGAACTTCCCCGCCGTGGTCTGGTTGGAGTTGCAGCGCAGCAACGGCCTATTGAGCGCCCGCTACCGCGACGCAACGCCGGGTCAGCCCGTCGGCGACCCGGTGGAGTTGTTCGGGCCGCTCGCCATCCCCGGCATCGTCACGGTGGACTTCGGCGCCCGCAACGCCGGCAGTAACGGCCCGTGGGGCGCCGTCTTCAACGCCTTCCGGGTCATCCACGGGGCCCACACCTACAACCCGGTGGCGAGTTGGCGCCGCGAGACGACCCATGGTTCCGTCTTCGACCGCTTCGAGGGTGACCAACTCGACCCTGACCTCTACACGACCTCGACCACGGGGAACGCGAGCGCCAAGCCGGTTGCCGGCCTGGACGCCGCCGCCGGCCCCGGCCTGCGTCTGCATTCCGCGGGCGGCAGTGCCACCGTGGAGACCCGTCAAGTGCACGGCGACATGCTGGCCCAGGTCGAGGTCATCCTCGCCGCAGAGACCTTGAGCGCCCACAACGGCGGGGTCGCCATCGGCCTGCACGCCTACGTGCCGAGCGACGACGCGACGCTGCGCATCGAGCTGCGCACGAGCGGGACCGGCACGTTGACCGCGGTCATCGACTACGCGGGGGGCGAGCAGCCCTACGCCGAAGCCGACATCGAGGTGGACGCCGACATCCCGCTCACCTTGCGCTTGGAGCGCGACGGCACCGTCATCGTGGCGGCAGTGTACGGGCGCAACGGCGAGGAGGTGATCAGCGCGCGCACAAACATCCTGAACACGCTCCCCGTCGCCCTGCGCCTCCACCAGAGCCAGGCGAGCGCGTCCGATCCCGTCACCGCCTACGTGCGCCGGCTCCAGGTGACGAGCCCGTGGGCCCTGCGCATGGAGTCGTGGCCGGCCGCCACCTACGCCACCCAGGCCCAGGCCCACCCCTACGAGGTCTCCGACCTCACCGAGGCGAGCGACCTGACCCTCATCGACCCCGAGACGCGCGCGACCGCGTGGGCTATCTACGCCTTCGGGGTCACGAGCACGCCCGCCGCCTACGACGCCCAGGCCGCCATCCAGGCCGGGCCCATCGGGCGCCCGTTCTTCGACGCCCAGGCCGCCGCGTTGTGGTTGCCCGTCGGCACGCCCGGAGGAGGCGGCACCGGCGAGTTCGTCGAGGTGAACCTGCGCGAAGACCTCATCCGCAGCCACACGTACTACGGGCGCAGCCTGTTTGCCGGCCGCGTGGGCCTGCGCCACTGGGGTCTCGGATACGCCGAAGACCCCGGCGCCGAACACCTGCCACCGGCCGGGCAGCCTGTCACCTACGCCCGCATCGAGGCCGCCCGCGGGCCCATCTTCCTATGGGCCACCGACACCGGCGGCGTCGCGCTCTGGCAGCAGATCGAAGGCGAGTGGCACCCCGCCCGCGTGGCCGTGGATGCCACCGACGCCGATCCCGATCTGACACTGCCCTTCCAGGTCGGCGACGTGCGCGTTTACGCCGAGAGCCCCAACGCTGGGATCGTGGTCTCCGCGCTGGCCTTCGAGGCCGAGCGCGTGCTCTGCGTCTACCGCGACCTTGAAGCCCTGATCAACGCAGCCGCCGTGGCCCCCAGCAACCGCCACGCCCACGCCAGTTACGGAGGCACCGACCCTGACGCCCGCTGGCCCTCCCGCCAGACCGCCGGCCGAGCCGGCCCGCCGCCCGCGCCGCGCCTGCACGGAGCCGCAGCCGACGGCGGAGCCGCCCCCCTGGACGTCATCGTCCCGCCCGCGCACGCCCTCCCCGAGGGCGACGGGCTCCCCCTCATCGCCACCATCCGACCGGCCGCCGTGACCTTGTTGCAAGACGCCGAGGTGCCAGCCGAGGCCCCGGCCGCGAGTTGGGGCGTGCCCACCGCCGCCGATCCGGCCACCAAAGTTTTGAGCTACAGCCCCACGAGCGCCGTGCTTTCCCCCGACGCCGACATCGAGACCCGCAAGGGCTACCTCGCCGTCGGCGAGCGCCAGAGCGAGGGGTTCGGGTTCCTGACAACGATCTCGCTTGCCCAGGGCAACGTGCGCCAGAAGATCCGCCCCTGGGATATCGACGACGACATGCGCTCGACCGGGTCGGCCGTGGTCGGCCTGGCATCGCTCGGGCAGCCACCCGACACCCTGACCGGCTGGCGCATCGCCGCCGGCTTCGCCCGCTACATCCAGCGCCGGCCCGGCGACAGCATCAGTATCGGGGGCGGCGGGTTCGCCATCGTCCTCCTGCCGGTTCTCGTCCTGGAGTACGACGTGCTCGCGATCAGCCTGCCCGCGGGCGACACCTACCCGCCGAGCGGGCCCCACGTCGGAGGCGACCGGGTGGGCCTGGTGGGGTACGACTGGACGGGCGAGGAGCGCATCTACACGCGCCGCGCGGGCCGCGACGTCGAGGCGTTCGGCGTGCGCGTCGAGGACGCCGCCCGCGGCGCCCCGCCCGCGGCGCCCAAGGTGCTCTCCGCCGTCGTGCGGGCCCTTGGGTGGCACGAGCACGTCACGACTCCGGTCATGGGAGACGAGGAGCTGGCCGCGACCGCCGAGTGGCCGGCCGATCTCGTCGTGGTCATGCGCGACGGGGCCCGCATCGAGCTTCCGGGCGGGTGGATCTACCAGAGCGCCCCCTGCATCGAGTTCACCGCCCGGCGCATCCTGGGGCGCATGCCACGGACGCGCTTCGACGTGGACCCCAAGCACGACCGCTGGCAACGCCACCTCGCCATCGCCATCGCGCGCCTGATCTGCCGCCTCCAGGGCAACGTGCTCGCCCCCGCGGTGTCCGACACCTACCGGGCGACCGCCACCGGCGAGAGCCTGGACGAATGGGGCCGCTCCTACGCCATCGTCCGCCCCTACATCACCATGCCCGACGGCGACTGCCGCGACTTCTTCGCCGAGGCCGTGCTCGCCCAGCCTACGCCCCAACGGTGCCGCCGCATCCTGGAGGCCATCCTCGGGGGCACCGTCGAGATCGTCGAGGGCTACCGCGAGTTCACCGCCTGGTGGCAGCCGCCGGTCAACCCCGAGGCCAGCGAGGTGCGCAGCAACTTCTGGGGGGCCATCGGCGAGGCCGAGCCCTTGCAGACGGCGTTCTACAACCGCGACTTCTACGGCGGCGTGGACGCCCGCATCGTGGCCGCCGCCGCGACGCTCGACCTGTTCCGCCCGGCCGGTGTCCGCGCCAACATCATCATCGGAGAGCCCCCCGCATGAGCTTCCCCCAGGTCTTCGACAACGAGCGGGTGATCCCCGCGGACTTCCGCGCCCAGACTGACGCCATCGAGGACGCGGTCGGCACCATCGTCCGGCGCATGCTTTCGGCCGCCCAGAACAGCAAGGGCATCGTGGTCGAGGGGTGCAAGCCGTCGGCGTCGTTCGATCCGGCCGATCCGCGCCGGGTGCGGGTCGAGGCCGGTTACGCGCTCCTCCCCCCGTCCGCGGGCGAGGCAGCCTGGCGCCTGGTGCACATCCCGGCGGTCACCTACCTGCACCCCGACGCCGATCCGAAGCCGCGCACCGACTGTATCTGCGTCGCGATGCAACGGGTGGACGGCCCCACCTTCCCGCGCGAGTACCGCGTGGTGGACGCGGCCGGCGTCGAGTCGGTGGACCCCAACGTCCCGACCGCCACGACCTACACCGTCGAGGGCCTGCCGACGCTGGCCAAGAGCGCAGGCGCCGCGAACACCGTGGGCACCGTCCGCCTGGGGACCGTGACGGTCAACGCCAACGGCAGCGTGACGGTGGCCGATCTGCGCGACCACGCCATGCCGATCCCGACCTACGGTGACCCGGCGGCGCCCTGGGATACGGTGCCCGCCACGGCCAACGAGAACGGCCGCTTCTGGCGCACCGCCGGCCAGGCCGTCACCGCGATCTCCGATGCGCTCAAGAAGGTGGCCACCCGCAACGGTGCGCTCCAGCGGACGCTGGCGACCGCCGACGGAGGCCCGGCCATCGGCATCGCCACGGCGGGCCTCGACTTTGTGATGAACCTCGGATTGCGGGCGTTCATGGCCCGCCACATCGTCGCCACCGGGAACGCACCTGGACAGGGCGACGTGGTCTCGACAAATGGGAACGTCAAGGCGCCCTTGGGCAAGGTCATCGGGCAGCAGCTCGCGTTCTTCGAGAACGACGCCAGCTTCGACGTGGACCCGACCGGCCGGACGCTCACGCCGGCCAACATCCAGCGATGCACCGCTCAGGTGGACATGAATGTGGACGTGAACGACGTCTACGTCGATGGGTCGGCACGATGGATCGGCCAGAACATTCAAAGCATCACCCGCATCGAGCCGGGCCACTGGCGGATCGTTTTCGACCTCAATCAGATGCCCGACAACCTGAACAACCGCCGGTGGCGCCTATCGGTCAATCACAACCGGGCCGTCGGAGCCGCAGGCAGTTACCCGAGCGGCATGGAGACCGGCGCAATCCTTCACCAGATCGGCAAGGGCCCGACGGACGACAGCATCGACGTCTGGTTCTTTGCGGTTGGATTCGCACCACAACTGACCGTTGTGACCGACGTCCAGACTTCGATGACGGACTGGGCCGTGTCCGAGGTCACGACGACCACGGCAAACCTGAACCCGCTCACCATGCAATCCTGGGATTGCCCCTTCAGCGTCCACCTGTACGGCCCCCTGCCCTCCGGTAATTGGGATTGGGCGCCCGTTCAAGGCGCCTGACGTCGTTGACCGCTGGCGCGGCCCCTGCGACGATGGCCGCACCTCCCCGGAGGTGTCGGCACGCTTCCCCGGCTCGGCGTTGAATGGTCCTCGCGCCGGGCCGGGGGGCAACTTCAGAGCGCCGCGATGGCCTGTTCGAGCTGCTCGATGCTCGGTGCGCCATCATCCTCGCAGGAGAACGGCCAGGGCGCCGAGCCCTCATCCGGGCAGGTGTACCAGGGGATCTCGGCGCATCCCCAGGCGGCGCAGCGCGCCCCGTCCCAGTCGAAGCACGAGATCGACGCCCCGTTGCGGGTGAGGCACCACCTAGCCAGGCCGGGAGGAATGTCCACCGCCACCGGAGCCGCCGCGGGGTTCTTCGCGGTGCAGCTCGCGAGCGCCAGGGCCAACAGAAGCAAGCGCGTCATCGCAGACCTCGCAGTCGTGGCGAGCGCCGGCCCCAGAGAAGGCCGGGCCCGCGCAGGGTGATCAGCGGGTGATCCAGGTCTCGCCGAATGTCCACCGCACCCCGGAGCACGTCCGGCCCGTGCGTCTCGCCGATCCGGTCGAGCAGCCGCAGGTAGACCGCCGCGATGATGGTGTCACCCAGGGCCGCGTCCGCCAGGTTGTCGGCCGCAGCGATCTCGTCGTGCAGCGCGTCCGCCGCCAGGCAGCCGGCGGCGTAGTGCCAGCAGAGCACCGCGCGCGGGCCGTGCCGCTGGCCCAGGTTAAGGGTGAACGTGGCCTTTGAGTCGTGCCGGGGCGTAGGAGCCCCGCAGAGGCAACAGAGCGGGTCGGCGCTCACCTGGACGCCCCCCACCGGCCTTCGATGGTACGGACGGCCACCGCGGCCCGCCGCCGGGCGTTCGAGCCGATGCGTCGAGGCCCATCGACCGTGCCGTCGTCGTGGACGACAACCTCGACCCGCAGGGCCGGGCTATCCTTCGGGCGCGACGCCCGGAAGTGGTAGGCGACCCCGCCGCGAAACGGCAGAGCCCTGCCCCCGAGCAACACGCGCTCCCGGCCGAAGGACCGGGACAGCCAGGCCGAGGCCAACATCATTACGGGCGCCGGAATGTTGCTCATCGTCCGGTTCCTCCCGCGACACGACACACCTCCCACAGCCACGGGCGCACGCTCCCCACCGCGGGGGCCGGCCCTTGCTTGCGCGTGACCAGGCCGTCGGCCATGGCCGCCTTCAACACCTTTGCAACAGCCGTTTCACTCAGCCCGGCCGCCGCGCAGACCTCGCGCAGGGTGGCCGGCCGGTCGAACTGGCGCACGGCCGCCATGACCCGCCCGCGGACCGAGGTCGGCCCGTCGTCGGTCCGCGGGCGTCCCCGCGTTGGCACCTCGACCAGGGTCGCGTGCTCCGCGGCTCGATAGAACAGCGTCGCCCCCACGTCGTCGAAGCCCGACGGCTTCGATTCGATGCGCACCAGACCCCGCCGCTCCAGGTTGCGACAGGCAGACCGGATGCAGTTCATCGAGAAGCCCTCATTGACGATCAGCGAGATAGTCGGCAGCGCGCGCGGGCGACTCCCGACCAGCCGGTTCAGGATGCGCGCCTCAGTCGCGGTGAAAGCCTCGTTCACGGTTGCACCTGCCAGTCCGCGTGGTTGTCGCAGTGGGAAAAGCCTTCATTGCCGGGCCCGAAGCTCTGGCCGCACGAGGAGCACGAGACATTTTGGAAGCGGGGCGCCTTGCCGGTGCCGTTGTCGCCCGGCCATCGATGGAGCGAGCGCCGGCCATAGACAGTTCCGAAGCCCATGTTGCGCACGAACAAAGCCTTGCAGGCGCAGTATTTCGAGACGTGGTGCAGAAGGTCGCGCTTCCAGTCCACCTTGATGTCTTGCACGTCGACCCAGCACATCGGATCTCCAGCCTCCGCCACCTGGCCCTCGTCGATGCAGTGGGCATCCATTAGCCGGCGCGCCTGCATGGCCGCGCTGGTGCCCTCGAACGTGCCCGCGGCAGACTCGGCCAGCGCCAGCAACTTGTGCACCTTTTCGGCAACCTTGCGCGCGCCGCTCACGCTCGACCTCTTCGGGCGTCTTCGGTGTGCGATTGACAGCGATCATTGCTCACCGCCCCCGGCATCCACGACAGAGTCAGGCCCGAAAAGTTTGCCCGAAGACGACAGGGGAAGGCCCTGCGACGCCAGGCAATCGTTGAGCGCCACCAGGTCGAGTTGCCGGCCGTTGCGCGCCGCGTGCGCCGCAGCCACGAGGTCAACGTCGGAGCCGCCCGGCACCTCGTTTCCCCAGACGTGCCAGCCCTTCACCCGCTGGCGGGCGAACAGTTCCAGGCGGGGCCGGTCGCCCAGCAGGGCCTCGATGCGCTTGTGCACCTCGCCCGGTTTCTCCGAGTGCCGACCGGGCGGGGCGAGCACGACCTGGTGGACACCGCAGGACTCGCGCCCGAGGCGCCCACGGACGCCGAGCAGCACGACCTCAGTGTTCGTCCGGGTGCTCTGCCCCATGCCCCAGAAGAGGCCGCCGAGGTCGCCCCGATGAAACCCCGCCATCACCTTGCGGGTGACGGGCACGACTCGCAGCGCCGGCAGCCAGGACGCGCAGGCCGCCAAGCTCTGCACGAGCGGGGCATCCTTCGAGAGCTTGAGCTTGCGGGCGTCTTTGCGCGCCTGCGCCAGGCTCAACCCCAGGGCGCTCGCTTGCACGAGCGCGTTCGCCACCCCGCGCTGAATCGTGCGCCGAGCCTCTTCGCGCGCCGCCCCCGGCGCCGTCTTCACCCAGACGAACGCCGCCGTGCGGTAGGAGAAGCCCCAGGCCCGCATCACCTCGAAGGCGTCGGGCAGCGTCGGCCAGGTGGCCCACAGGAACAGGGCGCAGTCGTCGGCCACGAGGTCGCGCACCGGAAGCGCGGCGATCTCGGCGACGGGCATCGTCGGATACTTGAACGCGGCCCCCCGTTGCCCGGCCGCCGCTTTGTCGTCGTACTGCCAGGGAGGGTCAGCCAGCACCACGCCGTATTTCTCCGGCACCATGCACACCGCCTTTCGCGTCACGCCTGTTTTCTTTCGCATGATGCACACGCGCCGATGCACTGTCAATCAACCGGAGCGCAAAATGATGCACGGTGCACACTTCCAATGGCATCCTGCCGTAGATCGCACCATCCATGAGGAGGAGCCCGTGCCCGTCGTCGCCCCCCTGCGCCTGGGGGACACCATCGAAGCCGTCACCGACACCCAGGACGCGCCCGCCGGCACCCGCGCCGTGGTCATGGCAATCGGGTGGACGCAGCTCGCCCACGGGTGGCGCGTCCGCCGTGTCGTCGCCCGGATCGTCACGCCGCCCCGCCGCGGGCGCACGCTCGCCATGGACCTCGACCCGCGCGCCTGGCGCCCGGTGCCGCGCGATGCCGGGTGGACGACCGTCACCCCGAGCTTTCTCTCCCTGGTGGAGCCGAGCCCGGCCGAGCCGGTCGCCGACGGCTTGCGGAGGCTCGCGTGAAGCACGGCAAGCGCACCCTCGAATGCCTGCACCTCATCAACGAGGGCGCGGCCGACAACGCCACCAAGGACGACCTGCGCCGGTGGCGCCTGGAGTTGAACCTCGACCAGCGGGCCCTGGCGCAGACCTTGGGCGTCAGCCAGTGCACCGTGTCGAGGGCCGAGGCCCACGGGAAACGCTCGACCTCGTATGCGCGGATGGTCTGGTTGCTCTGGTACGGCATGGAGCAGCAGCAGCTCATCGCCACCCTGCGCATCGCGCTGGGGGAGCGCGTCGTTGCTCAGGGGCCCAGACTTGGCACCGCCGATTAGCGTTGCGCGTGTTTTTTTGCGCGCGAAGCCTTGACGAATGGCCGCCGGGTGAATACCTTGAAGACGTGACCAGCGACGCGACCAACAAGGAGCCCGGCATGAAAATCACCACCACCTACGGCGACCTCCGCAACGGCGACATCGCCTACGTCCAGGGACACCGCTTCATCGTTCGCGACCTGCGCATCGAGGGCGACGCCATCCGGTTCAACGGCGACTGCGCCGACGCCGACGACCACATCAAGGGGACCGGGTACGACGGCGGCGCTTACGGGGCGCTCCCCGGCGTCTCCATCGTGGTCGAGCGCGAGCCGAGCGAGGTCACCCGCGAGGTCATCGAGGAGCGCCTGAACTTCGCCGTGCGCGTCACCGACGGGGCCACGGGCGCCCTGGAGTGGGAAGGCGAGGCGCTGGATCTCCTGCGCGCCAACGAGAACGGTGAGGGCGACGAGGCCACCGTGCTCGCCGATCTCCTGGAGTTGGCCGACCTGCCCGCCGGTGGCCGGGTTCTCTCCGGGTTCTCCCACATGACCCGGATCGCCGATGGCGACTGGGCGCCTTCAAACGATGCGGACATCATCGAAAACATCGACTTCGATGGTGAGGCCGTTTCGACCGAGTACGACGACGGCGCCGGCCTGGACGCCGCCGATGGCATCGACGACGACCTGAACGACTGGAACCGGGGGGCGTGACGTGAGGGTTCACAGCAAAGTCGAAACGTGCAAGTGCGGGTGCGTAGGCCGCGACCCTCAGCACGCGCGTTACTTCGAGCGAAAGCCAAAGAACGTAAGACCGTACACGGAGAACGTCGAAACGGCGTGGGGCTGGACGTGCAAGGCGAAGGAACTTGCCGATGTACGGTTTCCGTGGGCGACCGAGACCGTGGCCAACACCACACTTCACGGGTGGGTGCGGCTTTCGTTTGCGTGCCGAGAAAGGCTGGTGTGCCAATGAAGGCCGCAAAGATCGCCGCCCTGGCCCACACCTTCCCCACCATCGCAGCGTTCGCCGCCTGGGCCCGCGCGCCCTGGTACGCCTGACCGACACCCCGACACCGACGAGGGACGAGACCATGCCCACCCCCAGCCTCTTCGGGCGGACCATCGAGTGGTCCGCCATCCTGACGACCCTGGCGATTCTGGGGTTCTTCTTGCACGCCGCGACCGCTGGCCGGTCCAAGGTCCGGGTGCGCTACGAGCACGAGGGCCAGGTGCGCGAGGCCGTCGTGCGCCGTGACACCCTCGCCCAGGTGCCCGGCGGCGTCATCGTCCACCCGGACGGGCAGCGCCCGGTCATCGCCTCCAGCGTCGAGACGGTGTCACCGTGAAGCTCACCCAGGCCCAGCTCGACGCCCTGCGCATCGCCACCAACAAGAGCGGGCGCTTGTACCGCTGGCCGGGCGGGTACTGGTTGCCCGAGCGCGGCCCGACCACCGCGGCGCACCACGAGGCCAACCGGGACGCCCGGCCCGAGGATCGGCCCTACACGACGATCCACACCGTTCGCGCCCTGGAGAGCCGCGGGTTGCTCGCCCGCGCGAACGAGTACCCCGACGAGTACCGCGACACGCGCCTGGTGACCGAAGCCGGGTGGGCCGCCGCGGGAGTTGAGTCATGACACACAAGCCCAACAGAATGAAAACACCCCGCCGTCGCACGCTTCAGAGGCGCATCGCACGCCTCCAGGCCCAAGTCAGAGCATTCTCGACGCGCGCGCCCAACGCCGACCACCAGACGCGAGCGTTGCGGGCCCTGGTGGCCGCCTACGCTATGCAGTTTGGGCCGATGAAGGTCACGGCGGAGTCCGCCGACCAGATCGCGACCGTCGCCGATGCCGTTCGCTATGACCCGCAGGAGCATGTTTACGTCATGCCCACCGGCAGGGCGCCGCATCCGACGCCGAACCGCGGCGACGTGGGTTTGTTGGTGCTCATGGCCGCCCGGCACGCCATGAAAGAGCGCGACCACGCCAACGCCTTTGCCTGGGCCGGAGCGTGCGAGGCACTGGCCCGCACGTTGGAGCCTGCGCGGGCCGAGGTGGCAGGGCAGGAGGTAGCCCAGTCGCTTGTGTTCGAGCGCCGTCCATTCGCGCCCGCAACCTACCAGCAGGAGATGGAGCGCGGCGTGCACGCCCTATTGCCCGCCATGGGGCCTCGGGGCCGCGCGCTGGCCATCGAACTGTTGCACCGCAACGTGGTGATCGAGGGCATGACGTGAACGACCAACCGAGCCGCTGCGCCTGCGTCCCCCTGGACGCCCAGGACTGCGCCAACGCCCGCTACCCAGGCTCCCGCCTGCACCCTGGAGACTCCGGCGAGGAGCCCGAGCCCTGCGGGTGCGGGTGCCACGACCACCCCGACACCGACCTCGACGACATCGAGGAAGCCGACCCCCTGCCGTGGTGAACGGCACCAACGAGGACCACATGAACGAGACCCAGACCCAGCCCGCCCCGCTGCGCTTCGAGCGCGAGGGCACCGTGATCCAGGTGGGCGCCTTCGACAAGGGCGAGCGCCCGGTCATGCGCCGGCCGAACCCCGACCGGCTCATCCAGAGCGGCTACGGCTACATCGTGATGGACGTGCCCATCCAGGGCGTCGGGATCGCCACGGTGCAGACGGTCGCCCCGCTGGACTTCATGCGCGCCACCCTGGGGGCCCGCGTGCGCATCACGGTCGAGGTGATCCCGTGAAGCGCACCGAGATCGTCACCGCGCCGCCCAGCCGCAAAGCGGAGTGCCCGGACGCCCGTTGGCTCGGGTCCGCCTGCCACGCATGCGGGGCGGGCGTTGGGCAGCCGTGCCCCCCGAACGCGCCCGAGCCCATGCCCGCGACCTGGCCCGGAGAAGACCCGCTCGCCGCAGACCCCTTCGACCGCGATCCTCGACCGACGCCCGACCTCTTCGTCGAGGTGGGTCTGGACGCCGCAGCCAACGTGCTCGACCGCCTCAACGAGGCCGAGGTCGCCGCCGGCCGGCCGCCGTTTCCGCGCGTCGAGGTGAGCCGCAAGACCGAGCCCATCCCGAGGGTGACGGTCACCCCGCCCGCCGGCAGCGCCACGGGCGAGCTGGCACGTCGCGTGCGCGACAACCTGGCCCGGCTAGAGACCGACGAGCGCCTGCCCGAAGCCCTGCGCAGCGTGATTCGCAACACCCTGGGCATGGCCGAGCGGACCGTCGATGAGGCCGCCGTGCTCGAAGAACAGTACGACCACACCCAGGAGCGTTTTCAACGGGAACGGCTCCTCAGCCACCGCCGGGCGCTGGCATTGAGCCTGCGTTGCGTCGAGCTGAACACATCCGAGGAGCAGCGCGCCGAGTTGGCCGATCTCCTGAAGAAGCACCAGGCCGAGCCCCAGACGCCGCTCATCGTGCCGAACATCCCGACGGTGCCCGTCTACTCCATCGACGAGCTGGCGCGGGCCGTCGCCGAGCGCATCACCCACAAGCTCGCCGCCGAGCCCCTGTTGCGCCTCCTGGACGCCGCGCGCGAGTGGGTCGAGTGCCCGCCGGACGGCGACATGCTCGACAACCTGGGGGGCGTCCTGGTGGACTGCGTCGAGGCGTGCAAGGGCATCGACACCGGGCGGAGGCAGCCGTGAGCGTCAAGATCGGATCGAAAGGGTGGCAGCGCGCCGAACGCATCATCCGCAAGCGTCTTACAGACAATGGTGGTGAGGCTTACTACAGCCCGGCCCTCGAACGGGGCAAATGGGAGGAGGTCTGGGTCGTTGGGGAGACCTCGCGGAGTTGGATCTGCGCCACCAACCCCAACGTGCCGCCAGACTTGAACTTGCACACGTTCAAGGTTCCGAAGACCTGCCCGCCCGGACAGGCTCGGCGGGTTCTGTTCGATGCCGCAGACGTCGAACTCTACATTTGGGCGAGCGCGGAGCGATACAACATCGCCTCGCGCATCCACAATTGTCCGCCCGAAATGCTCGCCAAGGTCGCCAAGATCGTCGGATACGAGACGCTCGCCGGCTTGCCAAGCGACGATGGCGAACCGTACCTCATTTACCGAGCCGACGGGCCGCATTTGCTCAACCGCAAGGGCGAGTGCGTCAACGACCACGGCCGCCCAATCACCGCCAAGGAGGCACCGTGAGCGCCAGACGAACCGCTTTCGAGCAGTACCGCCGCCAGTACGCCGCCGCCTTCGAGCGCCACGAACTGCGCGTCGACGTCGAGGGGCCCAAGGTCTTCGCCTTCACCCTGCGCCGGCCGGACGAGTGGATGTACGGGGTCGAGATCCTGTGCACGCCGGTCGGGATCGTCATGCACGGCGACTTCACCCCGCCGAGCCACCGCGGGCCCTGCGGGGCCTACATGAAAGACCTTGCCTGGTTCGCCGCCGAGATGGGCGCCGACTACCTGGCCGGGAAGTTCCTGAAGAAGACCTGGACGCGCGAGGCCGCCCTCGACCACGTCCGCGACAACATCGAGACCCTGCGCCAGGGCGTCACCTACCTCAACGACTGCGACGACGGAGAGCAGCGCGACGACGTGCTCACCCGTTGCGCCCGCTTGGAGGCGAAGGCAAACGCCGGTTTCGGGTTCGACAACCAGACCGACTACGAGGCCGCCTGGGCCCCGGAGTGGGAAGACGATCCAGACTGGCCGTTGCGAGCGCGCCGTGGGCGCGACTCCGAATGGACCTGGCCGGATCACGACTACGACCCGGCCGGCATGGCCGCGCTCGCCGTCGTGCACGCCACGTTCCGGCGCCTCTTCTGGGCGCGTTACGAGACCATCGAGCGGGTCAACGGCGGCTACGTCCTGACCGAGACGAGGCCCCAGACGTGACCACGACCGCAGACGAGACGACCGCCCGCGCCTGGATGCGCGAGCACATGGACGAGTGCACCGACCCCGCCACCGGGATCGCCAACCTGACGCAGCTCGCCGAGGGCGCCGCCGACGCGGCCGGCCACGGCCTCGACTGGTGCGACGACCCGGAGCATTCCGTCTGGGAGTGGGCCATCGAGGAGGCCGAGGCCGCCGGACGAGGAGACCACGCTTGAGACGTGACGAGATCCGGCGCCTCGCGGCCGAGCTGGGCGCGGCAGCGGTCGCCGACCGGGCGACCCACGGGCGGACCAGCATCGTGCCGTCCGACCGACTCCGCGCCCTTTGCCGCGAGGCCGAGCACGCCCAGACCCCCGAACGCATCCACCGCCTGAAGACCGACCCGGACGTCTTCGAGGAGGTCGCCACGGGGCGCAAGACCTTCGAGGTCCGCCGCGCCGACCGCGACTACCAGCTCGGCGACGCCCTTGTCTTGCACGAGTACGACCGGGCCCGCGCCGACCGGCACGCCGTGCCCGATCCGGGGTACACCGGGCGGACCTGCACGCGCCTGGTGACGTTCATCCTCGGGCAAGGTCGCCAGGGTCCGGGCGCTGCATACGCCGGCCTGATCGACTCGCAGCACGTCATCCTGGGGCTCGCCGAGCTGTAGCTCCTCGGGTATCCTGCCCGTGCACCGGCCACCCCAGGCGTCCGGGCCCGCCCCACCCGCCGGGGCACCCTGGCCCACCTCCCAGACGCCACCCAGGTCCGGCCGGTGCCCTTGTGACGCGCACGCCGCGTCACCCTCCGACACATCCCGCAACTTCCCGCCATCACCCGCCACCGAGGCCCAGTGACAACCGCGCCGTGTCACCCCCAAAAACGGGCCGGTTGTTTTTCGGGGTGACGGGTTGTTTTTCGCCGAGGCAGTTGTTTTTCGCCGTGACGCGCTCAAACACGCCGACGTTGCAGCAGTTCCGACGCGAGCCAGGCGCCGATCATGTCCTGCGCGTCCTGTTGACCTCGCACGAGCACCGTGGAGGGCGTTCGACCCTGCACGGGCTCCCAACACAGTAGCCAGCCCTTCGGGGCGGGCGCGGCCGTCCAGATGCGCCACTGGCCGGGCCCGCGCACGACCACCAGGCCGTCGTAGAGGTGCACCAGCAGGCCCACCGCTTGGGCCGCCGGGGTCAGCGCGCGCACCAGGTAGAGCAGCGCGTCGAGGGTGGCGAAGTCGTGGACCTCGCCGGCCGAATTGCCCGAGCGGCGCATCATGCCGCCCTCCGCGCCGCCAGGTCGCGCAGGAAGGCCGCCACGGCCCGCAGGGGCGTCGCGTAGTAGCCGCCCTGCCCGACACCCGAGCAGAACCAGGGCGGGGCCTCGCCGCTCGCCACGACGTAGACCGGCCGGCCGGCGCCCGCCGCAAAGGCCAGCTCGCCGACCGCCGCGGCATCCTCCGGCGACCAGAGGCCGAAGACCGCGTCGGCCGTCTTGATCGCCGCCCGCGTCTCCTCCGGCCCGCCGCGGCGCACCAGCGTCGTGACGCGCATGCCGGGCCCGCCGAAGACCTCTTCGAGCGCCGCGAGCAGCGCGGCGTCGGACTGGGAATCGGTGTTTGCCAGAAAAATTTTCACCGCGTGGCCCTCCAGAAGACATGCACGGTGCCCGTGCCGTTGATAGGTCTGTACCCCAGCCGACGCCAGGCGCCGGCCACCCGCCGCGAGGCCGCGGGCGCCGCGAATGCGACCGCCCGCCGAGACCACCGCGGCGCCTTCACCTTGCCGGCCAGGAAGCGCCCTGCCAGGCGCTCGAACCGACGCGCTTCACCCGCCGGGCAGGCCGGGGCCGCCCATTGTCCAGGCCGGCGCAGCTCCACATCGAGCGGGCGCCGGTCGCGTCGCGCCCGGTTCATCGCCACCTGCGCGATGGCCAGGATCTCCCGCCGGCCGCCCGGCCGGTCGATGAGGCCGCGGGCCTCCGAGCACAACACGCCGCCCAGCAGCGCGGCGGAGAGGAGTACCCCGCTCACCATCACCCGAGCCCCGGCAGGGCGTCGTGCGGGGGCAACCCGGCCCGGTCGAGGTAGCCGTCGGCCTTCGACCAGGTCGCCCCGTCAATAGCCAGCCGCGCCAGCTCCGCGCGCGCCTGTTCCCCGTGCTCCAGGTAGAGCCGTCCGGCCAGGCAGAGCGGCGACGAGCCCGGCCGCCGGCCGAAGTCGCGCAGGCGGGCCAACATCGCCAGCCGCACCTTTTCGGGCGTCGTGCAGGTCGAGACGTTGGCCGCGTCGCGCTCCAGCAACGCCTCGCAGGCCAGGCGCTCCAACTCGCGGCGCCGCCCCGGGGTCACGTCGCCCACGATGATGCACTGGCCGTCGCCCAGGGCGACGATCTCCAGCGGTCCCACCGGAACGCGGGCCGCCGGGCGGGCCGGGGTCGGCGCGACCGTCAGAATGCGCAGGGGCCGCTGCGCGGGCGCGGCATCGAGCGGCGCCGCCTCGACTTCAGGAACGAGACGCAGTGGTTTCACTTCGACAACCTCCCCAGGGCTTGCGCCCAGTCAGTGCCCCGGCAGGCTACACCCGCCGCGAGCGCATGATCCTCCGACCACGAACGGACGCCGTCGCGCAGGGCCCGCACGACGGCAGAGCCCGGCACGACGACGCAGTCGCCGATCCCCGGACCACCGAAGGCCACCACGTAGATCGCGACGCCGTTGCACATCGCCCACCAGTCCAGAAACTCGACCTGGTGGCGCTCGACCTTGCTTTCATCCGCCAGGACCAGCCGCCCGGACACACACCGCTTCGCCTCCAGGGCGACCACGGTGCCGTCCACGAACCCGACGTAATCCACCACCGCGCGGCCCTGAATGACCCCGCCGCCTTTCTGGTAGATCGCTTTCGGATACTGCCGGACCATCACACCGCGGCGGGCCGTCTGATAGAACGAGTGTTGCGCGTCGAGCATTTTTTCCAGGTCGCGACCGAGGCGCGATTGTGTGACCCCGCCGTCACACCGCCCCGACTTGGGTTTCTCTCCACTGTTGAGCGCCGTCACTTCTGCCATCGTTGGCCGTCGTGCCATGTCATCCACCATGCTTCGCGCGAAGACCCGCGCTCTTTGGCCTCATGTCATCGCCGCCCAATGTGGCGCAGGTCATGTTGCCGTTGATTCGACTCCAGACCCGGTCCCCCACGTAGTCCTCGAAGGCGCCCGGCGCCTCGGGTGTCGTGACCCGCAGGTTCGTGGTGAACATCACCGTCTGCCCGGCCGTCAGCCGGTCGCCGATCACTCGCTCGGCCACCCGCCGCGCGAAGTCGGAATCCTGCGCAGCGCCCAGATCATCGACCGCCAGGACATCGACGACCAGCAGCGGATCGACGATGGCAGAGTCGGGTTTCTTCTGCGCGTAGCAATTCAACATGCCATCGAGCAGCGCCCGCCAATTCACCCAGCGAGCCCGATGGCCGCGCACGATCAGCTCATGCACGACACACCCCATGAGCCAGCTCTTGCCCACCCCAGGCGGACCGAAGAGACCGCGCCCTTTGGTGCCGCGTTGCCAGTCGTCGAGGTACTGCCGCAGCCCAGAGGGGTTCGGCCGCTTGCCGTTCGGCTCCCAGGCATCCAGGCGGGCGTCGAGCAGATCGACCGGGAGCCGAGCTTCCTCGAAGCGCCCAACGAGCCCGTCCAGTCGTTTGCAGGTGGGGCAGTTGCGCACGTAGCTGTAGTTCCCGGCCTCGTACCGCTCGAAGCCGGCCCCATTGCAGATCGGGCAGGGGACAGCGACGCGCAGAGCGCGCAGGTACGGGAGGCCCTGGTCGGGGCGATGCACGGTCAAGGTGTAGTCGCGCTCGCTCATTCGTCCTCGAAGCACGTCACGGGGCGCTCCCCGGACTGATAGAGGCCCTGGCCATAGCCGGGCCGAGCCGCAGTTTTCGCAGGGGCCTTGCCCTCCAGCACCTTGCGCGCGAAGAACACCGGCCGCTCCGAGCCCTTCGACTCCAGGAGCGCGGCGTGGACCTTCGCGCCGCCGTGGACCTTGTGCAGGTCCACCAGCACGGCCATCTGGCGCCCATCGAGCATCAGGCCGGGACCCCGCAGAGGGATCTGGCCGCGGTCGTTGGGCCGCTTCTTGCCGTCGGCGTTCGCCGTGATCTCGACCGCCAGGCGCTCCAGAACCTCGACCGTCGGTTCCTGGATCTCGACCGTGGGCGAGGTCGCCGGGGCGGGCGCAGCGAGAGTCGCACCGTCCGCGCGCTCGCCCACGACGTCTTCAGGTCGAGAAGAGGTCGAAGAAAGGTCGAGAGAAGGGCCGCGCGCGCGATCTAAGGTGCCTAGGCCTCCACCGGGCGGAGGGGGGGGGCTCAGCGCGGCGAGGGGGGGGC
>Ga0172367_10002845_pt1 | contig 23201 bp, 15 predicted proteins | sample Lak10m_FD_114542 | JGI IMG/M metagenome (GOLD analysis project Ga0172367, IMG submission 114542) | Freshwater microbial communities from Kabuno Bay, South-Kivu, Congo - kab_022012_10m | ecosystem: Environmental > Aquatic > Freshwater > Lake | place: Democratic Republic of the Congo: South-Kivu... | reverse complement strand
TCAAACATTAACTTTTTACCCTCTCCGAGGTCAGCAGTCAATTTTAAAGTCGCCGCATAATCCTGATAACTGTCAGTTGAGAGCGGGATAAGATACATTTCCCTTTCGCGTCTGTATGAGGCAAAGAACCTAAGGTTACCGAGGTCTTTTCCGATTACCGGAACCGGACCGCCGAAACTCATGTCAACTTCGTAATCAGGTTTTTTAATATCAAGATTCCTGCGATGCTGCCAAAGAAAAAGCTCCTGGGCGGCACGCGGTGAAAGATCATTATTCGGATCATCATCGTTCAATAATTTCTCTGAAACCGATAACCATCCCTCAAACTCCTGATACTGTTTTTGGGTGAATTCATTCCACGACCCGTTTTTTGTGCCGGTCCATGCGACTGCGTCGTCAATATAAGGGCGGATCCAATAACTATCCGGTGAATGAACGCTTCCGCCAAAGTTTTTGGGGCCAGCAGGGCGATATCTTGTAACAAGACTGAATGTATATTTATCTTTACTTCCCTCTTTTGTTACAACATTAACGATACCCGAACGAATATTTCCAAATTCTGCGTTAAAACCGCCTGTCTGAACCTGAATATCCTCGACAGCGGTTAAACTCAATGTCGTATAAGGAGTATTGTCACGCTCATCTCTCAATGTAAGTCCATTTACAATATACGCAGTCTGATTAGCCGCGCCGCCGCGTATAATCGGACCGTCAGCGCCAAACTGAATACCGGCCTGAAGCGATATGGCACGGTTTGCATCGGTTGTAGGCAATACTTCAATTTCGGCAGCGCTGATATTCGCGCGGCTCGAAGATACGTCCTGCTGAACTACCGGTGCAGATGCAACGATGATAACTTCGCCCATCTGAATGTTTTCTTCATCTAACTGAACGTCAACAATTGTTGTCTGATCAATATTAATTCGGATACCGACAATTTTTGAAGACTGGTAGCCGATATAGGTAGCTTTCATATTATAGCTGCCTGGAGGAACGTTCAGAATAACGTAATATCCCTCGAGATTTGTTGCGGCGCCAAAACTGGTGCCTTCGAGTAATACGTTAACTCCGATAAGAGGTTCTCCCGTTTTCTTATCGGTAATTGTTCCGGCAATTTTTCCTGTAGTCGAAGCTTTTGCAGGAGCGAGGAAAACAAATAAAATCATTATTGCAAGGAATAAAAACTTCCTCATATCAAATCTCCTAGATTAAACTTTCGTAAGTTCATTAGCCCTGGCATCAGATATCCAGTTTTATTTTTGCAGTCCCCGAAGGAATCACAGTATTCTTTGTCATATTATAAGAGGGTCCTGAAACCGCATCTGAAGGAATTGTGGCTTCAAAAACTCTGACAAAGAACGGTTCAACTTCGGTTTTGACCGAAGGCTGCAAGGTGATATAAACTTTCAGTCCTTTTAAGTCGAGCGGGAAAGAAACCCCGGAGGGTGCGTTAAGCAGAAAATCTTCTCCGGGAGCAGAATATCCAGGGGCTTGGGTGTCGGAATAATCTGCGCGGTCATCGGCAGATGTAATTGAAGTGAAAGCACCCACCGGCAGTTTTTCTGCACCGGTCTCAACCCATGCAAAATATTTCCAGCCGGTTGAAAGTGTCGGCAGTTTAAGTCCGGCAATTGGTCCGCCGGTTCTGCCAAGCGAATCAACGAACCATATACCTGAAGTCTCGTTTACCCCTGCACCATCGGTTGGAGTGGATAAACTGTATTTTGCCGTCGATTCAGTAAAATCACCTGCCGCCGAATTCAGCGTGACAGGAGCATCGTTACCCTGGAAGGTTCCTGCAAGTATAGATGGGCCCTTTGGTTTAACTGAATCCATAAGAGCCGTTTTTTCAAGGGAAACGACAACCTTTTGAGCTGTATGGAGGTTGGTGAATGATGCATCGAGGCTGATATCAAGAGAACCGTTGGCCGAAGGCTGCAATTGTGAAACAAATCTGTACACGGTGCGGTCTATATCAACGTAGCTAAGCCATAACACATATTCCAGAGAATCGGCGGCAGGAATCAGGTTCCTTACACTGATTGTAATCTGGGAGATATTGGCTTCATCTTTGACTTCAACCATATCGCAGCCAGCGATCAACAGTATCGAAAAAATTGTGAGCAGCTTGTAAATTTTTTTCATTTAATTGATCCCCGGATTAAAATTAAGATGTTAATTTCATCTTTCTGACAAAGATTTTAATACTGCTATTTTATAATACTAAACTATGTCAAATTACGATTTAAATCTAATATGAGCAATAAGATGCTCCTTATTTAATAAGGAGCATCTTGCCTGATAAAACTTTATTTTTTGCCGTTAAAACATAATAATACATCCCTGAAGGAAGACCGAAAGCTTCAAACACAGTTCTATGATAACCGGCTTTAATGTTTTCATCGACTAAAAGTCTTATTCTTTCACCTATAAGGTTAAATACTTCAAGACGCACATGACTTTCTTCCGGAAGACCGAAAGTGATTGACGTAGATGGATTAAAGGGATTAGGATAATTTGGATTCAGTACAAATTTATCCGGAATATTATCCCATTCTACCTCAAGACCGGTGAGAACGGTCTTGAATGTAAATACTTCAGACCAGTTGCTCGAACCAAGATTGTTTAGTGCTTTTACTCTCCAAAAATGGAATGAATTTATCGCCAGATCATTAATGAGTGCAGTAGTGTCTGTCAACCCTTCAATATTTGCAACCATTGAAGCTTCCGTAAAATCTCTGCTGCGGGCAACCTGCAAATTATACGAATCTGCAGCAAAAGATTTCTGCCAGTAAAAGTCAACATCTATACCAATTCCGGAAGAATTATTCGCCGGATACTGCAAAGCAGGCGACACGGGGAATCCGGTGGTAAATGAAAACGGAGCCGAAAGTGTGCTGCTGCCTGATGGATTGACTGATGCCATTCTCCACCAGTATGATTTCTGCCCTTCAAGACCTGTCATAATATAAGTGGTATCATCGATACCTGAAATATCAGCTATTATTGTTGAAAAAGAACTGTTATCCGATAATTGTATTCTATACGAAGCCGCACCGTCAGCGTAATTCCACCTGAGTGCAATACTATCGGACAAGCCTGGTTCACCATTTGCGGGTGAAATCAATTGAGGATGAACAGGCGGTGCTATTTCAACGACATTTGAAATATCGCTTTCATTCCAGTTCCTGTCCAGTGATGTAACTCCGTAGAAATGCGCCCCGCCTGTATTGGCTGAAGGATTAAATTGCAATTTATCCGTCACAGCATCCATATTGGCAGGATCATCAATATCGGTTTGTGAAATCTGCGGCTGATCAAAATTATATACGACAAACCGGGAAGCAATATCGCCATCGCCGGCGGGAATAGAATTTTCCCACTGAAGCGCAGCAATTCCTTTACCGGGAATACGACCAAATACAAGATTCTGCGGTATATTTGGTTTAACTGAATCAATCCAGTTCATTGAAGGAATCAAGGACAAATACCGGTAGTAATCGTTTTTTAAGGAATCCAGAAAACCTTTGTCATTTGCCTGCAATAAAGCAGCCCGGAACCAGAAATTACCCGATGATTTGCCATATTCTCTTGAGAGTGTCAATTGTCTTGGTAATTCACGGTTATTATAGCTCGCATTAAAAATATGTCCGGGATAATAATGTCTTCCGTAAAAAACTGTTGAATCCGCCCACCAGGGCATTAATTTCGAGAAGTCCTGACCTCCTCCTATCTGCCAGTAGAGCTGGGGCGTGAGATAATCCACACTCCCGACATGCAGCCAGTTCATTGGATCGGCGTAAATCACATTATAGGCATCCATCCCTGATATTCCGGGAGGAACCCCGTTTTTCCAGATTCCAAAAGGACTGATTCCAAATCTTACCCAGGGTTTTTCTGCCTTAATACTATCCTGAAGCATCTTCATAAGCATATTGACGTTATTTCTTCGCCAGTCACCTATATTGGTAAAGCCATTCGGATACTGCTGAAAAGTGGCATTGTCCTGATTAGTGATCTGATTCGGAGGATACGGGTAGAAATAATCATCCAGATGAACACCGTCGATATCATACCGCCTGACAACATCCATAACAACTGAAGTGATATAATCCCTGACAGCCGGAATCCCCGGATTTAGAATTTTTAAGGTCGTAAAGTCAAGAATCCACTCTGGGTGCTTATTGACTACGTGCTCCGGAGAAGTGCCGTAATACCCCACTGTTCGCTCAGCCCTGTATGGATTGAACCACGCCTGAAGTTCAAGTCCTCTTTTATGAGCCTCTTCAACAGCCATTTCCAACGGATCATAAAAGGGATCGGGGGCTCTGCCCTGCTGACCGGTAAGCCAGTAAGACCAAGGTTCGATATTGGACTGGTAAAGTGCGTCACATTCCGGACGAATCTGAAAAACGATCGAGTTAAGGTTTCCGGACTTAAAATCATCCAGATATGAGATAAGTTTTTGCTTCTGAGCTTCAACACTCAGGCTTGGGGAACCGGGCCAGTCAAGATTTGCAACGGATGCAACCCAAACCGCCCTGAGCTCACGCTTGGGCGGTTCGGATTGTCCTAAAACCAGAATGTTGAGAACTATTAGAGAAAGTGCTAATAATTTCTTCGACATTTATTCTTATTTAATTAGTTTAGAATTTCACTCCCAATGAAAAGTGCTGGGTATTATCAAGTATTCCGAAATCCTGATAAGCATAGTCCACCTGAAGACCGAATCCCGGCATCAGATCATATGAAATACCGAATCCGAGTGTCAGACCTTCTTCGCTGTTATCGAGAAACAGAGATTTATAACCAGCCCTCAGACTCACAGTCCTGAATATATTATATTCAGCGCCGATATTCAATGATTCATCGTTATCGTTCGGGTGAAGTGCATCAACCCCGATTGTGAATAAATGATCCTCATAGTTCAGCAGATCCATTGCAATACCAACACGGAACGTAAGTGGAATCGGATACTTATCGGTGTTAAGTTTCGCAAGTATCTCATCATTATTACCGCTTTGCTGTGGATCGATATCATGCTGAACGTAAAGGTCTTTTCCGTCAATCTGCATATCGGAGCCGAAATTGGTAATTGATGATCCGATTCTTAAGCCATAGATATCTGACTGGAATAACACGCCAAGATCCAATGCGACAGAACTTGCAGACGAATTCCATATTGTCTGCCTGATATATTTCACATTTCCACCAATTGCAAACCGGTCTGTGAGATTATAGGCGTAAGTGAACGCAAGCGACAGATCTGAAGGATTATAGAACTCTCCTGTTCCATCCTGAGCCGCGAGAGTTGTAACTTCGATATCGCCATAGTCAAGATAAGTAAGACTCAATCCCATCGTTCCCAGGTCGCCTAACTGGAAAACAAGCCCTGCCCAGTTATAAGCTATATCAACAAACCATTGCGAGTGAGAAAAATAAACGGAATTTCCATTTAATCTTGCAGCACCTGCAGGGTTCCAATAAAGACTTGTTGCATCATTAGCAGTGGCAACAAAAGCTCCGCCCATACTTACAGCCCGCGGACCAATACCGATATTCAGAAAAGGCGCCGCCGTTGAGCCGACTTTACTCTGCCCAAAGACTGCAGCACTGAATATTATCATAAGTAAAATTATTTTCTTTTTCATTTTCCGTGTCTCCATTACTTAATGAGGGAGAATTTACCGGACTTTGTTCCAATGCCCGGAGCTTCAACAACATACACATACACGCCGAAGGCAACGTCAAGATTCTCTTCGGTTCTGAGATTCCAGAAGACGTCTCCCACATAAAGATCATCATGGTAAAGAGTTTTTATCAACTCACCCCTGACGGTAAATATGGATATTTTCGACCCCGGGGGAATTTTTGTAAACCGTATCTCGCGTTCGCCTCTTCCTGACTGCTGGAATGGTCTGATAAGTCCGGCCTCTGTAGCCGAAGCAACAACATAAGGATTAGGAACAACTTTAATGTCCTTGAGTCCATCGCCTGCTTTAGCTTTATTAATTGAGGCGCCCTGCATCTCAAAAGTAAGGTTATCGTATCTGGAGAAAGGTTTTAAGGTCTTTGCAGTCAATGTACCCTGTGTCTCGAGATCTTTGTTCGGGGTCGTGTAGGAAATATTAAAACGCCACGTCCTTTTGTACTGACCCTGAACGCCTTCCTTAATCCATATACTATGAACAGTTGACACTGTTCCTGTCCGGACATAAACGAAATCCACATATTTATCCGTAGTCAGGTTTTTAACTTTGAATTTTACTTCCTTTGCCGGGAAAATATTTGTAGGAATCGGTGGATACAGAGTATCGGCAACAGAAGTGTCAACGATAGAATCAAAAAATTCAATTTGATAATCGTTTGGTATTCCAACTCCGTTTTTAGCCTTCAAAAGCGCCGGAGTATTGCCTGCAAAGAAAACAAGGAAATTCACTGAAGGTTCTTCAAGTGTATTATCGAAAATGGCTGTGTCGAGTTTTACTGTCCAGTCATTAACAATCTGCATCCTGAAACCGTCATAAATAGGAGTGTTTTCAGTGAAATTCGTAGAATTATTTACGAGCGTATCGTATGAAGCAGTATAGGTCAGCCCGTTCGATTTAATCTTCAGCCCGTTTACGAGAATCGTATCGGAACCGGCTGGCAATGTCAATGTTTCCAGCGGATTCAGAACATAAGTTTCGTTTACCAGAGGAACATAGACTGTATCGGGTCTCTGTAAATCGAGCAAAGACCAGCTTGAGGTCAGGTTTGTAAGCGAAGTGTCTGCAAATTCCATTCTATAGCTGTAGCCGTCTTCAACTGCGGCGTCATCAATAACCTCAACATAAACACTTCCAGTTGCCCTGAAACCATCGGATTTTGTAAATTCCATATTTGAAGCTGGAGTATATCCGGCTGGTCTGTACCCGGGAGTTATTACAATTGAGTTAATATCCGTAATATACTGTCCGTTCCTGTAATCAATAAGCCTGTCGTTAATTTCCGGGAAAATATCGAGAGAATCATCGCCGGAGTCATAAGCACAAACAGCATAAAAATAAGTCTGTCCTTTAATTGCTGTGGTGTCAACCCACTTATTTACAAGGCCGGTATTGCCTCCAAGGTAAAATGTTGTTCCCTTAACGCTTGAGAGCAATTCCTTTGAGGGATAGAAAAATCCGGAGATATCGTCATCTTTATCGAACTCTGCTATCGGCTTATCAAATGAGAGATTACCGACTGCATTTGTTATTGAGCGGGCATCATTAAAGCCAAAATCTGAAGCGCGGAAAATTTTATAACCCTGGAAATCATTTTTCTTGGTAATAAAATCTCTTGAGTTTTCAGATCTTTCACCATCCCAGTAAAGAACAACTTTACCGTCTTCCTGCGAAGCTGAGACAGTCGGTTTGGGCGGCGGCTGCGGGAATTTATATCCTGCATTATAAATCTGCTGAACAATAAGTTTATTACCGAGAATGTCATTATAATCTTCGCCAAAAAGCAAAGCGACAGAGAACCTCTCAATACCGGTGATGCCGCTGGCAGTGTTAGCTGCGAGCAGAGGAAAATATCCGGATGAATAAATAAAATCACCATCCTGGGGTCTTGAAGGAACAACATCAAACCTACCGGGTATCATCCTGGCCCAGAGCAGGGAGTCATTAGTCATATCGGGGGATAAGGACTGATTGAAGAAGTTAAATCCTGTCAAACCGATCTGGTCAGACTCATCCGGGTCAGTGCGACCAAAATTTGGTTCGCCCTGTGTCGGGACACCATCGCCTTCGCCGAAATCCGGTCCGGGATACCCGTCATCGCCGGGTCCTTTACCATCAACACCAAGATCGTCATAGAGAATATCCCAGTCGCCGTCTTCGTCAATCGCATTATCTCTTTTCTCATCAATAAGCAGATCGCCGAGACCAAGATTATTAATATAATCTTTATATGCAACACCCTGGGTACCTACTACCTGCCCCTGATCATTAATAACCCTGGCTCTCCAGTGTACAACGTAATTCTCGTCAATTAAGCCGTCAAGATCGTTATCGTAACCATCAAGAGCGCTTGGAGCGGGGATAAAAATCTGATTGGAACTTCCTGACTGAGTATTTATTGTGGCTTCACCTTCAATAAATTTAGTTACGCCTGGAGTAATAGTAAATAATTTACCCATTGATGAAACAGTCTCAGTAGTATTGCCTAAAACATGCGTGGTTCTTTCATAAGTTGTCGGATCAATAAGCACTATTTTGTCGCCGGCATTATATACAACCGAATCAAAATCGGTAGAAACAAAACGGGGAGAAGATAGAGTCCGGGAATCATTGTCGTTATCAATTCCATCGTAGGGGTTGCCCGGTGATTCAAGGAATGCGTATCCGACATAACCTACTTCCTGTCCTCTGTTTCCGCTATTATCACTATCCCATGAATATGTTATCCAGTCGTTGGCATCAAAGAATCCAAGATCATCTCCGTTATCGCCATCACCGCCGGCAAGAGTTCCCACAACAGTTCCGAAGTCTGCTTTCCTGTATGTTGTAGTACCTTCATTTTTAATATCATAAAGCCAGAAAATTACGTCTTCCGCAAGAAAACTCGCCCACTGAAAACCTCTCTGACGCAACTGAAGTCCCATACCATGCCGAAGGGCATTGGTTGAGTCGGGAATAAACAGTGTTGCATAGCCGTTAGCATCGAGTCCGTTGAATTCATCATCAGACTGATCGAAAGCTATGAAAAAACTTTCCTGTGTGGCGTTTTTGATTCCGCGGCCAAAATAGCCCCACCATTCTGTCTGCCCCTTATCATCAACATAATTTTTCACTTCAGGAAACTCGCCCGGATCAGCCCAGCCGCCAAGCGGATATGTATTAGGCAGATGACTCATAGCCACGGATTGTTCGTTAGGATTTAGAAAACCTGCCATTGCATTCCATCCCCAGAAATATCCTTCTACGGGATGTTTTTCTTCAAGATTCCTGTTACGTGGTCCCCTTGAGATTGTAACCGATCTCAATGTATCGTTATTCACGTTTACAAATTCAACTCCGATGAGCGGAATGAGATCTCCTATATAATTCTCACCTGAACCCCTTGGCCATTCACCGCGGATATCTGTACCAATGTTAAAACCGGCGATTTGTCCGTCATTATAAATGATATCGCTGCCCTGTTGCCAGTATGAAAACCGATTCTTCTCAGACTCTTGTCAACACCAATCTGAGCTTCGGCGAATCCGGCAATTAACAGGAACACGATGAAAAACTTAAATATTGTGCTTTTCATAATTATTTCCCGAATTAAAAGTTATACGATAAGCCGAGTTCAACTCTCCTCGGTTCCGAGAAAAACCCCGGATTAGTATAGAGATCGTCAAGACTGTTGTTGAAGAGTCTCGGGTTGATCTGCTCTGCATCATATTTGGCGAAAGTGAAGAAAGGATCGCCAGTTTCAGAGTATATACCCGTTGGATTTTCAAGATCGAGCAGGTTAAATACTTTCATGAATACTGAAATATTATTTCCGAATATGTCGAAGTCTTTGTAAATCCTGACATCTATATTATATATACTTGGTTTCCCATCGCTGTTTCTTGGGAAAGCATTCTGTGTAACTCTGGTATTCCTGTTAACAGCCGGAGTATATGGCTGTCCGGAATAGAAATTCGAGATCACAGAAACGCCGAAATTACCCGGCTGTGTATATGTGAAAGACACATTAAGTGTATGCGACTGGTCCCAATCCAATGGTGCAATAAATGTTTCCGGGATCGCTCCTCCTGCAACTGCATTTCTCGCATCGGCAGGATTGGAAGCATTTCCTTTTGTCACAGAATAGGTATAATCCAGATTCATTGCCAGTCCATCGGTAAGCCTCTGGGAAAGTTTGAAGATAAATCCCTTTGAAAAGCCGAAGTCGGAGTTTGCATATCTGCTGTAAGTTCTTTCTCCGCCGAAAACCTGAATTTCGTCAGACTGAGTACCGGTGAGATTTCTGAAGTCTTCGAAGAAAACTGTAAGATCAACAGCCATATTTTCTCCAATCTGCTGCTGGAGGCCAATTTCGCCCTTAACTGTTTTCTGAGGTTCGAGATCAGCATTTCCAAAAATTCCCTGATTACCTGATCCTATACCAAGTTCAAAATCAGGATTGGTATATAATAATTCATAGCGCGGCAACTGGAAAAAATGGCCATAAGAAAAGTGGATGACTCCCCTGTCCGAGATAGGGAACGCTAAGCCAAGTCTGGGACTAAGCTGGGTTTTGATTTTAGCATCTTCAAACCAGTATGTCATCCTGTCACTGACGGTTTTCTGAGTTTCACCCAAATCCGGCTCATAAATGCCATTTCCGTTAGTATCGAAATACTGATTTGAAGGCTTGATCGGATTGATTATATTAGGATCGCTTGGGTCGCTGAGAATCTGACCATCCGGGTTGAAAATATCAAAACGAACGCCTGCGTTGAAAATAAGATTAAATGCTTCAAATTTTGTCTGCACATAAAAAGCGCCTTCCTGTGGACGTTTTGTGTACATATCGTTGTCCTGTGTGGAGAGCGGCGGTATATCAACACTGAACGGATAAACCTCCTGATTGTTCGCATCACGTTTCGGAACGAGATTAATATTGTGATAGAACAGTCTGTGCTGTTTAGCCTCGCCTCCAAACTGGAGATTTATTTCCTGAGTCAACTGAGTTACCCAGTCAACTTTTCCAATAAAAGTCTCGGAATTCCTTTCAAAACGATTGTAATTTGTTCCGCCTATAGCAAAGCTGTATGGAGGAGTCTGACCTAACCTGTTATCAACATATTGAGTTGGTTTGGTAGGATCGCCGGTATAAAGGTCTTCAAAAAGATAGTGGTAATACTCTTTATAAAAATAGCTGAAACTCAGAGTGTAGAAACTAGAGTTCGAAACAGCATGATTCATTGTAAGAATATTTGTGTAGGAGTTCGCAAACCTGTCAAGATTATTATCCGGAGTTAATTTATTGTTGTGATCGTAATCTTTATAATTTCGTCTTTCTCCTATAGAGTTAAAACTAAGATTAAGACCAGGTAACATCCTGAAAGAAAATTTGCCCTGTCCAAAAATTCTCTGACTCGGATTCATTGCGACAAATTCACCATCACCGCTCCCATTTCCTTCGGGACCTGATATGAGGAATTCCCCGGGGTTAATTGGTGATTCACTTGCCCGGTCAGTTGTGAGAAAATCCCGGCGGCCATAGAAATATCCTGTGTTATAAAAATAACGTGCGTTAGTAAAGAAGAAAAGTTTATCATTAACGATAGGACCGCTTAAACTTCCCTCAATATTTCTAATAGCAACAGGATTTATTGAATTGATATTCCAAAAAATATCCGAATTATCGGAGACATAATCGCCTACGTATGAGCTTAAACTTCCAGTAAATCTATTACTTCCATCTTTAGTTACAAGGTTAACAATACCTGACATCGCCTGTCCGTATTCAGCATTGAATGCACCTGAAATAACCTGCAATTCTTTGACGGCTGAAGTATTAATGTCAACAACCGATCCGCCATCATAAGCATCGGTTACCGGGACGCCGTCAATCTGGTATCCGATCTGACCCGAACGTCCTCCACGCACGTGAATTCCGCCGCCGGAACCAACAACAATACCCGCCTGAAGCGCAAGCACATCGCCAATCTCAGTAACCGGTAATTCTTTGATAAGTTCATCGCCGACAATCGCAGTACTGGCTGTCTGGTCTTTGGTCACCATTGGTTTGGTAGCCACGACAACTATTTCCTCTTTCAACTGGATGCTCGTATCTGAAAGTTGAAAATCGATGCTTGTTGTCAGATCGATTGATACTTTTGCATTTTTGACTGTCGAGGAATTGTATCCGATAGCCGATGCTTTCACGCTATACGTCCCCGGTGGAATGTTAATTATGGAAAAATAGCCGTCAATATCGGAAGCTGCTCCGAGTGACGTACCTTCAATAATGATGTTAACGAATGGTAAAGCTTCACCGGTAGTTGCATCGGTAACTCTTCCGGCAATTTTACCAGTAGTACCAAGTTTACCATAAACAGACCCTGAAGCCATTATTAAAATTAGCAGCGAAAGCAGGGTTTTGGTAATTATTTTCATAGAACCTCCCCTTGAGGAAAGTATTGATGTTAGTTTACAAGATTTATTCAGGTAAAGTTAATAAAACTACTCATTTTGTAAAAGCAAATAACCAATCTTATCTTGTTTTCCCTTGACATAGTATCGAATTATTATTAGTATTGAATTGTATTCTAATTCAATCTGATCAAATTGGGCTATTCTGAATTTAATGATAAGCAAAAAAGATGTCTTTACTGAGATAAATTCTCTTAAATCAAGATTAATCGATGAAAATTTAGTTTGCGGGGATATTATTCTCCGGGATTATAACTATGAATTTGAAGTGGCTTCTCAGAAGGACAGATTGAAAATTCAGTATTATTTCGGGAAAAAAGGGCTGAAAAAAGTTGTTCAGGGCAAACTGGAAGGTTTTGTTTACAATCAGGTTTCATCCATTATGGGGCTGAAAAAACCGGAGGGGTTTTCATTGGAGAATAATACTTCTGATACACCGGATTTATATATCGGCTCAGATGAAGCCGGTAAAGGTGATTTTTTCGGGCCTCTTGTTGTTTGCGCTTTTTTGTATGACAACCGTACGGCTGATATTTTTAAGGGGCTGGGAATAAGGGACTCAAAAGAGCTAACTGATCAAAAAATAAACCAACTGGCAATTATTCTTGAAAATTCTCTCGCTGATCATTTTGAAACGGTACTTATCGGACCGGAAAAATACAATGAGCTTTACGGTAAATTCAAGAATCTGAATTATATGCTCAACTGGGCTCATTCCAGAGCTGTGACTTTGCTTCTGGAAAAAAGTAATACTACAGGGGCGGCGGTAATTGTTGATAAGTTTTCCAGTCTGAAACTGAATATTGATAAAACAATATTTCCTGCGATAAATGTTATTTATGAAACAAAAGCGGAAAAATATCCCGGGGTTGCCGCAGCTTCAATAATTGCACGCAGCCGGTTTAACAAGTGGTTTCTTCAGAAAGAAAAGGAAGGACTTTCACTGCCAAAAGGCGCTTCAAACGAGGCAGAAGCAAAAGCAGTAAAACTATATTCAGGGATGAATCACTCTGAGTTTGTTAAATTATGCAAAACACATTTTAAAACATTTTCGAGAGTAACAACGAGTCTTGGAATTCAGGATTCTTAATTTTTAATTATATTTTCGACATAAATAATAATAACCTTAGAAGCTTATGCCAGTAAACAGAAAATTCAAAAGAATTGCCATCCTCACAGGAGGAGGCGACTGCCCCGGACTGAATGCAGTAATCAGGGGTGTTGCAAAACCAGCTCACGACCATGGACTATCAGTACTTGGTATTACAGATGGGTTCGAGGGTTTCGTCGAGGGAAAGGCGCAGGAACTTTATAACCGCGATGTGTCCGGAATTTTAGCCACTGGCGGTACTATACTCGGATCATCCAATAAAGGCGACCCCTTCCATTGGCCCACCAGAATCGGTGATGAGATACAGATAATGGACCGCTCCAAAGATGTACTCAGAAATTACGAGGGTTGGAATATCGACTGCGTAATCGCAATCGGGGGTGATGGAACAATGCACATTTCCAAAAAACTCGCCGAGATGGGAATAAACATCGTCGGAGTTCCAAAAACAATTGATAATGACCTGGAAGCAACGGACCAGACATTCGGTCATGACTCGGCAGTATGGGTAGTATCTGAAGCACTTGACAGGCTTCATACCACAGCCTCATCACACCACAGAGTTATTGCAGTTGAAGTTATGGGACGATACGCCGGTTGGATTGCCCTTAACGGCGGTCTTGCTGGTGGTGCAGATATTATTCTTCTGCCGGAAATCCCGTTTGACTGGGAAGCTGTTTACGATCGTGTTGTTGAACGTAATATGATGGGAAAAAGATTTTCTCTGGTTTGTGTTGCTGAAGGAGCAAAACCCATTGGCGGCGAAATGGTCATCAAAGAAAAGGATATTAAACGTACTGATCCAATTCAGCTTGGCGGTATCGGAGAACTTGTTTCCAAAAAAATTCAGCAGAGCACTGGGCTTGAATGCCGTTATACCGTTCTTGGTCACCTCCAGAGAGGCGGCAGCCCAACTCCTTTTGACCGCATTCTCTCAACCAAATTCGGCACACATGCTATCAATATGGCTATGAATAAAGAATTCGGTAAAATGGTTGCTCTTAAAGGGATGTACATTGAAAGTGTAAACATTGAAGATGCCATTTCGAAGCAGAAACTTGTCACCCCCGATCATCAGGCAGTACAGGCTGCGAGAGCAGTAGGTGTTAAATTCGGGACATGGGATCTCTGAAAAAATCTGATTGTAAGGGGGCTTTTCGGAGCCCCTTTTTATTTCTGCCTGCTGATTCCGATTCTATCCCCGATTGCTCAATTAGTAATGCGAAAAGGATTTTTCTGAAATCAATTCAGTGAAAAATGCTGTTCTATCCTCCTGAGTTCAGGATTACTCTGATAAACGCTTCACTGTAATCAATGCTGTTAAAATACTCCAGCCTTCTTTTTCCATGTTCAATATTTTCCTGCAGGAATTTCGGATCAGTTAATGCTTTCCTGATCAGGTTGGCAATACTTTCAACATCTGTCGGGTCAAAAATATATTCCGGATTTCTCATCGTGTCCGGCAGTGAAGTAACATTTGAGCATATAACCGGCGCTCCGTACTTAAACGCCTCAAAGAGAGGACCGGATCCGGCTTCGTAAAGAGTAGGAATGACAACTAATTTAGCTGCCCGATACAATGCAATAAGATCGGATTCATCAATTATACCAGGGAAAACAACCTGACCATTCAGACCAAGATCATTATAAAGTTTTTCAATTTCACTGTAATATCCGGTTTTATTGCCGGTTGAAACAAATCCAATATTAACACCCTCTTCTTTTAGCATTTTTATTGCTTTAATAACCGCTGTATGGTTTTTATGCCGCCAGGTAGCTGCAGGTAAAAGCAGAAAATCTCCCCTTATACTGTATTTTGCTCTTACTTTATCTTCGTTTGAAATCTCCTCTGACAGGAACCAGCTCAAATTTGCCGGAGGCATACATACACTTATTTTTTCTTCAGCAATTTCAAAAAACTTAAGCAGGTCGTTTTTAACGTGGTCAAATGAAACAATAACTCTATCCGAAAGTTCAGCAGCTTTCTTTGTGTTTATAGCGCGGTGCATCCTCTCCCCGGATGAAAAAAATTCGGGATAATGCAGTTCCTGTACATCGTGAAGGGTTGTAATTACAGGTATTCTCAAATGATAAACAGGACTGAACTGCATCGGCACATAAAGTACATCCGCGGATTTTGTCACCGGCGAAGTGTATGGATTAAAAAGTCTGTGAAATTTTATCAGAATTCGTTTAAGAAAACTCTCACCAATTTGATCTTGATAAATAAAGCTTATATCGAGAAAAAAATAGGACAAGCCGAATCTGATTCTGTTAAGCAGTGAATTTCTGTCAATAAGCAGCGGAGTGATCTTTGGCTCATTAAAATATGGTGCGAGGTATTCCTTCTGATCGGAAGAATAAATAAGAATAATTTCTTTGATCGAATTTATCTTAACAAACAGCTTCAGAATCCCGATCGAATATGTAAAAATACCTCCCGCTTTTAGCGCTGTATAATGTAAATAAAATGCAACTCTCATCAGGATCCAAGTTCTTTATAATATACTTCGTGACCGATTCTTTCATCTAGGTGACTGAAGACAAATCCGGAGGAAGTATAAATATGTTTTGCGCCTGTATTTTCCGGATGTACTTTCAGCATTAATTTCGAGACGCCATTCAGCCTGCAAACTGAGACGGCATGAAACAAAGTCATTTTTGCAATTCCAAATCCCGAGTATTTTCCTGCAATCCACACTCCGTAAGAGGGTATTTCATAACCGGCATCGAAACCTCTCAGCATATAATAACCTGCAAGTCTCCCGGCGATAAAGACGCCAAAATAAAGATCCATTTTCGCATCGGATAATAGTTTTGTTATAGTTGCCTCGTCATATGAAAAGGGGATAAAATAGCGTGAGTAATCATGAGGCTCAGAATTCAGTAATACACTGAGTTCTGCTGCATAATCCCGGGTTATCTTCCGTATCTCAATTTCCGCAACATGACTTTTAGGCATTAAAATAACCCTTAATTGCATCAGTTATGTACAGAATATCCTTTTCATTCAAGCCCGGATAACTTGGCAGATTGATTCCCCGCCATCCAAGATACTCAGCAACCGGGAGTTTAACGTATTTGGCTGAGTACATCGGCATCGTATGAACCGGGTAAAAAGAAGGTCTTGTTTCGATACCTTTCGCCGCGAGGGATTCTCTGAGCCCATCCCTGGTCTCAGGATCAACAAGCATTATTGTGAACATCCAGTAGGTGTGAAACACATCGGGAGTCTCCTTTTGGTATTCGACAGGTAAGTTTTGCAGATTCGCGATATATTTTTCAGCAAGTTCTCTTTTCGCTGATATCGTTGAATCAGCACGTTCAAGCTGCGCCAGACCCAGAGCGGCACAAATGTTTGTCATCCTGTAATTATATCCCAAAACATCATGCCAGTATTCCCGGTATTTTGCAAGCCCCTGCCCTTTGAAATGAACTGAACGGTCATAAAGGGTTTTATCGTTGCTGACTACCATTCCGCCTTCTCCGGTGGTTATAGTTTTATTACCGAAAAAACTGAATGTCGATATATCACCAAAAGTGCCGACATATTTACCTTTATATTTCGACCCGAATGCTTCTGCACAGTCCTCAATTACAAACAATCCGAATTCTTTAGCTATCAACATAATGGCATCCATATCACTCGGATGGCCGTAGAGATGCACAGGCATTATTGCTTTAGTCTTTGGGGTGATTAGTTTTCTAATACCTGATGGATCTATCTGCCAGGTATTTTGGTCCGAATCAGCAAAAACGGGAGTGGCTCCCGTGTAAGCGATTGCGTTAACGGAGGCTATATAGGTGAATGAGGGGACAATAACTTCATCACCGGGTCCAATACCCAGAGTAATAAGGGCAAGATGCAGGGCAACTGTCCCGTTTGAAACACTGGCTGCATAGCGGACTCCGATATAGCCGGCAAATTTTTCTTCAAATTCATTGATAAATTTGCCTTTTGAGGAAATCCATGTCGAATCAAGGCACTCGTTTACATATTTTTTTTCGTTGCCGCTTAGGTCAGGACGATAAACCGGGTACTTTATTGTGCTCATAAATTATTTTCGGACAATTATTTTTAATCGTCAAAATATATTAAAAAATAATGAATAGGTTTGGAAAGGATCAGTAATTAAAGGGGACAAAAAATTCTTCGAGGGTATTTACATCAGTTGAGTTTTTGGACATCCCACGCACCCTTACGCTAATTCCGTCTTTTGCAAGATCAAGTATAAGATAGTTAAAGGGACCAAGCATATTTTGTCTGTCGCTAACCACAGTGTAATATCCTGGTGTGGTTTGGAGTGATTCCTGTTTTAATGGGCGTCTCGGACTTCCTCCGCCGCTGGAAATAAGAAAATACTTTCCGCTTTCTTCAATTTTTTCGTAACAGGCTCCCGAAGCTGAGATAAAAAACAACGCCTTCTGCGATGATACAAATTTTTCCTTGAACGATTCAGACATATAGGACAGATCATAATCCAACTGTGATAAAGTAGTCACAGGATGATATGATAACACTACAACACCCCTTACTGAATTATTGCGGTCGTAATAATCCATCATCTCATTGTACCACTGTTTCTGCCGCCTCCAGGATTCGGTCTGCATCTCATTAATATTAGTGTCGATAATGATGAATGCAACGCCTGAAATTATCTTAGTGTACCATGTGTCATTTTTTAAGAGCGGAAAGCGTACCTGGGCGTGGCGGAAAAACATGTTATCCCTGCCCCAATATTCATGCTGACCTATTACCGGCATAACATCAATTCCAATTCCGACAAGCGGTCTGATCAAATCATCGAACTCTCTCCAGTCCTCTTTTTTCGATCCATTATGGACCATATTACCAAGAATACAAAGGCTGGCAGATTTAGTCTGGACAATATCAAAAAGCAGTCTCTCCCTCTCAGAGCTGTTATTCTCTTTGGCGATTTCAACACCGCTTCCATTCATAAAATATTCCCATACCAGAAGAGACTTTACGAAAGAGGCTGTTCGGAATTCGCCCATTATTGCGACCTGATTCTTCCTCAGGGATGCCGCATCGGAACCGGCATCTTTCTTATTGTTCCCGGCAATTAAAAATCCGGCAGAACAAAAAGCCAAAATGAATAATCCTGCAATAATCTTAATAATATTCACTCTAATAAAATTTTCTCTTAATATATAATAGGACGTAAAAAAAAGTAAAAAGTTGTCCTCAAACACCTTTCTTTTTATCTTTTATTGTGATCATGTCTCTCAAAGTAAGCGAATCAGGCGCTCCGGGAAGAGCATCAATCAGTCCTGCGCCAGCCAGTTTAAGTCCTGCTTCAAAAAGTCTTTTATTAATATGTTTTCGGGTAAAGAAATGAAAACTCTTGTGATTTGAATACAAATTCAATCCGAATTTTTCAGCAATATATCTTAATGTCTGCTCTGAATAAAGACTTATATGCTGCCCCGATTCGAAACTATAATAATCCCATTTGTCGGGCTGTGGGAAATTTCCCGAATAAAGCTCAGTTGAAAAAATGATATTATCCGAAAAAGAAAGCAGCCTGATCATCTCATCCATTGGATTTGAAAAATGCTCAAAACACTCAAAGGAGGAAACCGCCTCAAATTCTTTTTCGCCATCAAGAGAAAAGTTCAGGGCAAAGAGATTCTTTGTATATTTATCATCCCAGAAGAAATTATATCCCTTATCCCGCATGAGACGGACAAAAATGCCGTAGCCTCCTCCATAATCCAAAAACTCTGCATCAGCATCCAGATAAAATCTTATTATAAATTCAGTCCTGAGGGAAAACAGAATATTTCTGGCTAAAATGCCAGTGTCTTCGTCTGCGATCGGATTCTGATATGCCTCATCAAGCCAGTAAGGATTTTCTGTCTGGATCAATCCGCAAGTGGGACATTGGTAATATTCGACATTGTGCTTCTGAAGAATCCGGCGCTTAAAAATAGGATTAATATCTGTTTTACAAATTCGGCAAGGCATTGGCGAGGAATCCTAAAATCTGTACTCTAAAATACAAAATTTCGAGATACATGGTTTCCGTTCCGGACAAATATTCCCATCCTGATGATATTTCACTGAATTAAATGTAAACTCAGAGATCAGTCTGAAACAGAACCGGATTCCCTCCTGACGGGCATTGTCATACACCTGCATCCGCCCCCGCCTCTCGAAAGCTCTGAGCCCGGAACTGTGATAACACAATCGCCTTTAGGCAGGGTATCTTTTCCTGATAATATATCTTCTGCCCTGAGGATTTCGAAACCTGAATCAGACATTGCCTCAAGGGTATATGAATTCCTTCTATAAGCCATAACTTTCCCGGGTTCGATAGCAAAAAAATTGGCGCCGCTATGCCATTGCTCCCTTTCCTGTATATAATCTTCGTTATCGCCGCCGCAAATCACAGGCTCCATTTCCATTCCAAGTTTTTTCAAAGCCCGGAGCAGATTTGCTTCTTCTTTAATAGAATGTACTTTGCCGTTATCTACAGTTATATTAACTGTCTGAAAAGCATGCTGATTGAGAATTACCTGCTCATAAATGCAGCATTTATGTTCGGAAAGGAAAGTGAAAACCATATCAAGATGAATGAACGATTCCGGTTTCAGGGGTAATTCCTGAACAAGGATATTCAGTCTCTTATTCTGTTGTTTGTAATGATCGACTAAATAATCGATACCCTGAGTTGATGTCCGGGATCCTGTCCCGACGAGTATAACATCATCCCGTGCTATAAGGATATCTCCTCCCTCCATTCTCACCTTGGCATCAAAAAACGGCATAAAGCGGGGATTAATAATGTGGCAGTTAAGATCGGGGTGATTTTTAAAGATCGTCTGCATAATTATTGCTTCACGCTCGCGGACAGCATTCGAAAGATTGCAGATCAGCACTTCATTATTTAAAGCAACAGAGGAGTCCCGCGTAAAGAAAAAATTGTGGAGCGGAGAAAGCGAATACCGCTCTTCACTCAGGAATGAAGTCAGGTTGTCAATTTTCAGTTCCACACCTTCGATAAGCAGATCGGTCAGCTCCCCGGCTTCGAGTGCAATCAGTTCATCTTCAACATTTTCTGCATTCTCATTCCTGCAGATAGTATATAACATATCAGTTTTAACTTCTTCATCCATCAAAACATCTGTAAGGAGTTTCTTAATCTCATATACTTTCGTGACAGTTTTAAGAAATGAGCTAAAAACAGAATATTCCTCTCCGGCAACTGCGAGATTTAAAATATCGCTGTATAGTGCCCTTTCAGCATTTTTGGGTGTCATATTTTCAACTTCATCACCCGGAGTATGTATTATTACACCGCCTAATTTTCCTATTTCAGAATTAACAGCAACTTCCATATTTCTCCTAAGGAACTACCCAAATACCGTTTTCGATCTTTAATTTGACATCATCAAGATAGACATCATAGCCTGCGCCGCCTTTCCTGAAATCAGCAACAATATCAACATGCTGAGCTGAAATATTCTGTATGCCTCTTGAAATAAGTTCTGATTTCTGAATTGCCATCGAGTGAAAACACTCAGGGTAACTTGCACCAATTGCAATATGCAGTGTCGCGCCGACTTTTTCAACAAATAACGGATGCTTAAGAACTTTTGTAATACCATTATTCATGCCTAACGCTACTTCCCCAAGTCTGTGTGATCCTTCATCGGTTTCAATAATTTTGGCGAGCGCTTCATAGCCGGTTTCCGCGCTGTATTCAATAATTTTACCATTTTCGAATCTCAGGTATATTCCCTGTATTGTTGTACCGCCCTGAAAAACCGGAAGATCGACATAGATCTCACCCTCCGTGCTATTTGTAACAGGCGAAGTGAAAACTTCTCCATCCGGGAAATTTCTTTTACCTGTACATTTAACAGCGTCACATCCTTCAATATTAACAACGAGTGTAAGTATCTCATCCGATCCGGGCTTTCTGGTTTCGATAGTCACTGTACTCGAATTTTGCATAAGGCTGTAAATATCTTCTTCCACTTCCTCCAGATAAACCGGATCGACTGTGGATGCAGAAACTATCACATCGGCGTACTGCTCAGGAGACATGCCTTCAATTTCAGCAAAGCCCGAAGTCGGGTAAAGAGTAAGTACCCAGGGTTTTGCAAGTCTGATGTTTTTAATCGGCTCATCAGCTTTCATAACACTCTGGTGTAATGAAGGATCCATACCTGAAAAATTCTCCGGATTATCCACTCCGAGTATCTCGATATATTTAGTCATGGTTTCGTATCTCTCAACCATCCAGAGCGGTACTCTGCTTATCTGAGCGGCAGTTCCATGCCGCGCAATGGAAGCGCCCCAAACCTTTCCTCTGTCATTATCGGGAGCAACTATATTTATATCGGCAATACCTCCGGCGGCAAAAATTTTATCCTGCAGAACGGAAATAAGAGGCCAGCATATATTTTCACCTTTAACCATAATGATGTCATCCGGTTTTACGCCGTCAAGGGAATAATTAAGTAAATAATCCGCCCAGAGTTCTAATTTTTCTTTTGGAATCTGTAAATTCATTTTCGTTCTCCTTTCCAAAATATTTTTTGCTCTCTCAAAGTTTATAATAGCCTTAAAAATTCAAATTTCCAAAAGAATTTGACATAATATATGATGGAATTTTTTGATTTGCTCTGAAAGCGGCGTTTCTGAAAACAGATTTGATTTCTACCTTTAAAAATTGCGGATTTATTACAAGTCTCTGATGTGCTGGTTAATTATAATACAAGATGTTGAAGGACAATTCGGAATCATTACACTCAGAAAGAATGGGTATAGGCAGAATAAAGTCCTTTATATAAGGACAAGATCAAATCACATCTGAAATATCGTTTCTGTGCATAGATATGGGTGAAACTTTCAATTTTCTACAAAAACTGTTCCAACTGAAAATTCCACACTATTAATGAGTACCCGAACCTATTTGATAAGCATTAACTTTCCTGTCCTTATATTCTCCTGATTTTCCATTCTCAGAATATAAAAACCAGAGGGCAGATTACTGCCGTCAAATTTGATATTATGCGTGCCTGCTGCGAAAATATCTTCTGTAAGTCTCAGAATTTTCTCACCGGTTACGCTGTACAAATCGAGGATACATCTGCCTGTCTCGCCCATCACAAAAGAAATTGTTGTCTCAGGATTGAACGGGTTCGGATAATTGGGCAGAAGATAAGACTGCTCAGGAATTTCGGCATCGTCCTTCCCGGCAGAGGTTATAAAATCAACTGTCATATCATCAAAATACAATACCCCGTCGTCCTTTTTTGAATCATTTGTTTCCGCCAGATAAATCTTTTTCCAGGTAATCGGAAAATCGAGGACGGCATTAGGATTTGACCAGCTTGGAACAGCTTCGCTGAGTCCGACCTGTAAGAATTTCCATTGGTCAATCCAGTCGATACCGGGGCTTGCAGCAGTGAAATTTATAAGAAATTTTTCATTGTCTTTGTCATTAAACTCACCTCTGAGCCAGTGACCTTTGCCGTCACCATAAACAAACAAACCGATTTTATCAGGTGTCCCGGAAATAGGGATCGTGCAATTCAGATATAAAGCGCTGGTGCCTCCGGTTGTCAGGCTGTAATTCATTTTTGCCGACGAAGATGGTGATATAAAAATAGTGTTATCAAGAGTAAGGGAACACTGTGCAAGATTCACAAGTGTTCCGGTCAGATTCATCCCATTCAGGTCGCTGAAATCCTCAACAATTGCAGATGCTGAAAAACCTACAACAGCATTTACCTCTCCGATAACGCCGTCATACTTCGCGGTAATCGTTCCCTCACCAGCCTGAAGTGCATGGAATAGTCCGGTGTTCGAAATTTCACCGATCTCAGTAGAACAGAGCCATTCAAAAGTATCAGGCTGAAGCTGCACAGGATTTCCCAGATTGTCGAAAGCT
>Ga0172367_10002844_pt1 | contig 23217 bp, 16 predicted proteins | sample Lak10m_FD_114542 | JGI IMG/M metagenome (GOLD analysis project Ga0172367, IMG submission 114542) | Freshwater microbial communities from Kabuno Bay, South-Kivu, Congo - kab_022012_10m | ecosystem: Environmental > Aquatic > Freshwater > Lake | place: Democratic Republic of the Congo: South-Kivu... | reverse complement strand
TCAATACTAACAATATCTAGTCATAAAAAAAACTTATATTTTTTAACAATATCAACAATATTTGTAAAATAATATCTAGGTACTGGAAGCATAAACAAACTACTTTTTTCTGGGTTTATAATAGAAAGTTTAATATCTGGAAAAGTCTTTCTATATGTTTTTACATTATCTATAAGAAATTTATATGATCTAAATTCCATAATTTGAGGAGCATTAACATTAATAACATCAACTCAAATTTCATTTGCTAATTCATATGCATAATTTAACTCTTTTTGATTAACTTTTGAAGAAACTTGAATAACTTTTACAGGAACATCATATTTCTCAACAAGTTTCTTTACATATCATAAATTCCACGCATCAAAATTTTTCCATAAAGCTAAGTCTATTCAATAAAAACCTTGATCTTTAGCTATTTGAAACACCAAATCCAATCAATATCAAGACAAACTATCCGTACTTAACAAAAGGTTAGGAATATTTTTTCAATCCATAAAATAAATTTTTATCAATTAAATTAAAGGTTTAAAGTCATTTTAAATATTTAGTTAAGTTTTTCAACTATAAATTTATTGCTAATATATTCAATTAAATATTTTTGATTATCGGTTATACTAGATTTTTTGGATAAATTACTAATTGTATTTTTTAAATTACTTACCACACTAGTTTGTTTCTCTTTTGAAACCTTTTTTAGTTTCTGGAAAAATAAATCAATAGTTAAAGAAACTTTCTTTTTATATTCATCTGAAACTTTAGAAGATATTTTCGTATTTGGAACAGTATATGAAAAAATTTGGGTAACATCTTGAATTTTAAATCATTTTAAGATAACTCACATATCAAACTCTTTTTCTCATAATATATAAACACGAGTTTTATAATAATCCAATATGGCTTCTTTAGAGTTAAACTTATCATCACAAACATCAAATAGAACACATAACGTTTTCTTATTATATTCAAAAGAATAGTTGTTTAATGAGTACTGAATAAAATCTATAAACTTTCAATCTTCGTAAAGATATGGTTTCAATAGTTCTGAACAATTATCAATAAGGTGCAAATAATTTTGTTTAATAAATTTATATCTATCGTCAGAGTTACTAAACAGTATCCATCATGTTGTATAATGATTTAAATTAAAACAAGTTTTAGACCTTCAAAAATAATTATTTTTTATTTTTCCTGGTTCATTATCATCAAATGTTGGATCATAATACAAATCTCAATATTTTACCCAAGAATGTCAAAGTCATTCAAAATTTAAAGAACTCTTTTCTATAGGTTGCAACTTTCAAACTACTCTTTCCAAATTAATTCAGTAAAGATTTCATATAAATGTCATAGTTTTTGAATAACCGTCACAAACTAATTTTTTTCATTCAAAAAATGGAGCAACCCTAAAAGGATATCAATCCTCAGGTGGACTTTGATAATTCTTTAAAGATTCAAAATCATAGTCAGTATTATACAACAAAGTTTCATAAATATTTTTTATAGTGTCAGATTTATTAGCTCATACTAATTTATTTGTTATTTTCAAAAGACTCTTATATCAAGGTATCAAAGACGATAAGTCAGTAGAAGAATATTTTTCATTTACTACATAAATATCATTATTATAAATATAACAATTAGAAGTATCAGAAACTGAACCTATTAATTTTGGTTTATAATCAGAAATTTTAATTATATAATTGTTTTCTAAATTAATTTTCTTGTAAGCATCTAGTATTTTGTAACTATCTAAGTTTAGACTATAACATCAATTTGTTTTATTATAATTATTTGTACTATTCTTATCTATATATATTACATTATCTCAATCTACTAAGAATATTCAATTTTTTGATATAGTTTTTCAAACGCTATATTTCAATGAATCTAAATTCTTAATTTCTCAATAAGAATATCATCAGAGAAAATAATATGAGTTACTTTGATTACTTTTATATTCAATTCAACGAACTAAATCAGAAATTCAAATATTAATATATTCAAAATTTTTCTTTACATAATTAACTAAATCTGAGTCAGCAAAAGACCACTGAAAAAACAATCAAACTATTACGAACAAAAGAAATAAAAACTTTTTAATCATGAAATATTTATTCAAAAATAAATTTATAAAAAATTATAAGGCTGTTATATTGTTTTTCAATCAGAAATTTGAAGTCAATATTTTTCAATATTCGCTCAATATGATTCACTAAATTTATCTAAGACACTAGGAACATAGTATCTTGGATCTTGCTGACTTTTATAATACCACTTATGACAATCAATCATTACAATATTTTTTAAATCCTTCCAATCCTGAAAAATTTGTGAATAGGTACAAAATAAGGTAGATATATTTCAAGTTTTTATTCACCAAAACACAAGATTTTTTTGTTTATCGGTTGATTGTCAATGTAAAACAACTCAATTATATCTTTTCAATTCTCCATTCATAATTCAATAATTTGTCATAGTCCATAAGTCTGGAAAAACAACTAACTGTTGTCAATCAATCTTTGTTTCAGTAAAAATAATTTTAGAAGACCTATACTCAATAGACATATCAAAATAGTGTGGAATTACTTTTTTAGACACTTCTAACTTTAATAATTTATCAATTGACTCATAATCAAAAAACAACTCAATTACATTCTTATAAGAAGTATAATTTTGATAAACCATATAATGCACGATTTCTAATGTTTTAGCATTCAAAAAATTTTTCACTACAACCTGTGGTTTAATCGAAAGATCCATAAAATTTTTTTGATATAAACTTTCAAAAGATATACTTTCTCATAAAACCAAAAATATAGATCATAAATGATCTATCAAATCTCAAACATTAAGTTTGTAATTAGTTTCTACTTTAAAAATTCTATCAAATCAAGCGTATTTATCAAAAGAAAATAAGTACATCTGAGAAATTTAAAATTAAAAATGTAAAATCTAAGTTATTTTACAATAATAAAATTAATTATCAGATTTTTCTCTATCTATTTCTTTTAAAACAGGTTTAAGATCTAATGTTGATGCTATATCTATACTTACTTTTCACAAATAAGCTGGGCTAACTAAAGCCGTTGATAAATTTAAATACAACTTAAATGTATCTATCATACTAATATTAATTACAAATTAAAACCTACTTTATTATAAACATCCTTTATTTTTTGATTTGCTATTTCATTAGCTTTTTCAGCATTTTTTGAAAGCAGTACTCTAATTTCTTCATCTGTAATATGCTCTGAATTTTTCCTAATATTTTGAATAAAAGGCAATATTTTTTCATAAAGATATTCTTTTGCATATTTGAAAGAAAGTCAACCATTCAAATATTTGGCTCTTAGTTCTTGATTTTCTTGTTTATCCAAAAACAATTTTGCAATATTATATAAGTTACATTCATCGGGATTTTTTGACTCTTCTATAGAAAGTGCTGAAGTAGTAATTGATTTAACTTTTTTTAACAAAATATCATCTGAATCAAATAGTCAGATATAATTATTATAAGATTTCGACATTTTTCTACCATCAATTCATGGAACTGTAGCTACATCTTCTTGTATATATTCACCAGGAAGTTTAAAAGTTTCTCCGTAGATATTATTAAATTTTCAGGCAATATCTCTAGCAAACTCCATATGTTGTTTATTATCTTTACCAACGGGAACAATATCAGCATCATAAAGTATAATATCTCAAGCCATCAATATTGGATAAGTTACAGTTCAAAGATTAATTTCATCTTCTTTCCCTGACTGCAAAAAATCCTTATATTTATGCATTCTTTTCATAAACGCAAAAGTAGTCAAAGGCTCAAGAACGACTTTTAACTGAGCATGAGCTGGAACATCTGACTGATTAAAAATCAAAACTTTTTGAGGATCCAATCCACAAGCCAAATAACATTTTACTAAGTTCCTTGTATTTAAAGCAAGTTGTGCACCATTTTGAACTGTATTTAGTGAATGCATATTCGCAATAAAAACTATAAACTCATTTGTAGGATCAACACTAAATTTATCAATAAGATCAAGCATAGGTTTAATTGCTCAGAAATAGTTTCCAATATGGATTTGTTCTGAAGTAGCTTGTAATCATGTAAGTATTCTTTTCATTATTATTTAATATCAAAATTTAATTAAAATCTCATATTTTATAAATAAATATCTTATACATTCAATATTTTATATTTTAACTCATAAATCTTTTAAGTATTGAAATCAAATCTTTCTATACTCTTTGAGCTCATAAAGTGTGTGAGCATCGCTATTTACATAAATTCTATCTGCATATTCAAGCATTTGTTTAATAAGTTCTTCACTATTTTTTCAAGATACTAAATATGCACAATCAAATTCTAACGGTAAATTATATTCATTTGCTATTCTACATAATCTTTTCATATCAACATATCATAAACCCTTTTTAATACATGGATGTCATATCAAGTCAATTTTTTCATGATGCCTAATGATAGAATTCTCATACGCAAGCTGAATATTTTGAATATCTCAATCATAAATACCATGCAAAGAAAGTATATTAAAATCTCATTCTACTCACTGTATATCTATACAAATATCTCATTGTTCATTTAAAATATCTCATTCTACTCAGAAAATTACTTCAACATTATTATAAACATTACGCCATCTATTACATATTCTTCTTAATGATTTTTTTGCAAATCATTTATCATCAAGCAATGCCTGCGAATGATCTGTTATCGCAATTTTTTCTAATCATACTTCTCAAGCAAATTTAACAATTTCATCTATAGTAGCTAATCAATCAGAAAAATTTAAACTATGCATATGAAAATCTTGATTTCCTGGGTTTACTATAATCATAATATTTTAATAAGAATAATTTAAAAATTACTTTTAAGGATTTTTTGGATAATTACAATTACTTCAAAAATAAATCTTTACGATTGGTTTCTAATATTTCAATAAAATCTAACCATAATTTATAAAGATCAGGATATTGTTTTATTTTATTATCCTTGTTTTCTCTAAGCATCTCAATTGTTATGATAACTTTTGTAAGATCTATATTTTTCCAAAGTCTTCAACCATCTATAAATGTTTTAATCGGATCCATAATTTTATCTAAAGCATAAACAAACTTAGATTCAAGATCTTCTCTTTTTTCATATTTTTGTATTAAATGATTCATATCATCAAATTCATAAAACTCTTTGTTTATTTTAATCATTGCATCATGCTCTCTTTGTGACTTTGATTCCTTAATATTTTTGTCCTGTTCATAGATAAAAGTATCTCAAGCATAAGTTTCCACCAAATCATGAATTAATGCGTATTTTATAATTAGATCCTTATTTAAGTTTAATCTATACGAATCCACTATATACCAAGCAAGCATTGTAAGATGATAAGAATGTTCCGTATCATTTTCTAACCTATCTTCACAATTTACATAATGATATCTTTTAACAAGACTAAATTTATTTAAAAATTTAATAAATCAAAAAATTTTTTGTAAATCCATTATTTATTTGATGGCAATGATAAAACTAAGTCTCACTCATTAACTATATCAGAAAATTTTATTACATCATCTTTTAACATACCAAAACATCATCTAGATACTTTAGGCATATCAAATGATTGTTCTCATATTCAGTCCTTATTCATTCTAAATTTATTTTCAGAGATAATATCAATAAAGACTTTTCAAGTTCAATAAATTTCATCATATAAAATCCATCAATTTTTTGTCCCATGAAAATATATTGATCTAGGTCAAACACTAAGATTATATGCTTCCAATCACTCTAAAGTTAAAATTCTTGATATTATAGGAGCTATTATAAAATGTTTATTAATCTTTAAATCTTCAATCTCATTATCGCTAAATTCTCAGCTTAAAACCCTATTAACGAAAAATCAATTGTCTGTAATTTGATTACCAATTTTTGATCAAATTCTCATAAGTCATATAGGAGAACCTCAGCTATCTATTAAGTTATTAAATCCTCATCTACCACTAGTTATTCTAGATTGAAATTGTTTCTTTCACTGATCAATAACTGTTACTAAATTATGATCTCATAATACAACTATCAAACGATTTGATAAAGCTTCACTAACCAAATTAGCTTGTAATTTCTTTCATTGTTGATAACGTTCAATTTGCTGAAAAATAGATTCCATAATTAAATTTTGATTAACTAGACAAAACTTCAGAAAGTGCTCAATCAACCGATTTTCTTTTTTGTTTGATTATATCATCAATAGTAGTTTCTAATACATCAAAAAATATATTTGCATTTATATCAAATGATCATTCTTCTTTTTTAAAAAAATTAGATAGCATAATTAGTGAATCTTTAATATTTTTGGTAATCATATCAGATTCATCATCTCAAAATAATGAGAATCTAATCTGTTTTGTGAAACCTAATCTAAGAGAAAATGTTGCATCAAAAACATATCTCGGACTTCTAAGTTCATTTTTATATGATTCTAAAGAAGACACTTTATAATCTGCTAAATTTATAGTTCATAAAATAATAGATTTAATAAATTCAGCAAATTCCATATTTTCAAGCCTATTAAAAATTCTGTCCAATAAATCATCTAAAATATTCTTAAATTCATCTGTTTTTGATAAAACAGAAAAATCTGATATATCTATACTTAATCAAGATTTATCTAAAACTTCTAGGAAATAATATCAATCTGGGATTTGAAAATCTTGTCTTTCTTTTAACTCTGTCATTAATTTGTATTATCAAATAATTTTATTTCAATATTTAGATTATTTTTAATAATCATTTATAGTTCAAATTAAGAATATAATTCAAACTCCTTAGTTAATTCATCAACTTGCTTTTTATTTCAGAAAATCAACACTCAAAGATATTCTACATCATCAAATCTTTTGTTAACAGTCATTTCTACTACCTTTCTGTCATCAGTTGTTATAAGCATTTCTCTGGTAAACTCAGATACTTCCAATCAAAGTTCTTTTGCTTTAGACATTACATCAATAATTTTTTTCTGATTATCTGATTGTTTAATCATAATAGCATGTTGTATATTCAATTTTATATCATTATTATCTGCTGTTTTTATGGTATCTTGCATAAACAATGATCTTCAAACTCTAGCAGCAAAAGCCGACGAAAGGTGTCAAACCGTATTAAATTCCTGCCACAACTCCATTCAACTAGCTTTATTTATAATAGCTACTGCTATTTTTGTGTCTTTTCTTTTATTATTCTCAATTTTTCATTCTCAACTCTCAATTCAGTCAACTGGTTTCATAAGAGGAAACAATACTACATCTCTAATATTTTCTTGTCATAATATCAATGTCAAAAATCTGTCAATTCAAAAGCCTAAACCTGACTGACATGGCATACCATACTCCATAGCCAATACGAAATCATCATCACCACTTGTAGCTTCTTCATCTCATTTTTCTAAAGCTTCTCATTGTGCATCAAAATTAGCTTTCTGTTCTATTGGATCTACAAGTTCTGAATAAGCTTTTACGATTTCCCAACCATTAACTACTACTTGAAACTGTTCTACTACATTAGGATTTTCGTCACTAACTCTAGCCAAAGGCTGCATAGTTTTTGGATAATTATAAATGAAAGCTGGTCAAACTATCTTTGGTCTTGTAACTTTTTTGTAAAGATAATCAATCAAAGTAGCTGTAACCATATTATCCATTCATTCAAATTCAATTCAATTAGCTTTAATTTGAGCCAAAAGTTTATCACTATCAGCAGGTCCATACTGACTTACATCAATTCAGCTATCTTTTTTGATTCTTTCTACATAATCTATTCTTTCCCAAGGAGTAGTAAAATCAACTTCTCTAGCTACTCCATTTTTATCTTTAATCATAACTTTTCTATCCAAATTCAATTTATCAAAAAGATAATTAATCATATCTTCAGTAAATCTCATATTATCTTGAAAATTCCAATACACAGCATAATGCTCTACCATAGTAAATTCTTGCAAATGCGATGGATCAGTTCATTCATTTCTAAAATCTCTAGCTATTTCAAAGACTTTCTCAAATCTTCAAACAGTAGCTTTTTTCAAAGCAGTTTCAGGAGAAATCCTTAAATATACATCCAAGTCATAATCATTATGATGTGTAATGAAAGGTTTTGCGGCAGCTCAACTTGCAGCGTTTCATAAAATTGGAGTTTCTAGTTCCAAAAATCAGTTTTCATCATAGAAATCTCTCAAAGTTTTGATAAATTTACTTCTAAGCAAAAATCTATCATAAGTTTCATCATTTGTAATCAAATCCAAGTATCTTTGTCTATACAATGTTTCTTTATCAGAAACTCAATGAAATTTTTCTGGCAAAGGTCTAACGGCTTTTGAAAGTAATTGAACAGTGTTTACAAAAAGTGTAAGCTCACCATGTTTTGTAACAAACAAATCTCAACTAACTCATATATAATCTCAAACATCTACGAATTTTTCAACAAATTTATGAGCTGAAACATCTTCTCAATCTATTGAAATTGAAGAAATTACTTCTTTTCAAGTATTAACTTTGATAAGATCTCTAACAAAACATAGCTGAACTTCTCATACAGCATCTTTTATTTTACCAAAAGCTAATTTACCATGAGATCTATATAAAACCACTCTTCAAGCAGTAAAAAAATTATCTTGGGCTCAAGTTTGCATAAGTGCATCTGCATCCAAAACTGGTTGCGATCTAAGATCCAAAGTATTATGAGTTCTATTAAATTTATTTGCATAAACAATTACTCATGCGCTTCTAAGTTTTTGAATTTTTTCTAATCTTACTTGTGACTCTTGTGAATATGGTAACATTTATTTAATAGAATTACATATTTAAAATATTTAATTTTAAATGTTGAATGTTAAATGAAATAGAAAGATGATAGAATAATCTGATTTTATTCACAGTTATCCAATTAATTTAAGTTTTTGCTATTTTCAAAAATTAAACATTAAACATTAGGCATTAATCATTATTTAATAAGGAAATTATTGGATTTTTCAATATTTAAATTATCTATAAATAACTATTTCTCATATATTAGATATAACTCAGTTTTGTTTATATGAAACTCTAAAAAATATTCTATGAATATGTCTATTCTTATTCTTTGGATGTTTTTCATCAAAAACCCTTTCTATCTTTTCACACTTAATCTCTAAATTATCAAAAATAACTCATCATATTGTAATTCAAGAAAGTTCTATACTTTTCTGAATTAACCCTCAATTTATACTAACAACAGTTCATCAAAAGCGTCTATAAATATTCTCATATCAAGGACCGTGACTTCTAATAATATGTTCATCACTAAAAGAATACTTTCTAGTAATGCAAAAACTAATTATATGCAAAGCTAATATAATAACATTTGCTTCAAAATAATCGTCATTTGATAAATTATCAATAAATAATGGAAATCTATCTCAAGATATATGCTGCGTTTCTCTAATATTATGTGTTTTTAACCATGCATCATAACTATCACAAAGAACTCCGTTAAGAGACAATCATCAAAATCTACCATTAACTTTTAGAATAACAAATGGTTTTTCTATATAATATTTTCTTTTTCTAATTCATACTTTTTCATATTTAAGTCATTTAAACAAAAATCTAGCAACTCTTGTAAGTTTTCTTGCCATTTTCCCAACTGTCAACTGAATAGGAATATCATAATATTCTTCAAAATTTCAATTTAATTTAAAAAGCCACATAATATCAGTTTTTTGTTCATAATCTTGCTGCATAGTAGCTGGATAAATATATGTTGAAAAATATCATAAATGATCTCTAAAAAAATTTTCTAACCTCAATCAAACTTCAGTAAAAACCATTTCATACAAAGCTCATTTATTTTTCATTCTTTGTAGTTTTTTTCAGAAATCTCTAATAGTTTGATGATATCAAAGAGATCTTGCTTTCAAAGACATCTCCAAAAGATGAAGTATTTCATGTGCATTATATCAAGACATTCAAAGGTCGTCCAACAATCTAGTAAGTTTTTCAATTTCTCAATAAACTCACCATACAATATAATCTCAAGCCAAAAAAGCTTGCTTAAAATACTGAAACAAAGGATATAAATTTTTTACTTCTGAAAGTTCTTTTCAATCGATTTCTATTTTTGACAAAACAGGAATAAAACCATGTATTTTACAAAAAAGGAAAAAAACACTATAATTTTTTATTTCTAATCAAGGCTTTATTCATCTTTCTATTTCCAAAATAATTTTAGTTTTATACTCTCATGAATTTCAATCTAATTCTTTAAATATTTTTAGACTATAAAAAACCGTATGATTTTTAATAATCTCTAATATAGCATCATTAGTTAAATTTTGCTCAAGAAATTTTTTGACCTCAGAAATTACAACTCTACCGAATCATCAAAGTCAACTAATGATTTTACCATATTCTTGTAAAGATTGAGAACTTTCCATAATTTATTTTTTTCTATAAACAAATATATTACCAACAAATATTCCGTCATATTTTACATCAAATTCATAAGCAATAACTTTATGTCATTTTTTATTATTTTTAGTAATTTCTCTAACTTCTATCAATGTTAAATCTATTAGAGAACAATCTAATAAATCTATATCTCAAATATTTTCTAATTGTTTCGAAATAAATCTATTTATTCAATCAATTAATCTCTTATTATATCAACTATTCCTAGGTTTGTCTGTTCACCTTGATAATGGTATAGTAAGTGATTTTGATTTACCTCTAAATCATAATTCTTCATATCAATCAAAAGTAAAAAGACCTTCATTCTCAACATCATCTAATAATTTCCTAAAATATTTATCAGATTTATGATTAGAATCTTTTCATTCAAACCTAAATTGTTTGTTAAATATGTCTAAATCATATTTTTTTAATAAGCTCATAGAAAAAATCATAGTCTTTGCACCTACTGTCTGATCTTCTTTATCTGTATGAAGTTTATCTACAAAAAGATTATCCATACTCAAAGTCTGACTATAAGTAATACTATGTAACCACTTTTCATATCTTTTCGTAAGTGATGAATTATTTACTACACTACTAAAAAGTCAATTTACCGACAAAAACCAATACTCTCAAGAAATATTAAATCAATCTATTTTTCAATCTTTCAGATCAGATTCAATAGGTACTAATTTTCAATCAAAGTTCCTTTGCTTTTTTCTAAAAGAGTCTATTGCTTTATCTCAAAGTCTTTCTATCCTTGTTAGTTCTGATTCAAATTGTTTATGAATAGACATAAGTTCTCAAATCATATCCGCATCATTTCAATTACTACTAGCTATCAATCTCTCATTTATTTTTTTCATTCTATCGATAAGAGTTTTTATTCTTTTCTGATTCTTTTCTTCTAATCTTTCAAGAGGAAAATCTCTAAACGCCGACTGAGTGGTTATCTTAACTGGAATATATGCTCATTGTCAAAGTCAGATATCTAAGTCCCATATAAAATCTGTTCTATCTCTCAAAAATTTATCTAAATTTGTTCTTTCTAAACAACTAGAATATATTCAAAGACTATTTTCTAAAGAAGCCCTAAGTTTAATAAAAAGTTCTCAAAACAAAACTTTTGATAATTTAAACTCAGGAAGTTTAGTATTTATAATATTTGATGAAACATTTTTGGTTACTATCAAAACATTTAATAAAACATTAAATATTACCGAAACAATTTGCTCTGAATTTTTAATTCAAGAACTTTCCAAAAGATCTATAAGTCATTCAAAATATTCTGACATTTCATCAATAGAATAAATTCTATTATCAATACAAAATAAAATTGAAGTAAATAAAAACCTATTTACTTTATGTAGAACTTTTTCATCCAAAATATTAAACTCATAAGAAATATTACTAATAAAAGGAATCAATCAATGATTTGCTAGGAATAATAAAAAAGTATCAGTATCATCTACTATATCTCAATTAGAAAGCAATAAATTTAAACTTCCGTTACTGTTAATAATAATATCAAAATAAACATATCTTGATTCAATATTTTCTACAGCAGACTCTCAAGAAAGTCAAAAATCATTTCAAAGCATTTGAAATAACAATTTAGAATATTGATTAGATATAGGATATCTTCTAACTATTTCTGATTGTTGGCGCTCAACCATATTTTAAATTTATGTTAATGCTAAATCTTTTTATCTTTCAAAAACTGTTATAACTTTTCATACAATAGCTTCGATAATTTTAACATAAGAAGGGACTACTTTATTTTGTACAATAGATTTTTTACCTTCAATAATTGCATTTGGTTCTCAATGATTCAGATCCAAAGTAGCTCATTCCACAAAATTTATTTTTCTCAACCAATCTTGCAATTGTCTTTGATCTATATGAGAAGAAAAACTAAACTTATCTACTTTTGCTCAGACTTTTAATATTCTATCTTTTAGTACAACATCTGTATATAGAGAAGTAATTCACTCCAATTTTTGTTTTTCTCTAGTAAACTTAACATCCATTATAGTTCTACCTGGAGTTCATTCAGAATTATATCAAGTAGATGCTATAAAATTACTAGGATTATAAAATATAGTATCTATCATAGTTGATTTTCATTCTTCCTCAGATTTTTTTCAGATTCAAGTATAAGCATAAGCTGCTGATCATTCAGGCATCATTCATCAAGTTGCAATAACTACTGCTGGTCATCACATATCAAGTAACTTTTCACGCCATCTTGGTCATTCCATAATCACAAGATTTTCCCAATCAAACAATACATTGTATACATCATAACAGTTTGCAAATACTTTTAACAATTCATAAGCTGTTGGTCAATCCAAATATACTTTTATATGTCTTCCAATAAATCAAAGTCTTTGGAAATGATACAACTTCAATAAAATGTCTTGAGTTCTCTGGTACATAAAAGCCGAAGCCCAAAATATTCAATTTTGATCTCATATTTTTCAACAAGTATCATTGATAGCATCAATAAATTTTTTATCTTCAACTTCAATAGGAGTATGAATTCTATTATTATAAGTATTTTCTACTACTGCCCAATGTAAAGCTTCTTTTGATACATCAGGAGTTCAAATTGGTAATGTCACATTTGTAAGTCAATATCTAGCAAGCAATGAATTATCAACGGTTCTACCAACATCTCAACTAAAAAGTCATGTAATAAAGCTCTTTTTACTATCAAATCTATCGTATCTACCGTCAAACACCGCTATCTGAGCTTGAGCAGCTCACATTACATGTCATGCTTTCAAATATTTCAAATAAACTCAAGGCAAAACTTCTTTCTCCTGATTAAATGAAAGGTATTTCACATATTCTCTAAATACATCTTCTACATCCTCTAATGTAAACAATATTTTATCAAGTTTTTCTTTTTTATAATTAGCTATATCAAAATTTTTCGTAATTTTATGTCTCCATAAACTGGTAACCATCGCCGATAATTTCTGTGCTTGAGAAAATCTGTCATACCATCAGCTTTTATTTTTTATAAGTTTTACAAGTCAAGAATTTATTTCAAATGATTTAACTAATGATCTTGCAGTTTCTTCTGGATTCTTAACAAACTCTGTAATATCTTCTACTCAGTTTCATAAAAATCTTGTGATAAACTTAAATTCTTCTGATTTCTTCCTAATTTCTTTTCTTTTTTCTCAGACATATTTTTTGATATCACTAGAATCTATAAAAGTATTTTCGTTCATAAAAGACAAATGATTTATCATAGAATGAACTAAATTAGATTCTCAAATCACATACTTATTTGATTTAAACAAAATTCTTAGAATTTCAGCGACAGAAGAAATATCATCTGTAAGCAAACTTCCAAAAGACTCTAATTTTTTTCTATCAACTCACAATCAAATTAGTTTTTGTAATTGATCATATCTATGTAAATATGATTGATATCTAGCTTGTAATTTTCTATAATCCTGTTTAACAATTACTCATTTTTCTACCAATCTTTGAAGAATTTCAGATACATTTTTTGAATCTACATCTATATCTCAAAATTTCTCTGGTTTTTGTTCTAATATAGAAACAATAATACTTGTTCTTTTTTCAATACTTTTCTCTTTTTGTATATCTAACATTTCCTCTACACTCATAGAAGAAAAATAGTCTCTAATCTCTTTAAAATGATCTTTTAATTTATCTAAACGACCATTTACCTTACCAAAATAATCTTCTATATCGTCCTTTTTTACTATTCCTGCTCAATTGTTAAATAATGATAACTCTCTTGCAATTTTAAGAAAAGAAGTTGTATCTTTATGTAAATTTCAGCGTCTTCAAGTACTTATTATATGCTGTTTAATAGTTGCATCAGTAAGTTTTTTAAGCTGTTGTGTATCATACCCACATAAGAAAGTATAGACATAGTTAAGACTAGCAATATATGGTTCAATATTCGTATAATTTAATATGATTCTAGCTCTATTAAACATATCCATATCGAACTTAAGTCATTTCAAATCAGTCAAATGAGATTTCAAAGACAATATTCATTTATAGTGAGAAGATAGGTCTACAAAATGATTTCTTTCAATTAATTGTTTTCTAATTTTGTCTTTATTATTATAAAATCATTTAATTGTTTCCAAATCTTGTCATTTAAATACATATAGTAATCTTTTTATATCATTTCATTTTGTTGTATCATTGATTAATCTTTCAATCATAGAATTAACTTTATCTACTTCATATGAAAATTTGCGAGATATACCAAATTTAGTATAAATAAGATTTTCTAATCAATTTTTATCTTCTATATATTTAAACAACGCTGAAACATTACCCTCAGTTAAATTAGGAATTCATTCATTCAAAACATTAAATATTGAAGACATATTTTTATATCATTCAGAGATTTTTTTAGAAACATTAATTGAATCTTTTACTGACTGAATATCCTTATATCCAAAATCATTTAATTGTCTAATCGCATTATGAGCTTCAGATAAAAGATGATCAAGGTTTTTGTCTTTCAACGAAGAATTAAAATCAAAATCTTTGGTTAAAATTTCATATAATCAGATATCATTGTTTAGAAATTCTTCAAATTTTTCGTAAGTATTTCAAAAATGTCACAATATTCTAGTAACTTTCAAAAGTAACATATTCTTATTAACAGGCTTATCAAATCATTGATTCAATCATAATATTTCCAAAAGTCTATCATATTTTCATAGATGTTTATCTGATATAATCATCTTTCTAGGATCAGAATACTTTCAATCTGAAATAAAAAGATTTGACCCCATAAAACTCAATAAATCTTTTAATTCTGAGTACTCTTTTCTTTTTTTTATCATCATATACAAGCGTCTATCATCAGATAACAACTCAGAAAAATTTTGTGGAACAAATCATATTAAAGATTCTATTCTTGATATTTTCTGACCTATTTGATCAGTTGGTTCATATTCACCTAATTGTAATTTTCAATTAATTCATTTTTCTATAAAATACTTAAATATTTCTTTTACAGTATTTACGGATTCATTTGATTGTATTATTTTATTTTCTATCAAATTTTTAATCATTGGATTTTGATATTTTTTTCATACTTTCTCTCATTTTTTTAATATTTCTATCAAATCTATATCTCATTCTCAAATCAATTTTTGTAATTTATTCAGTATATTTTCATGACTATTTATTCCAGATTTATATTTGTCCAATGCATTTTTATCTAAAATTCATTTAGATTTTAAAAGTTGCAATAATCATACTAATTTTTCTGTTTCCAAATCAATATAACAACTATTATATCTTTTAGTTTTCGACAAAACCTCTCCAAGTCTTGATGTATTTTCCATTATTAATCATATATCTCAAGGTATTTTATTATCAAACAAAGAATTTAGAAAAGACATTGACTCATTAAAAGCAATAACTGAATTTTCATTTAAAGAACGAAAAAATCTTATATCGTTCGTAGTAAGTCATGAATCCAATATTTTTTCTACCTTTCAATTTATTACAGAAACTTCTTCATCTATATTAAAAACTTTATGTCAAAATTGAGTCTTTATACCATCATATGACTTTTCTAAATCAGCTATAATTTTACTTCTTTGCTTTTGAGATATTTTTGGAGTAGAAACTTTACTATTTGATTTATTTGAACTAGTTGATGTTCAATACAATCTCATAATTTCTGCTTGGATCATTTCTTCAGTAATTTCTACTCTATCGTGTTGAATCTTTACTTTAGATTTGGCCTTAAGTAGTTTTCATATAATTTCTTTTTGTAATCAATTTGGTAATGCCAAAAGATCAGATGCAGTTTTTATAATAATTGGTTCACTCACAGATAAAAATCATTTATGTTCATTATAAGAATATCAATCTCAAATAACTTCTTTAAAGTATGGTAGCTTTTCATCCAAAACAGACTTTTCTATAGTTTTTATGTTTTTCAATATATCTAAATATTCGTCAGTTAATTTTCAATCTTCTCTTAATTTCTTCATAACTCTATTAGCCCATTCAATCAAAGATATCTGTTTCATATAAATATGTCAACGCTCACCAATTATTTCATTAAAATAAGAAAATTTTTGGGAAATATCTTCTTGGTAGTCTTTTTCTTTTTTGATAAGTTTATTTACATCTTCTTCTGATAAGATTTTTTTATCCAAAAATTCCTGGAACATTTCACTTATCCATCTAGCTTTTTTTTCTTTATCATAAATTTTTCCTGAATTTTTAATCAATAAATCTCTAAGTAAAGAAGGAGTTTCATATATCTTTTTTATATCATTTGGAATTCTTTTAGGAAAAAATTTAGCTAAAAGCTCAAAATCAATTTGCATTAAATCCAATTCTTCTTTCTTTTTTTGAATATCAGATCTAGAAAACATTCAATCATCTTGCATAGATTTTATTATTGAAACTGTGGTATCCCTTTTTTTAAGAATATCAAAAATATCAGGAGTATTTTTAGTAGCTCTAATTTGAAATTCTTCTTCCAAAGTTACTCAATTAATATTCAATGAATCTAATTTTTCTTTAACTAACCTTTGATATACATTATCTTTAGAAACTTTAGATTTTTCTTTTTGTTCTATCTCTCTTAAATCAATACTTATCTGATTAGAAAATCATTTAAAAACATCAGGAAATTTACTTTCCAAAGCAAGAATCACAGTATGATCAAAATATTCTCACAATAAAACTCATAAAATATATTCTTTATCTTTTTCGTTTTCTCATAACTGTTGGAAATCAGTAAATAATTTATCAATAATTTCTTCTGAAAATCTTCAGTTATCACAATTTATTAATAATCTATCAAATAACTTTTGTTTTCTAATCCTAGATTGTTCTATTCTAATTTTTGATTTTATTTCTTGATCAAGTTTTTCATCAAATCATTTATCTATTCCAAGTTCAGATACTGATTTTCTAAGCTGAGATATAGAAATTGATGAATTAGTTTTTAATCTATTTCTAAGTTCGATAAGTTTAATAATTTTACTAGGAGTTATTTCTTCCTCTGGAAAAAGTTTTCTAAAATACTCAAAATTCATTTTTAGCTGTTCTTTATGTTCTTGTGTTGTTTCTATCTTACTTATACTTTGTAGTTTTTCTACATCCCAATAAGAAAGTTCATAAATAGAATCTTGAAAAGATTTGCTGTATTCACTTAAATTAAACTCAAATCATAACTTTTTAAATCACTCCAAAACTAATTTATCTAAATCATACATTGAAAGTATAGCAGATGGAGTTTTTCAAGGGAAAAGCTGTGTTATAAGGTCTAATATTCTGTAAGCATTAAGTTCTTCTTTTGATAAACTATCTCTAAGTTTTTCTATATCTTGTGTAGTATTTACTCAACTATTTGACAAATAATTTAATGTCTGAATTACTTTATCAGCAAAATCATTTGGATCTACAAGTAATCATTCATTTTTATTCAATCATAAAACAGATGTAAAATAATTATTCAAATGATTATCCAATTCAATATTTTCCTTTTTGATAACATCAAAATAATCTGAGACAAAGACAGATTTATAGATTTCTTTTAAGCTAACACCATCTACAGAAAACGAACCTTTTCATTGTTTTTTTCATATAAACTCCTCTCAAAGTCAGTTTACAAAAATAGAATAAAAAACATTTGTAAATTTTGCAACTTCCTTTACTAAATCTCATTGAATATCTACTTCTATATTAGTTTCTGTCTCTACAAAATTTTTAATTCTTTTAAAAAACTGTTTTGTATCAAAAAATGATTTACTTAATACTAATTCTTTCACAAAATCATAAAAAATTGGATTATCAATATATTGTCTAATTAGTTTTTTATCTCATGAATAAGAATCCAAAAAATTCACAACATAATCATCATCTATTAAATTTTTCCCATTTTCATGGATTGTCATAATCATATTAAATACTGCTTTTAGATTATCTTCTTTAATATTTGTAATATTATTACTTCCCAAAAAATTTTTAAAATTATCATATATATTATGGTCTGACTCCTCTATACGAGAGTATACTTTACCAAGTTCAACATCTCAAATCAAATTATTAATCATAGAAAACTGTTTGTTTAACTTTTTTTTCTCTTTACGAATAGAGTCTACTCAAACTGACTTTTCCTGTATTTTTGCTCAATCTCTAAGATTTATATAAGCACATTTACCAGTTTGATCTGTCATCCAAACTTTCAACTTCAATGTCATTTCTTTTTCTCTAGCATACTTTGCTATTACTGGCAAACGTCATATGTGATCCATATGTGCATGTGTAATAATCACAGCATCTATTTCCTCCAAATTAAATGGTAATTGAAAATTATCCAATGTTCAATCATGAAGTCATTGAAAAATACCAAAATCTACCAAAATTTTTTGAATGGTTCAATCTTCTCTAGTAATCTCAAGAATGCTACTAGATCACGTTAATGTTGATCTTCTAATTGGACTATTATCATTTAAAGGCTCTAATTCTTCAGGAAACAAAGCTGCACCAAAATGGGTAATAGTAATTTTATCCAGCATCCCAAGCTGGTCTTTAATTCAATCAATTACATCAATATGTTCTTGAGGCAGAGCTGATAAATCTTCACTTCAGTCCAAGGTAGTTATTACTATATCATCTTCTTTTTGATGTTGAGCCATTATTATTTTTATAATTTATATAAACTTATATTATCAATTTGATTCCAATACTGTAACTAAATCTTTAATTCATTTAGATTTTTTATATCAGTTAGCAACTCTTGTACAAAGTTCTCTTATATACGAAATTAAAAATTCTCATTTATGATTACTATTTCAATATTTATCCAATATTTTTCATAGAAAAAAACTTGCATTTAAGATATTGGATATACTTTTTTGAGTGATCATCAAAGACTCATCACTTCAGCAAATCCGGACGTTTATTGAGGTTGATACAGGAGTTCATAAAGATTTAAGAGCATTTTCATCTACTTTTCTTAACAAAGAAAGAACCTCATCTACCAGACTAGCTGTAAAGTAATCAGGTATAAATCATATATATACCCTACCAAAGATAATATCTTTAAAAAGTTTATAAATATTTTCAGATAAGTACTGTGAAAATAATTGTGAGAATACTCATTTCAATAGTTTATCAAACTCATGTGTATCATATATTTCGGATAAGAAATCTTGATCAAAACTATCTTCTAAATTTAATATTTGTAATAAGTTCCTATTCTCACTTTCACTAAATTCTGGATATAGTATATCTCACATAATTATTTCAAATAATTTACAATCTAAATATCATCCATACAAACAAAAAATCTATCTGAATTTATAGAATTTTTTATCTCTAAATAAATCTTTTGTCTAATTTCCTTTTTATACCTCCAAAACCCTGATTCCATAGAAAGATTTACAACAATATCACTTTGATTTTTTTTAAGTTGCTTATATAAATCATCCTTAAATCTAAGAATTCAAATAGACCAATTATAGATATTCTCTTCTCCAAAATTTTGTTTTAATTTTATAATCAAGTTATTATATTTTTTAACATAAAAGTCAATATTATCTTCATTGAAAATAATAGGATCTATCCTAATTCAAATCATTCATCATCTAGAAATTATATATTTTCAAAAAAGTATTCTAATATCAAGATTACTAGCTCATAATTCATATTTTTCTATGATATCTTGTGGCGAAAATGTAATAGCATAAATTACTTTATCTGAGATTTTTAATTTATCATAACTATCAATTCTCAATTTTCCATTTTCAATTATTAAATTCTTAGTTCTAATTTCCAAAAAGACATTATCAAATTTTTCTATCAAATCTATTATTTTATTTAATTGCTCTATATTTTGCTGCAAACCATAATATCACAAACTATCTTGAAAATCTCAATCATAAAATACTATTCATTTTTCATTTCAATATTTTTTTTTAAATTCAATTATAAATCTTTCTAAAAAAAATATATAATCATCAATATTAATAAAACTAACTATATCTCAAGATTTAAAATACGACTGTAAGTAACAATAAATACATCTCGCTTGACAATTAAAACTACGCATAAGAGCATAACCAATTGTACCAGGATAAGAATAATTATCAGGAACATGTCTTATATAACTTCACTTTTTTATTCCGTTTATATATCTAACATTTTCTTTAAAAATATTATCATAATCAGTTACAGGATTTTCAAAATATTGTTGCCAATTATCTCATCAATTTATTATTTTAGTAATTTTAGATATTGCCATAATAATTATTTAAACAAATAGAAATTAATAAGTTATAAACTACACAAGATTTAAAATAAAGCAACCTAAATTTAAATAAAAAAAATCCCGCAATAATGCGAGATAATTTATAAAATACTAATATCTAAATCAAACTTGTTTCAATGTTCTAATTTTCATTCATTTATGATCATCATAACTATATTCATTAAAGTAAGATTCATTTTTAGCATCAACCAATTTTTTATCTACTTTTTGAATTATTACAATCTTTGGCATTTTTACTTTACTAATAGAAAGATTTTTCATTATATATTTATTAGGATATAAACTACTTTAGTAATAGTATTATATAAATATATAACTATATGTCAATATTATTTACTGAGTCATTTTAAAATATCGGCAACATATCATCAAACTTTATCTACATTTTCTTTTGTAGAAACCTCTGCAGCTGTAATCTTATTTACACTATTTATAGCACTAAATACTTTCTGTGAATCCTCCAAACTTTTTCCAAGATTAATCATCCAAGTAAAACCAAATAACATACTAGCTATAATTAGATAAGTCTTTAATCAAAGATTCCATCTAACTCAATGAAAATAGCTACCAAAAACTATTTCACCAAAATTAAGAATTCATAACAATAAAACAGAAACAAAGAACGCAATAGGAGCAGTTTTAAACAAAATAAACATAGCTATAAAAAACAAAATTATCAATGAGGCAGATATTTTTATTTTATCAAAAACATTTTGTAATTTAGCCAATTTATTATTTCAAAGTCATATACCATATATAGCTTTGATTTCTGTAAAAAAATTATAAATAATTTTATATTCACTATAATCCTTTGCAATTATAAAACACAATATAAATTGAATTTTAGCAAAACTTTGTTCATCAATCTTCAAATGTTCTACTATTAAACTATAAACCAAAGGTTTTAAAAATGGCCACCACATATTTTGATGTAGTTCAACAGTAATATTTCTAAGATACAAAAGTTTTCTCACAAAATCATCTCAACTAGCAGTATTCATAAATTTATCTATTTCTAATTGATCCAAATTTCAAGAAAGAGAATTCCAAAGTAATCTATCAGAAATAAATTCATCTACAAACTCCCAATAAAATACTTTCTTCAATTTAATGAAATATGTATTTATAAGTTGTGTTTTTAAATACCACCAAAAGTATTTTCTTTCTATATTTTGTTCCTCTATTAGTTTATAAACAACTTCATAAAAAGTATTTTTATTCGAATAATAATTTATAACCAAAACATCTATTTTATTTTTCAGATCTACTAAATCCTTAGAATCAATATATGCCCATGCTCTTTTGCACCAAGAAGATTCTTTATCTATATAAAATCATGTAATAGTTCTAAAAACATCATATACATCCTTAAAATTAATATTATCCAAATGTAAATTAAAATTAATCAAAAAAAGTTGTCTTTTTTGTTCTCAAAGCTCAAAATATACCTTTTCCAAAAAATCATTAACTTTATTTTCATCCAAATATCTTGGTTCGATTTTTACATCATTTATTCAAAGCTGATTATAAAGATCTTTGATTTTATTAAAAGTACTTCAATTAGCATTATATGTTTTCAAAAATGATCTAATATTATCTTCTGAATCATTTTTATAAAACTTCAAAAGTCACTTTGCTAAGATTTGCTTATCTTTTTGAAAAGTTGTAATGGCGTCAAAATAAAATCTAAGATCAAAATATTTGCTCTCATAAAGATAATCTTCCATATGATTTAATAAAATCTTATCGTATTCACTTTCATAATACAAAGAATATATAGAACTTAACGATTCATTACCAAATCAATCTACAATCTCTGTTGTAATATTATTTATAAAACCTGATAATTTATATTTTATTCCTGAAAGTCTAGTATATAAGGCAAAAGGATTAGGTGAAGAAAATATTCACTTGAACTGAGACATCAAGTCATCTAAGTCTAATGTCGTTTTTCAAATTTTAAGTACCTTTGACTCTCAATCAATTCAACTTCAAAAAGGACTTTGTATATCTATATTTGAATTTGATTGTTCTTTATTAGAAACATCTGATTCTCAAATGATTTCATCTCTACTAATTTCTGACATAGGTTCAACTACAATAGGCTCTATAGATTGTTTTTGATCTGATAAAGTTGAATAATCAGGAGGTAATTCTTGATTTTCAACAACAATAGATTCATCAGGATTTAATTCTTTATTTTGATCTGTCATTTTTTTATTTTTATTTTTAAATAATTTTTATTTATAAGAATCATTAAGCATACCAACAATATTATTAAGCATATCGTCATCTGATTTTTTAGTTGGTTGTGGTTGTGGTTGTGGTTGTGGTTGTGGTTGTGGTTGTGGTTGTGGTTGTGGTTGTGGTTGTGGTTGTGGTTGTGGTTGTGGTTGTGGTTG
>Ga0172367_10002843_pt1 | contig 23220 bp, 20 predicted proteins | sample Lak10m_FD_114542 | JGI IMG/M metagenome (GOLD analysis project Ga0172367, IMG submission 114542) | Freshwater microbial communities from Kabuno Bay, South-Kivu, Congo - kab_022012_10m | ecosystem: Environmental > Aquatic > Freshwater > Lake | place: Democratic Republic of the Congo: South-Kivu... | reverse complement strand
TGGCAAGTCCTCATTCCACCATCCGCTAAACCAGCTCCACTACTACCGTTTGTCACAAAAACAGTGCCACCCTTTTTCCATCACCACCTTTTCTTCCCCTACGAGGTCAGGAGTCCTGAGGCTTCAAGGATCGCCTTGCCTGGGATACCGCCACGCCCCGGCTACGCACCCTATATGCCCTGCTTTAACCATGATTCTTGGACACCGTTCTCGAAGGTTCCAGAGGACAGGTCGTTAGTGAAGCCTAACGTAACTTCCGGGCTGTTTGCGTAGTCGTTGCATCTTGGTTAAACACCAATGCAGTTACGCAGCCTTTCGCCAGCGGCGGGGTTATGCCCTCAGACCGGGTGTGCCCCGCCGCATTCGCGAATACGGTGAGCGAGGAATTCCCTTTCCGCCGACACCGTCGTCAGAGCTTCGGCTTTGCGAAAATGGGTGAGGGCTTCGTCGAAGCGGTGAAGTTCCACCGCGAACGTGCCGCAAACGGCGTGGAAGAGGTGATACGACTCTAATGAACCGCGCGACGAAATCGCACCAAGCGCGTCGAGCCCCGCCTGCGGTCCATGGACGCGGGCAACAGCGACAGCGCGATGGAGCGCGACCACGGGCGAGTTGTTCAACTTCACGAGTCGGTCGTAGCAGGAAAGGATGCGCGTCCAATCCGTGGCGGCTTCGTCGGTGAGTCTACTATCGTTCTCGGCGCCGGCTGGGGATGCACCCAGCCAGCGTTCGTAAGCCTGGGCGAGACCGCTCGCTTTTTCCTGCCAGCTTAATTCCCGACGCAGGATGTCGAGCGACTGCGGAATCATTGCTGTTGCGTCATGCGGACAACCTCGCGACCAGATCAACGAGCTTGCTCACGGTGTTCATGTTCCGGGCCGTGCCAGATTTGGCGGCGCGCGGAAGAGCGACGTAAACAGTCATCAGGATCCCAATCCAGCCTCGACAGTCACCATCCAGGCGATGCCGAAACGGTCCGTGACCATACCGAAGCACGGCGACCAAAATGTTTTCCCAAGCGGCATTCCAACCGTTCCGCCCTCGGCGAGCGCGGCGAAGGCCCGTTGTGCGGCCGTTTCATCGGGCAGGGTCAACGAAAGCGAGAAGCCGCTAAAGCCATTCGTTTCGCCACAACCATCCGAAGCCATGATCCGGGCGGTACCGATAGTGAAGCTTGCATGCATAACCTTTTCGTCCCAGTTGGGCGGCATCATACCGGGCGGCGGCGGTTCGGGACTCTCCTTAAAGCGCATGATCATCTCGATTTTTGCTCCGAGCGCCGTTTGGTAGAACGCGATGGCTTCATCGCAGCGTCCGCCGAAAAACAGGTAGGGTTGAATAAGGGTGGCGTTCATAGGTGTATTGGTTGCGGGCATATTTCTATTTTTAAGCTGTTACAAGATAAAGTTGCTAGAGAACCGGTCCCGTAATCTTAGAAAGGGCGATGGAACCGCGTGAAGATTCGTGCTAAACCAGCGTCCTTCCTAGGATAAGTTAATATCAATAACCGATCCTTTAGGCTCCGCGCAGAAATAGCTTCCCGTTTTGCTGGAGGCCCAGAGGGGCGGTGCGGAACTAGGTCCACGTGGACCTCCTGCGACCTTAGCGTTGAATACGCATGCGGTAGAATTGGCGAGGACGGTCAGGGTTAAACGGCATTTCAAAGCTGAGTCTTGCGCCAGTGCCCGGAACGGGGGATCCGAGGTTAGACCAGGGAATTGTGACTAAGTCGAGGGTGGCCTGAAGCTGGTAGGTATGCCCGAGCACGGCCGGCGCAGTCGTGAGTTTGACGATCTGGCCTCCCGCAGCGTTGCCCGAAAAGGTGATGACGGGTGCAGCACGTTCGGCTTCCGTGATGGGAGGTGAGAGAGGGGCGATACCGAGTTCAGCGGCGGAGAAACGGACCAAATACCCGAGGCGGGTGCTCCCGTCCGAGAAGCCAGAACCAGCGATGAAATAGTTTGTGCCATCAGAACCAATAGCATCGGCCGAGGTGAGAGAGGACCATCGGGTCATGTCCACCCCGAGGTCAACCAGAAGGACACGAAGTCCTCGGGTGCCGTGGGCCGAGTCCCACAGGAAGGCACCCGAAGCGTCGTGTCCAACCACGAGCTGGCCATCGGGGGAGATGGCGTTCGCCTGAGAGTTGCCCGAACGCGACCCGAGGTCAGTCATCACGCCGTTCTTCCAGATAAAGGCGTGGGCTATCGTCGGGTTGAGCAGACTGGAGTAGCCGACCACAGTAAGCCCATCATCGCTAGTACCGACAGCAACCGATTGGCTGCGGGAATCGCCCAACGTTCCCAGATCATACAGGATACCATCCCGCCAGCGAAAGGCGTGGCTATTGAAATCACCCCCTGGGTAGTCCGAGGCACCGACCACAGTAAGGCCGTCGCCGCTCACCCCGAGGGCGATGGAGCTAGTGGTGTTGTTTCCGGCTAGTGTTCCCAAGTCTTGCGCGGTGTCCAGATGGCGTCGGTAAGCGCGCCGATAGCCGAGGGCACTCATGTAGTCGCCGACCACCGTGGTCCCGTTGCGACTGATAGCGGCGGCTGTTGATAAGTAGGTGCCGGGAGCACCGGCGTCTGAGATCCGATTTGCTACAGTCCACTTGAATCCGCGATCCCCTTCGTAAGCAGTGCTGTAAGCGATGCCGATGACGGTACCGCCGTCACCGCTGATTGCCGTGCCGTAGGAATTGCCACGATCGCCGGGGGAGAGGGTTCCGGTGGAGGTCATGGTGCCCGCCAACCAATAGTAGCCGTATTCGTAGCCGTCTGAGTTGTTGGCGTATCCCACGACGCGGGTGCCGTCATCGCTAACGCCCTTCGCGTAAGTGTAAGCGCCACCCAACCCATTGGTTATCGTGGTGATGGTCGCAGCAGCCGCCGGCGAGAGCGCGAGCGGAAGAAGACAAACCAAAAGCAGGTGGCGAAGCAAAATTGGATGCATGATTGGGGGCCGAAAGCTAAATAGTGAGGATGGATAACGGCTAAACATCGGCTGTCGGAACGCAGTCCCACGATAGATCTTGAAGATGGATCGGAGCAATAGGGAATACCGGAAAAGCGACGAAAATGGTCAGGACACAAAGGGGGTCGAAGGTCGTCACCAGCGAGATGGGCCAAGCGCGAACCGATCTCGAAGCTGTTTTGGAACCACTAGCCGACTCAGCTTATCCAAGGTCAATCGCATGCTTTGCACGGTCCCGCGAGCCAAATGGAAAATCAAAATCCAAGGGTCAGCAAACAAGCAGAGAACGAGCACGACAGCCCGCAGCCCTTGGGTGTGAGGGAGAGCAGACGCACGCGATTCAACACCGCGAGAGCCTTGCTGCCTTCATGCCAATGACACCCCTCCAAGGTGAGCCAGAAGCCCCAAAGCAGTTCGGCCCGTGTGCTCAGTGAGCACACGGGCCGATGCGTGAATCGTCTCGAAAAACGAGCTGCTAATTACTTCGTATACTTGTCGAGAGCCTTCATGGTCTCGTCCAAGCAATACTTGATGTAATAGTCCGGCTTCGCAGGGTTCTTTTCCTTCTCCAAGGCCATCAGAGCGATCTCGGCCGCTTGCGCATTCTTGAAGAAACTGCAGGCCCGAACCGCTTCGAGCCGCACCCGTGGGCTCTCGTCGGCCACTTGAACCTTGAGCAAACCTAACGGATCGCTGACGCGGTCACGCCAGTAGCACAGCACACGCGTCGCCGCGGCACGGGCGTTGGGTTCAGGCGAGCGCAGCATCTTCTTCAGAAACGCCTCGTTCACCACGTTGTGCCATTGATGCACCCAGAGCGCCTCCGTCAAATGATGCTCATAAGCCTTGTCTTTGGGATCCAGTTTTCCGACCCATTTGTTCACCGCCGCGATGACTTTGGAGCTCTCATGCTTGTGCAACTCGATCTTGGCGCGTGTGCGAACATTGTCCTCGGGCTCTTTCAACGCCTCCAGCAAGGCGTTGATCGGCTGACCATCGATTTTCACCGGTTGGAGCAACGGCCGCCCCTCGTAGGTCATTCGGTAGATACGCCCGTGCTGCTTGTCGCGGTTTGGGTCGCGAATATGATGCTGCATGTGGCCGATCAACGGCTTCGCCCAGTCCAGGAAGTAAAACGACCCGTCCGGAGCCACATCCGCCGCAATGGGTCGGAAGTTTGGAATCTTCTCGTTGTCTCCCTTGATCAAGTCCTCAAGCGTCTCACCCTTCAACCCAGATCCATCCTGACTCACCTTGACCCGGAAGATTCCTTGGAACCCAATCACATTGATGTTCAAGAAGTTGTTCTGAAATTCCTCGGGAAAGTGGCGGCTCGACAAGATCGCCGTGCCGGGGCACGGACGCGAAGGCCGATTCCAAAACTGGTTCATCCGACCGTGCTTCATAGGCTCCGGAATGTAGCCGCTGAAAGCTGGGCCAAAGAAGTTTTCGTTGCCGGTGGCATCCGTAATGAAGTCGTTACCCCAGTAATCGAATACCCGACCGTGTGGGTTGGCAAAGCCATAAGGCACATAGCGCTCAAACTTGCTCGTCACAGGCTCGAAACGATAGATGCAGCCGTCGCTGTTACGAACCGGCCCCGAAGCCGTTTCGACCTGCGTGCGGTGGAATACACCGTCGCTCAGATAGATCGCGCCGCCGGGCTCATAGCAGATCGCATTGGCAGTATGATGCGAATCCGCTGAATCCATTCCCATCAACACCCGCTCTTTGGTGTCCGCTTTACCGTCGCCGTTGGTGTCCCGCACATACCACAGATCCGGCGCTTGCATAATGAGCACGCCATCCTTGTAAAATTGGAACCCCGTCGGGCAGTTCAACCCGTCGATAAAGGTGGTCACCTTGTCCGCCTTGCCGTCCCGGTTGGTGTCCTCAAAGATGAGTAGCTTATCAAACACGGTGTCGGTGGGCCTCAACTCCGGATAACTCGGCCACGCTGCCACCCAAAGCCGACCCTTGGTGTCAAACGACATCTGCACCGGGCTCACTAACTCCGGAAACTCTTTCTCGCTCGCAAAGAGTTCCACCTTAACCCCCTTGGGCACCGTCATGTGTTTGATCGCTTCCTTGCCATCAATGAACGGTTTCACGTCCTCACGGTTCGGTTTCACGGCCGACACCGGCGGCAGATTGTCGTCCTTGACCTTCAAATCCCCACCCTTCGCCACAGCCCAAACCCGCTGATCGCGGTTCGCCGTCTTCACATCCCGCTGGGTCATCTCTTCCTGCATGACCTTGTAGTTCGAGATATACGGCTCCGGCGCGTTTCGATCCGTGATGAACTTCGGTTGCCCCGGTTGATACGCCAAGGCCGACCGTCCACCATACACATTGTAACCATCCACCGTGCGATACCGCGCATGCCATTCCGCATTCTTCTCGTTGATGGCCGAGCGCAGTTTCTCAAGGTTCCCCGATGGCGCAGGTTCCCCGATCAAGGCTTTCACAATCTCCGGTGCCAGCGCCTTGTCCCCGTTCTCTGTGAGCATGAACGTGTTCAACGTCAAAGGCTGCCGTTTCCCCGACAGTTTCGAGGACGGCGTGAAGAGGTCCACAAATTGAACCCCGTTCGCCTTCGCCACTTCCCCCATCGCGGCGGTGTACTTCGCCAGATTCGCATTGTTCGCCTCTGGATTCGGCATGTTCGGATCCGTGAGCTTCTCATTCGCGATCGGTGAGAACAAAACCAACCGTGGCGACCCCTTGCCACTATAATTCTTCGCCTGCGTGTCCTTGATGAACTTCGTCAAATCCGACTTAAACTTCTCCAAACCCGCGTCGCCCTTGAACGATTCGTTAAAACCATAAAACGCAAACACCACATCGGCCTTTACGCGCGTCAACCATTCGTCTCTCGTCCCAAAGTTTTCAGAGCGATGCCAGGTCGAAACCTCGTCCGCTGCAACCGCGAGGTTCCGAAACACGAGGTCGTGCTGCGGATACTTGGCGACAAGCAGCGTCTCGAGCCATCCGTGATGCTGCATCCGATCGCCCAACGAATTGCCGATGAGCGCGATGTGGTCGCCTTTGTGGAGTTCAAGACGATCCGCGGCGTGAACGCCGCTCGTAGTCAGAATGGCCGATGCCACCATGACACAGTAACGTGTGAGTAATGATTTCATGCGTGTGACTAAATTGACGGTAGTGAAACCTCCCAACTTCAAAAGAAAAAAAACGCGCCGGCCACAAATACACAATCCGTCGATCAACCCAGCAAACCCACCCACCGCCCCACATCTCAATGGTCGTGCCCGTCGTAGATCCACATAGGCTCCGTCTTCCCCGCCCGCGTAAATCCGCATCGACGATAAAACTCCAACGCTCGCCCATCCGCTAACAGGACCTGTTGATGAAAACCCACATACGCCGCCTGCAACCTCTTCATCAACTCCATCCCAATTCCTCGCCGTTGGTACTCGGGTAATACCAGCAAATGCGGATAGTAAACCACCAAGTACCCATCGGAAATCGCACTGCCCAGCCCCACCAAACGGCTGCCATCCCACGCCGTCAGCACACGATGCGAAGCCGCAAGCGCGCGCTGGAGTAGTTCAGGCTTCTCGGCCGACGACCATTCATTGGCTCGATACAGTGCCAGTAGATCGTCCAACCCCAAATCCCGTCGCTCGCTGTACTCAATCATTCGTTTACCTCTCCCCTGCCCATGAACGGCCCTCCGCTGTAGGCCGCGTGCCCCCACGCGGCGTGGCGGCCCGTCTCTCCGGTTCATGGCAACAGTGCGCGAACTTTGTGGTTCGAGGCAATCTACTCAGGGCGCAGGTCCCTAAGATCAGGTCTTTCCCAAAGGCTGCCACAATCACTCTTTTAGCCCCCCTACTGCGGCGGGACCAATCTCACCTGGTTGTCCGTAGTCCAGATCCAGATCACGGGCCGGCTGCGGTCGTCCGCCGTAAACTGCTGCACCAAAATCCCCCGGATCTTCGCAGCGTCCAACTCCTCTCGCGTCCGAGCATCCAGTCCCTCCTCCAATCGCGGCTCGAACAGGAAAGTCTCCTGAAAATTGTGCCGAGTCGAATCGTACGTCTGCGAAAAATCGCCCACAAGCTGGATCGGCTTGGTCGTCAAACCCGTGATCGTCGTCCCCCTCCAGGCCACCAACGGGAAACTCTTCCCGTCAAAGATCGAAACCCCCGCAACCCCAAATTTCAAAAAACTCAACCGATACGCGGTATCCACCTCCATCCCACGCGCCGCAAAGCTTCGGTTTCTCAGTAACGATCCTGTGATGATCTTCTCCAGCGGCACCAGCCGCGTGGTCTCCTGCGTCACCCACTCCACACGTGGCCTCTCCTCCAAAACCACTCGCGGCTGCGGGACCGCATACCGCGCCGTCAATTCCACCAACGTCGCCTGATCCAACGGCAAAGGCTGCGATGCCGTCAACGTCGTGCCATACGTCGCCGTCATCGTGTAATCCCGTCGACTCTCCCCCACACCCCAGTTCCATCGATACGCAACGCTCTTCCCGCTCACTCCGACCTCGCCCCCGGGAAAACTCGTGACCGGCCCCACCTCGCCTCGTACCCGCTCCCCATCCTGGTAAGCCACCGAGACCTGATAGTTGTAGCCCGTCGATAACCCGTTCGTCATCACCAACGAACGAAACTCCCACGCCGACTTGAGTCGATGGTTCGAGAACAGGTCCTTCCCATGGTGCTGAAACACAACCAATCTCCCCGCATCCCGCAATTGGATCGGTGGGACTGGCACCCGTTCCTGAACCCGAGGAATCTCCCGAACCTGCTTCACCACCAGCTGCTCACCCCCGCCAGCCACTGCGACTCCGGCTCCAACCCGAACCTTCTTATACTCAAAATCCAACAGAAACTCCTGCCGATCCGGTATCGACGCCGCATACTCCACACTCACTCGCTCCAACAATCCCAACAACAGCTCATAGTCCACCGCACCCCGCAGCACCAAACCACCAAGCGGAAGCACGCTCGAGCTCCGGTTCAACTTCATGGAAAACGGTGCTCCAGCACCGCGCACCACCGAAACCACCTCCGGCAACGCGTTCGCGTCCGGGTTCGAAACCGACACCGCCCCAGGTTGACTCACCAGTTCTCCCTCGACACGTCTTGCCGCCGAATCTCGAACCGCACTCACACGCAAGGTCGCCACACCGTTCGCCAGCTCGATCTCATCCGGCACCGAGGGGTGCACCAACACCGCCATGCCTACACGATTCTCATCCACGCCATATCGCAGCCGCTCCAAAAACGCGTTGTCGTTGAAGAAGCTCGCATACACCCGGCGCAGCGCGCGAAACACTCCTCGCTCCTTCGGTTCGCTCGGGTCGCATCGACACGGCCCAACCGTGTCCGTATCCAATTCATCGAGCAAACAACCGCTGTAGCTGTCATACAACCCCGCCCCTGAGAATAGCTCCGTATCCTCCACGTTCGTCGAACTGCGGAATCGAAGGTTCTTCCCGGTCTCAAAACCTCGCAAAGCCCCCAGGATCGCAGCCTGGTGCTCAGCGGAAAACTCCACCTCGTCCCGGATCCATCCACGAATCATCGCAAGATCCACACGCAACCGGGCCATGTCCGGTGGAAACGCATGCCGCCCCAACACCTCCCCAATCCGTTGCCTCAACGTGCGCCCGTCCAGCAAAACCCGATCCAAATATCCGTTCCACAAATCAAACGTAAACGCGATGGCGTTCGTGTGGGTGTGCTCAGGAATCGCACGGATAATCGCCCCAAAGTTCGCCGCCTTCCCCCCCACTCGAACCTCGTCGCCACGCGTCAACCCTCGCACCGCCATGCTCATCGCACCCGTGATCTCCATCCCTCGTATCGTCAGTGGAACCGGTCGCTTGGCCTCCGAGATCAATCGACGCTGCTCTTCGCTCAACTGCCCCTGCACGTTTACCGTCCGCACATCCCACTTCCCCTCCACCTTCCCCACAGTCAAAAACACCTCCTGCCCATGCCACCCCCTCAACCGCCCCTGCTCCTCCGCATCCGCCAAAAATGCAAACGGAACCCCAAACGACCGCGACAAAATCGCCACATGCGAATTCGGCGTCGCCGGTCGGATGCTGACAACTCCCGCCACTCGCGGAATCTCCGCCGGAATCCCGTCCGTCATCAGAATGTCCGAATACCGAAGCCTTCCATCCCCAAACGCCGCATCGATCTCCCCCGCCGGCACGTATACCAATCGCCCCAAGGCCCATCCCTCACTGTATCCCTCACTCGCCGTCACCCACCGCATCGGTGAGCTCACCTCAATTCCTTCGGCCCCAAGAGACGCCAAGTCCGAAGTCGTCATCGTCCCTTGTTCATAGGCCGGAAAATAGTAGGCGCGCACATCCGCCGGGGCCGCGATGACCGACCGGATCAATCGAAACCAACTCGCCACCTGCGCCACGGGATAAGGCTCCCGCCCCACCAACTCAATCGCATACTCCTTCAAACCCGGATCCGGCGGCAACACCACGGTCCCGAAAACAAGGCGCTGACCCTTCGTATACAGCGAAACCCGATCCACCTCTTCAGGCGTAAGCCCCCCAAACCCAGCCAACCGACGGGTCGCAAATTCATAGTGAAACAAGTATCTCCGGCTGTCCTGAAAGAACACACGATCCGGCATGTCCAATCGAATCGCAAACTTGATCCACCGCGATCCACCCACGCCCTCGGCCCCCGCATCCGAGAGAAACGGATCCCCATCATACCGAACTTGGTTCTTCCAATCGTCCTCCGCCGACAACGGACTCGACACCACACGAAAAAACTCAGCTCGCATCGCCTCACGCCCTCGCACCACAGCAGGATACTCAATCAACCCCGCATGCCCCCGAGCTCGCTCCGTCCAAGTACCCAGGTTTTCGCTGCTCTCCAACCGGTGCACCGCGTTCGTTTCACCCTTGGAAGTCAATCGAATCTCAGCCCCCACGCTCTGAACCGTAACACGCAACGGGTCGACCACCGCAGCCCTCACCTGCTCTCGCACAAGCCCAACCCCAGCCGACATCAGCACCGCAAGCCAAAGCCAGCCCCAGCACACAACTCCGCGCCAACCCGTGTTTCTCATGACCCACTTCATAGCCCCTAGCCCACCCATGTCTTCATTCACACGGCGCCCGATGAAGGAACCGCCCTTTTCCGACTCGCCGATTTTTTCGATCGCACGCGCGCCTTCTTCGACTCCATCCGTTCGCGGTTTTCCCGAACCCGCACCAAAACAATCTTTCGCACCAACGCATACGGAATCGGTTCATCCAACGGAAATCTCAGATTGCCCCGCTCCCCCGCATAACGCGACGCCTCGGCTTTCACCAGCGGATCACCGACCGGCGGATAAAACCCGATGTGCGCCTTAAACGCCGCGAAATAAACCAAAGGGCCGTCCAGCGAAAAGCTCGGCATGCGATAACTGATCCGCTCCTCCGCCTCCGGTGCCGCCTCTCGAATGGTCTCGCGTATCTGCGTCAGTATCGTCCGCACCTCAGACGGAAACGTCGCAATATACTCATCGATTGTGCTCGGAATCGTGGTCTCGGTTTTCATACTCGTTTTCAGGCTGAATGCCTCATGCTGCACCCACCCCGTCGCTCAATCAACCCGCCGTTGCCCAAATCCCCGCAGCGCTCCATAATCCCATGCATGGACCGAACCGCTGCCATTCATACCATCCGCGATCACACCCTCCAAATCGCAACCCACGTCACAGCCCTCCACCCGCTCCTGCCGAAACTCGCCGATTCCCCCACCCAAACCGAGTTGCTCAAGGCGCTCTTCGAGCTGACCAAAAATGTCGAGGTCATCAAAAAACACCTGCTCAAACTCGAAAAGCGCGACGACTCAGCCCTCACCTAATCTGCGTCCCAGCCCAACCCAACCCAACCCCACCCAACGGTCCTCCTTGCGCGTCTCAAAGGCTCAGGTGCCCCAACGCGAGCAGTCCATAATACGTATATTCCGCATCCAAGTGGTCGTCCGCCCAATGCCCGTGAAATCCACCTCTCGCATCCCAAAGGGTATCCAGAAAATCTAAGCACCGCTCATGAACCGCACTGGTCAACCGACGTTCCATCGCCGCTAACGCATGTAAACTCGTCGCCGTCGACAGCAAGTCCGGCATGGGCGCACCCGGCACTGCCAGAAACCCTCCCTGCGCGTGTACCCGCTCTAACAACCAATCCCCCACCCGATCGTTCACCGGAAAACCCAGGTGCCGTATCAACGTCACCGCCCCCGCCGTTGCGTTCGTCGCCCCAACCGGCACGTTCGGCACATTGCTCCACGCTCCATCCGGCGTTTCCAATCGCTTCAGGCTCTGGATCAGCTTGAGTGGACTCGGTGGAGTGCGCCCCAAATCCTCATATGCTCCCAACGCTACAAACGCGCCATACGCTGTCCCATGCACAAGCTTCGCGTCGCCCTCGTAGCCTCCATCGTCCTTCCGATAACTCTCCACCCGCTCCAGAAGCGCCCGATCAAGTCCCTTCGGCATCGCGTCCTTGCCCACCACCGACCAACACCGCGCCAACGCCGAGACATGAACGAAATCCAACCCCTGGCCGTCGGCATGCTGATTGAGAAAACGCACCACCCGCTCCCTCGGGATCTCCACGTCCAACGCCTGCATACCCGCTAACGCAAAAATGGTGTAATACAGGTCCGGCCGACCCTCCCGATCCAAACCCGCCCCCTCCATCGAAAGTTGCTCGCGAAAAAACGCACGAACCAAATCCGTCGAATCCCCCAGCAACCGCGGCGCGAGTCGCGCCACCTGTAACAATTGCAATCGAAGGCTCAAGACGTCACCAGAGGCTCGCGTTCCAACGTCGATCCCAACGTCTCAACCCCGCTCGCTCGCTCGCCTTCACGGTTCTTCATCTCCTGCTCCTTGCACCAGCCCTTGATCTCCACATCGTTGAAGATCTTGCCCAAAATGCGTCGCAGCAGTCCTTTCAGATTCGGATTCTCCAAATCCGCGAGGCAACGGATCGCCTCCTCCTTGTAGGTCTCCAACAAGGTCTGCGCCCGCGCATCCGCTCCAAGCTCCACATACAGCGCTTCCACCTGCGCAAAGCTCACTCCCTCGGGCATCACCCGACGCCAAATCGAACCCATGAGCTCTTTGTTCGCTTCCTTCGCCTTGTCATGCGCAATCGCCAATAACAAACTCGGTCGCAGCCCCGCCAAATCGTTGGTCTCCCCGCCCGCTCCCATGTCGCTCAGATCATCGCGGATCTGGTATGCCACGCCCAGCGCCTCGCTGTAAGTGCCCAACACCGTCTCCACTTCCTCGTGCGCCTCGATCCCCGCATACAACGATCCCATACGCAGCGCCACCTCAAATGCCGGGGCCGTCTTGCGCCGGAAAATGTCCAAAACCTGATGCTGCGTCAATGGCATCGGCGAGCGCGCCCAACACAGCTCCGCCCCTTGCCCACGACACAGTTGACGCTGCCCCTCGGCCGCCACCCGCAGCATCTCCGCTTTCTGCTCGGCACTCGCTCGGCACGACGCAATCAATCGATACCCCTCCCCAATCAGGAGGTCCCCCACGTTCAACGCCACCGCAACCCCGTGCTCCTCATGCAACGTCTTCTCGCCATATCGCACCGCGTCGTTGTCCTCAATGTCGTCATGGATCAACGAGGCCTTGTGAAAACACTCCACCGCCACCGCGATCTTGCGAATGTCACTCGGCAACGGCTGTCCCACATCCTTCCTCAACGCCTGAAACGCCGAAACCGCCAAGAACGGCCTCCATCGTTTCCCCGCTCTCCCCAGCCAGTCGCGTGCAATGCGCTCAGTATCCCCCTCCCCGTTGCCCAAAATCGTGTCCAACGACGCCGGAGAAAACCAAAATTCCACCTCGTCCCGCAAGGCCCCCAAATCCAGTCGTCGCGTCCGATCGTCGCTCGTCAAATGGATGTAGTCCCAGACCCAATCCAGATCAACCGTGGTGTCGATACAATCGTCCTGCAGCAACGGAATCGCCACGCCCGGAATCGCCGCGGCTTCCATATACGGAAACGCACGTTCCAACACGCTTAAACAGCTCACCCCCACGATGGCCTCCACCTTCCCCGTCTGGATCAACGACATCACAATCGCCGACCCTTCCGCCACCAGCGTCGCATACCCCAACTTCTCCGCCTCCGCTTGCAAATCCTGGATCGTGCACAACCCGCATTGCTTGCACAGCAAACCAAATTCATCAAAGGGTGCCGGACACTTGCTCTCCACTCGCAAACACTTGGGCAAGAGAAGGAGTCGACGCTCAAACGGCACGCTCGCCAAGGTCTCACGCCACATCTCGTTGTTGATGAGCACACCAACGTAATCCCGATAGATCGGATCGCATTGCAGCATACCCACCACGCGATCCGCATGGACCTTCAAATCTTCAGCCGGCATCGGCGGCACCGGATTGAACTCCGCCACATAGTTGCGTATCACCTGCAAGATGTGGTTCCGCTCCACCGCCGTCTGCGGGATGTTCTTTTTCGGGGTACGGACGCGTTGCTGCACAACGTGCTTGGGGATCTGCGCCGCGCCCGGCACAAAGCTGCCAGCGGGCTTGAGCAAGATGGGTTGCATGGTCGGAACGTTCGACATGTGACGTCAGGACTTGTTCAGGGCGTTTTTCGGTGCGGCAGAACTATCCGCTGAGCCCCCCACTTGGTCGAGCGCAGATTTGTCCAATGCAGCTTGAAGGTTCAACGCACGCACGCGCTTCTCCGCGTCGTGCGCTACGTTTTGATACGCGCCAAAATCGTAGAACCAATACCGTTTCGCGAAGCGATACATCCAGTGTTTCTCCGGCACCTCTTCCCCCGGCAGCCATTGGCTGTACCGCGGTGTCATCGCGTCCAACTCCGCCATCGCCGTCCCCCGAACCGTCGTGTCCCGTGCCCCATGCTTCATCACAATCTGCTTCACCAAATCGGGTCGCTCCAAAACCACGCACCCCCGCGTGTGCTGCGCCGAGAGCTCACGAAAATCCTTCAAAAACGCGCTGTCCCGCATCGTTTCATAGATCCCCCGCTTGTCGTGGATGGTCTCCGCCGCAAATTGGATGATCGGACACGGTTCAATGTCTCCCTTCGGCCCCACATGGTGCGAGACCCCTGTGCTCATCGGACACAACGCCTTCCCTTCCCCATCGTAATAAGCGTCAATGATCGCAATCGGCAGCTTCGCCCGCATCTCCGTCACAAATCGTCGCACCCGCACCAGTTGCTCCGGTCGCAACGCCAGCTCAAAGTTTGGCTTCGGCCCCACCGGCCGATATCCATGATACCACGCGTAATGGACCCCTCGTTGAATGAGTTCGCCAAGCCACTGCTCCGTCAGTAACTCGTCGATGTTCGACTGACACACGCTCGTCGCAACCCCCGTCAACAGCCCCGCCTCCAAACAATGGTCCAATCCCCGCACCGTCCGAGCCCACACCTCCTTCTTCCCCCGCCTCGAGTCGCTCGTCAGTTCTCGCCCCTCAATGCTCACCAACGGCGTCGCATTCCCGATCTCGCGCAACCGACGCGCCGTCTTCTGCGTGATGAGTTGGCCGTTCGTGAAAATCTGAAAATAGCAGTCCGGGTGCGCCGCCAAAAGATCCAACAAACCCGGGTGCATAAACGGTTCCCCACCCAAAATACCAAAGAACGCGTTACCATGGGCCTTCGCATCCTCAATCGTCCGGTTCAACGCCCCCAAATCAATCGCATCCCGCGCCTCCACATCCACCCAGCATCCCTGACATCGCAGGTTGCACGTGTTCAAAATCGAAAGATACAGGAACGGTGGAAAATATTCCCCACGCCGAATGCGCCGCTTGAAGCGCTCCACCGACATCATCCCCTTAAATCCGAAGTTCCAAAGAAACTTCAGCACACACCGCTTGTCCGCAGATCGTAACGTGCGATAAACCAAGGCTGGAAGCATAGGGCTCGTTCAACCACGGTTCGCCGCCAATGCCGCCGCCGCTTTGGCCTTCGCCTCCTCCGCTCGTCTCATGATCTCCTCCGGGGACGGCAAACTCATCAACACTTCGACCGGAATATCCCCAGACGACGCCAGTTTTGTTAGGCAACGCTTGCGCTCTTCCAACGCCTTCTTGTCGTCGCGCTCCTTGCTGAACCGCGCCTTCGCCGCATCACTCCGCTGCCTCAACGCCGAGTAAACATCCCCTCCCAGCAATGCCGAGATGTCCACTTTCATCTTCTCTTTGCCCAGGTCCGACGCTTGCACCTCGTCCCCATTGATCGGACCCGACTTATACTTCGGAAACATGATCGCCGCCTCCGGACAAACCCGCGAACACGCCGGACAGTTGGTTTTGCAGTTGTCATGGTTCTGCGCCTGAATCTTGTTCTGCTCGTCCACCCCATACACGCCAAACAAGCAGAAGCTCAAACACTGCATGCAGTTCGTGCATCGGTCGTAGTCGATCACCGGAAACCACGGCTTCCACTCCCCATGCCGCACCGCCCCAACCCGGTCGCGCACCGCCTCAACCACCCCCACAATCCCACTCACATCCCGCCCCGCAATGTCCTCAAATTCAACCCGCCCACCTCCACCATCCCCCGCTCCAACTTCCGCCTCCGGAGTGCGGCCTCCAAAATCCCCCACCACCAGCAGCGCCCCACGTTCGTGCGCCGCGACCCGCCCCCTCGCCACCGTCCGCGCCACCGCAAATCCCTTCTCCAACAGCGCGCTCATCACCGCAAAGCGCTCCGCACTTCCCAACGGTCGCGCCGCGTCGCCTTCATGCAATACCACCCGAAGTGTCGAAGTTGTAGTCAGTGACATAGTGCCAGATCCAAGTTTCAAGTTCCGAGTCCAACAGGCCGTCCGCCACCCGTAGCCTCAGGCGCGTCCGCAGCGACGGGTTTCGACTGCGGTAGGTTCGCGCTCACACCGGGACGCAACAGCGATTCCATCGCCTCCGCCGCCCCCATCACCCGCATGTTCAACACCTCCGTCGTGCCGATCGCCAAATCCGCTTTCGCCGTGTGAAAAAGCCACTTCACCGCCCTCGGATAACAGGCCGCAATCTTCACCGCCCCTCCCCCAGCCAAAGTCTTAAGTGCAGGATCCTGCCGTGCGCTCATCTCACACAGATCCGCCACCGCATCGAATGCCATCCCCGAATCCAATAACCCTCGCAACACCGCCTCTTTGGTCTCCAAAGGCACCACTTGGGCATACTGACAGTGGCAATACAAAATGCGCGCGGCTTCAGGCATGGCAGACGTTAAATCGAGGTTCTTCACTCTTCAAATCCATCCGAAAAGTCATCAGCTCACACCCCACTCAAGATCCGATGGGTCGGCTCAGGTTTCCCAGGTCGAAAATGTTCGCAATGTTCTAGGGTCAACTCCACACCCCCAAATCGATCCCGAACCTCCCCCAACGCACGCTCCAAGGTCGACACCAGGAGCTCTGGATCCGCCTCCGCCCGACAGTTGATAATGAGTTGCCCCCCGAAAATCTCGTCCGACAACTCCTGCGACAGCTCCGGAACAAAGTCGTTCCGCACCAAGTTGATCACCGCAAGGTCACTCAAGCCTTCGTTCGGGCTGAGCGTCATCTTGAGGTGCGCAATCTCCGCACCTGCCGCCCCCAAATGCGCCTGCACCCGTTCGGCTAAAGCTCGAACCAGCGCGTTCCCGTCCACCGCCATCTCACCCGCCGCCCCCACCGCCACCGTCGCGTTCAACCAACCCAACAGCGCCTCGCCCTCCGCATAAATCCCATAATCCACTTCCATCGACTCCCCTCCCACCTGTTCCGCTTCGCTTAACGCCGAAAACCACTCGTCCAATCCCTCGCCCGTCCGCGCCGAAACCGCCATGACTCGGGCTCGCGGAAAGCGTTCCTCCAACACCCTCGTAAGTCGTTCCAACGCCGCTCCGTCGAGTGTCTCACGCTTGTTGATCACAATCCAATCCGCCTCCTCGAGTTGCTTCAAATAGATGTAGCTCACTTTTTCCGAGAACTGCCCTCCCCCCACCAACCCCAGCACCCGCTGCGCACGCACCGGATCCACCACCACACTCAAGGGCGCAATCGTGTAGGATTCCCCATACATACGCCTCAATGGGTAGGTCACCGTCGCCACCAAATCCGTGCAACTACCCACCGGCTCCGCAATGAACACCTCCGGCCTCGTCGCCTGCGTGAGCTTGCTCGCGGCCTCAACCAGGGAGTTGAATCGACAACAAAAACAACCTCCCGAAATCTCCTCCGTGCGAAAACCCCGCGACCGTAGCATCGCCGTGTCCACCAACTCGCTGCCCTGGTCGTTCGTAATCAACCCCACCCTCAATCCCTGCCGACTCAATCGCCCCGCCAAACGCGAAATCGCAGTGGTCTTACCCGCACCCAAGAAACCGCCAATCATGATATACCGTGCTCGAACTGATTGTGTCATGCCTCACCTTTCTGCTTTTCTAGGATCCGGTCAATGGTGCGATCTAACAACTCCCGATAGGCATGCACCTCCATACACTTCACATCCGGTCGCCCTCGCCCCTCATAAATCCATCCCAGCCCATACGGATCCTTGTTCACCACCGCGATGCGCTGCTTCAGATCCGGGTTCCCTCCCACGAATTGTCCATCCACCACGCAATATAGATCCGAGATCGCCTTAAAGCCCTCCACCCAACCCATGATCTGCCCCGTCGACACCTCCGCCCCCGGCTCTAAATCCAACTTGTAATCCACCAAATCCCCCAACATCCGCGACGCAAATTTAGTCAACCCCACCCGCCACACGTCCCCGTCCTGCCGCGCCAGCCAAAAATGCGATGGGCTATACAGGTAGTCCAAAGGCAGCTGCGTCACAAAGTGCGATCGCTTGTAATGCAGGGTCTTCGGTTTGGTCGCTTCAGTCATACGCTCGAACCCCAGACTAGCAGATCGCGTCCGCCCCTTGGCAAGTGCGTTCCCGCCCCCCCTGGGACCGCCGGCACCCCTGCCGTCTCCCGGCCTCCCCGCCCATACACCACCGTGTCCCTCCCAAGAAGGCCCAATGCCCCCCGGCGTGCCCACCCCACCCCGCGTCCCCACGCCCTGGGAGCGCCGGCACCCCTGCCGGCCTCGGGGGGCTTGCCCCAGTCGCATCCCACTGCCCCTCGTCTCCCAGCTCAATCCCTCGGTGGGGCGGACCTCCGGTCTGCCGGTGAACGCATGCTCCGCAGGCGTCTCACCCCTCGCCTTAAATGTCTGGCCTCCCCTTCCACACGCCCTAAAATGCCACGCACGCATCGCATCATGCTCTACTTCGACCACAACGCCACCGCCCCACTCCATCCCGTGGCCCGCGCCGCTTGGCTCGATGCCACCGAACGGTTCATCGGTAACCCCTCCAGCCCACACCGCATCGGCAGCCGCGCCGATACCGCTCTCGACGACGCCCGCTCCCGCCTCGCCCAACTCATCGGAGGTCATCCCCACCAAATCATCTGGACCTCCGGCGCCACCGAATCCAATAACCTGCTCCTCCATCACTTCGCCCAAACTCTCCCCCCCGATGCCACCATCTGCATCGCGACCATCGAACATCCGAGCGTCACCGAAACCGCCGCCCATCTCTTCGGCCCCCGTGTCCAATGGCTCCCCGCCACCCGCCAAGGCGTCGTCGATCTCAACGTCCTCCAATCCTACCTCGCCTCATCCCGCCCCAGTCTCGTCGTCGTCATGGCCGCCAATAACGTCACCGGCGTGATCCAACCCTGGCAACAAATCGCTCAACTCTGCCGCGACGCCGGTGTGCCCTTCGCTTGCGACGCCGTCCAGTGGCTCGGCCGCGAAAGTCTCGAAGGTCTCGGTCTCTGCGATTTCGTCAGCGGCTGCGCCCACAAAGTCGGCGGCCCCCGAGGGATCGGGTTCCTCAAAGTTCCCGCCTCGGGTCCCATCCGACCCCTGATCCGCGGAGGACCCCAAGAAGAATCCCGACGCGCCGGAACCGAAAACGTCGCCGGAGCTCTCGCACTTGTCGCCCTGCTCGAAGCCCGAGAACAACAAGCGGCGGGACGCGAGGGCCGACGACGCATGCGTGACGATTTCGTCCGCCAGCTATTGTCCCGATTGCCCGGCATCGAAATCCTAGGAGCGAACCAACCGCGACTCTGGAATACCGTCGCCGCAATGATGCCCGAGATCGATTGCCGCAGCCGTTGGGTAGTAAAGCTCGATAAATTGGGGGCCGCCGTCTCCACCGGCTCCGCCTGTTCCAGCGGCAAGGAAGCCCCTTCCCCAGCCCTGCTCGCCCTCGGCGTCACCCCCGCCGAATCCAGCCGCGTCCTCCGCTTCAGCAGCGGCTGGGAAACCACCGAATCCGACTGGGACCACCTCCTCACCCTCCTCAGGTAGGGACGTTCCGCCCTTCGTCCGCCGAAGCCAGCGCGAAGGCGGATGGGACGTCCCCGTCCGGCGTCAGCCGGACGGAACCGCTACCCCGCCATAAGGCACTCCGCAACCCCGAGAGCGAAGCTCGAACGACCCTGGACTAAAGCCCCCCTCACCACAAAAACATCGCGCCGTGTCCTGCCCAGGAACAGCCCTCCGCCCTCCGCTGTAGGCCGTGTGCCCTCACACGGCGTTTTCCCCCCTCCCTCCGGTTCATGGACCCAGTGCGTGAGGTTTAGCTTCGAGGCAATCTACTCCTCTAGGGACAGTCTCACGCAGGCTGAACGAATTGCGACCGAACGCTGCCCCGGGCGCCCTTCGAACTCGCCAGTCGTCGATCGACGCCTTCACCACCACAGATAATTAGAGTCAGGAGCCGGGCTGCTGACCCAATCCTTCACCTGCTCGGGGAAGGTGTAGAGCTCGGCGTGGCCGTCTCCGAACAGCACATTGAAGCTCCTTCGAGCTCCGCGATGCCACTGAGTGCGCTTGTCCCTCTGATCCCGGTTGCCGTGCCACGGCCAGTCCGCCTGGATGAGCTTCGTCGTCGGCCTCAACCCCACCTCGCTGCCTTTGATGGGCTTGTTCTCCTTCACCAGAGAATCCCCGGTCACCTTCTTCGCTCGGAAATTGTCCCCGGCCCACTGCACAAGGTAGCTAGTCCCATACGCCTCAAAACACGTCCGAATGATGTTCGTTCCGACCTTGGTGCCGCTGACAAAATTCAGCGAATCCCCCTTGTCCGACGGACAACGGAAACTCTCTTCCGCCGAGACATATACGTTTAGCACGCGATTGCTCCAGCCGTACTTGTCGCTGTCATACGCGTTAAACCAACCCCGGCGTCCACCCATGGTCGACCACGTCGGTTGCACGGGGTAAGAGTCGTTGTTGTCATCCACATACAGGTGCAGCGCGATGCCCTGCTGTTTCTGGTTGTTCAGACACTTGATGGTCTGAGCCTTGGCTTTCGCCTTGGATAACGCAGGCAGGAGCATGCCCGCCAAAATGGCAATAATGGCGATCACGACCAGCAACTCAATGAGCGTAAAACCGCGCTGGATCGATCCACCGACACGCTGAAACAGATCGCGCCGGAACCGTGTAGCTAATGTGTTCATGGGGATGGAGGGGTTCAAGGGTGGGAGGTTGACCGAGCCTCACCTTTCCCGCAGGCGCGGTCAATGACGATCCCAGGCGGCATGTTTCGACCCGGCACAAATCTAGTCCAGGTAGGGACGTTCCGCCGGGACGTCCCCGTCCGGCCACTGCCGGACGGAACCGCCTCCCCGCCCCTACGCACTCCCCAACACCCGTCGTGCTCGCCCCAATGCCGCGACCGTGTAAACCAGCGGATACAACGCTTCCGAATACCACAGCTTCGCAAAATAAAACCCGATCGGTGACGCCTCGCGCCAGCTCCCTTACTCGACCTCACATCTCAACCGGAGACATTCGTATAGCAATTCAACGCCCATCCTTGCGACCCTCGCCCTGCCTCATCAACAGGGCTGATGGCTCATGTGACGAGTCGTACTCGAATACCGATTATGCGAGGGGAGCGGTAAGAAGCCACCCCAACGCCACCGAGAACGCACCGAAAGACGCGGAGGTGGTTGGAGACCCAAGGATCCCCCTGAGCCTCTCAAGCGTGGGCCTACGATGTCAATCGGAGATACGGAATGTTTCGGCTGGGTGGGTCAATAGCGGAGGTATCGAACCACCCAAATCGAGCCGGAACAACTCTTCGTAGAAATCCGGATCAACTATTCCACTCACCTCAGAAAGGCTCAAGATCGCCGCATCGCGACAGGCCTTTCTTCGCTCGACCTGATCAGAATAGTAGACCTCCTCGATCGAGCCACTTTTGAAATCCGGTGAATTCTTCCCGATCTTCCTCCGCATCTCTTCGAACGACCGTTGTTCATGAAGGGCAAGATCCCTGTCGAGGACGAGATCGTGCACCGCCAACCTAAGCACAATCCTCGCCTGATGTCCCGTGATCCCTCGATCCTCGAGTAACTCGACAAGACGCTTACCACCCGCAGTTTTATAAATAGGGTTCTGTTCGAAATCCTTCAGTCGAACGCGCTCCGCCATCACCCCTCTATACACGGGGTCGGAGGCATATTGCACAGCATCAAAATGCGACCCTAGGGCTGTTTCAACCTGAAGTGGAACCTGGGACGGATGAATCGGACGTAAACCTCCTGCTCCGTGCGAGCGTTGCAGAGCCATAACCTTACTCTCACTCGACATGGCAGCCGTCGAATGATGGAAACCCATCATAGGGATCCGCCGATCACTTAGACTTAACAGAAACCACAGGCCAAGTAGTGCAATAAGTGCGAGAACGGTATACCGAATCTTCATGATGCTTCGCTGAGGTTTGGTTCTAAGGGAGAGATCAACCGCAGGCTTTGCTCCCGGTAAGCGAAACCTGCATCTTTCTATTCAGAGGGTGTGTGTGCCCCCCAAGGCAGAGTGGGCCCCACCTCGAACAACCTGGTCAGCGCATGCTCGTTTGTGAGTCCATACTCCACTGCCAAATGTTCCTTCCATTCGGAGGTCCGTTGAACCGCTGATAGGCTACCAGCGCCGTAGGTCAACTCAAGCTTACGGACTTGATAGGCAGCTTGATACGCCTCTGGCACAGCCTCCTCATCCAGACCGTTCTCTCTCAGTAGTGCAAGTATCAACCTCGTCTCTCTCAGACCCTTCAGGGCAGAGTTGTTGAACGAGTCGAGTCTAAGTTCTCTCCTCCTTGTAGCGTCCCTAAGTTCGAGAGCGTTAAACTGCTGGGTTGTGTGAAGCGAGTCGTGAACCGTTAGTGGAGACGTGACCTCGGCGCTCCCAATGCCTGTATTTGTGCCTGCCGGAGTCCTCAGGGGATGCACAAACCCATATCCCATCGCCCGTTTGCTGACCGAGTCCTTACTTGCTGATTCCTCGGAGCAACCAACAAGAGTCAATAACAACAAGCTAATAAGACCTTTTGCATTCAATAGGATCCCTCGTCCGTGAGCATTCATTGTGGGTTGACCCAAGGACCGATGCCGTTGACAGATTGAATCCCGATCCCATAATACGCGACATCGCTATAACCGGAAGTGAACTCCATCGTCGTACTCTGGGGTGTGATTCGGCTTAAGCTTTTTGTGACCCAGTAAGCTGTCGCAGGGTTGGGTGGCACAAAAACACAAGGATCGGTGGAGAGTGAGCAGATCTGAAACCTCACAGAAGGTTGGACCAGAGTTGAAACCTTGCTCGCACCTACCTGGGACACCGACTGTTCATAACGAAAGATTGTATAACCGGCGATAACCTCTTTATCGACTTCAGTTTCGCACACCCGTCGGTAGTCACCTGGTACAAAATCAAATGGTGTGGTCAGGATCTCACCCCAACTGCCACCGCAGGTCTTGGCTCGTCGCTGGTAAGTCTCGGCGTTCATCGGGCTTCGATAGTAGTCGGAGTAAGATTGCTCGGTACAGTTATAGGGTGCATACCGACTTTTTGTGAAATCATGGCGAAAATGTACTACTACCAGCCTGGAGTCGAGAACCCGTTTCGTGGGGGGATTGGAGGTTACCCATTCGCTTAAGACATTTCCGAGGAAGCCCTCGAAGACACCCCAAGCGCCCTTGGCGACCGTATCCCATCCAAAGGCCTGGAGCGCCGCGCTCTGAAACATCAAGGGACAAAACAACAAAATAACCCGAAGTGAGAGCAACCTGAAGGTAGAATTAGAATGACCCCAGGGTTGGGCAGAAGCGCGAGGATTACACATGCGCCGCATTACACATGC
>Ga0172367_10002841_pt1 | contig 23221 bp, 28 predicted proteins | sample Lak10m_FD_114542 | JGI IMG/M metagenome (GOLD analysis project Ga0172367, IMG submission 114542) | Freshwater microbial communities from Kabuno Bay, South-Kivu, Congo - kab_022012_10m | ecosystem: Environmental > Aquatic > Freshwater > Lake | place: Democratic Republic of the Congo: South-Kivu... | reverse complement strand
TCCGGAAAAAAGCTGAGTAAGGAAGTTATTGAAAGTTGGCCGGAGATATTTGAAGAAGTTAAATTAAACGTAGTTCCTATAGAGTATTTGTGTAGTGTACACGTTAAATTTAAGGATAAAAGAATTTGGACTATTGATGTTAGTCCAAAAACTAGAGATGCAAATTGGCAAACTATAGAACGTAATATACAAGAACTAGTTATGAACTATAAGCGCCATATTGACAGTATAGATTTTAAATTGGACACTGACAAAATTAAACGTGATGTTACTAAAGAAACTAATAAATTTTTACGTAAACGAAGGCTCAAATGAATGTTAAACTTATCTCCAGTTCAGAACCCACTGAGGAACTTAGATCTCTTGGTATCGAGGATGCGCAGGACCTTATTGCTTTCTGCGCCCGTGTCTCCAATCCAAGCAATCAACTCAACACAGACACAAGCCAACGACTCATCAAATACTTGGTTGAGCACAAACACTGGAGCCCACTGGAAATGGTCAGTGCCTGTCTCGAAATTACCACAACAAGAGACATTGCCAGACAGATACTCAGACACAGAAGTTTCAGTTTCCAAGAGTTCAGCCAGCGATATGCTGACCCTACTAAGGACCTCTCGTTCGTACTTAGAGAAGCCCGCTTGCAGGACACCAAAAATAGACAGAACAGTATTGAACTTGATGCTACCATCGAACATAGTGTACTTAGAGAACAATGGATTCAACAACAAGAAGAAGTCATTAAGGCTGCAAGAAAAGCCTACACTTGGGCTGTTAATAACGGCATAGCCAAAGAACAGGCTCGTGCTGTATTGCCTGAGGGTATAATGGAAAGTAAGTTATATATGAATGGAACTATTCGTAGTTGGGTGCATTATATTGAACTACGTAGTGAAAATGGTACACAATTAGAACATCAAGAAATAGCCGTTGCTTGCGCTTCAGTTATCGCTAAAGTATTCCCTTTAGTTTCTGATTTTAAATAAGATTTATCTCCTGGCCATAAGGGTAATTGTGTGCCAGGTGCTCTTTTTGGAATTTTACTATCTGCACTACTTACACAACTTGGGCTCGTACAAGGTTTAGGACCATCATATAATTTAAAACCAATTTCAATATTACCAATTGGTTCATCATAACAACTATAACTTCTTTTAATGCTGCCATCTGGTTCTCTAATTATAATTCCTCTGTATCCACTACTACATTCCCACCCATTAAATTTATTAAAATTAAAAGCATTGAACCGTTCAGCTTGATCCATATACCATATCTTCTTTTTTGAATCCATAAATTCAACTTGAAAATGTTGTGGTATTTTGCTATTTTCTTCTTTAAAAATAGGATCAGGAGTCTTAAAAAACTTTGGTTCAGGTCTAACAACCTTTTTAACCTTAGTAGCTTTATCCTCAGTAAATGCTCTTTGTGGCATACCATTATGTAGTTTGGCCAACATTTCTTTAGTGTATCCATCAACTACTCTGCTGGCTGTGGGATCGCTTTGCGGTTTAAGAGTGACATTGATGCCTTGGTCGTGAAAGAACAGAGCATTGTCAAAGTCTCTTTCAAACCATTCAGGAACCATAACCATATTAATAGTGATTTGTACATCATGTTCTTGACAAAGAATAAGTTTATCTGCAAATTCCTGCATCTTTTCTCTTGTATTAACATGCTCTGTATGTAAGCTGGCTGTAATACTAGCTCTATGAAATTTACTTACAGCAGTACAATATTTTTCTTGAAACCATTTAATCGGCCTACTCATATTACTAGTCATATGAACACTTGTATAATTTGTATTAACAACATCGTCATTTAAGTAATTCAATATATCTATATACCCTGGATGAAATGTTGGCTCCCCACCACTTAAGCTAAAATGAAAACTATTAAAGTTACGTTCTCTGGCTTGTCTTTTTATTTCATCAATCGTTTTCAAGCATAATTCTGTAGGTCTATGATCTTTAGTATCACTACGTGCATAAGGCCAACAATAACTACACCTATAATTACAGTATCTTCCCAATAACCAGCTCACAGTAAATAAGTCTTTATACAACATTGTACGTTGCCCCACACGAACAATGTCATCATATGGAATAACCGTAAAATCATAAGCACTCCACTTAAGGTCTTTGTTTTCACTCATATGTTTATATCCAATTTTTTTTATTACCTAGAGTGTAGTTGTAATCAGCATAGCTATCGCCGTAAATTCCAATTTTCATTTATTCTCAAGTGTATCTAATTTATTAAAATAAAAATCTTTACCTCTAATAGTATCAATTTCATAATTTGTCTTTTCGGCGACATACTCAATCCATGAAGGTCCAACATCTTTATAATATCTTGGCCATAGAAAATGATCATCTCCAAAACTATCACCGAATATAGTAAGTTTCATCTTTTACCTTTTTTTCCATTAAAATTCTAATCATTGATTGCTCGTATTCTAACTCTTTTATTTTTTTCTCTTTAGATACAATGCCTAATACCTTATCCTTATATTTCATTTCTTTATCAAGTATATAAAACATGTTTTTATTACATTTAACAAAATATCTTTTATATTCTTTTATTATCATATGACAAGCTTCCCTGACATCTGGTATATCATAATCATGAACAAGTATTAAACATTCCTCATAGACAATTACCTTTTTTAAATCACTGTAACATTCTTCATAACTATGCCCACCATCAATAAAGGCAAATTGAGGGGAAAAATCCAGAGAAAAATTTTGACTTTTACATCTATGAAATACTATTGAATCTAGATATTCTTTCAATTGAAATTTAACCGCTGGTAAGTTATCTCCAGAGTTTTCTACTATCATGTTTTCTAAATGTTTAATATACTCGAAGTCTAAGTTACTACAATAATCTAGATAATACTTAGTCAATAAAGCTTTTGGATAAAGATATGTGTTATCAAAATCACTCATAAATGGATCCACACAATGAATGATCACATTTTCCTTTTTAGAACAAGCTATTACGTATGCACTCTTACCAAGCCATGTCCCAATTTCTAAAATAGGACCTTCCTCAATTAATGAAGATACGGCCATAAGTTGTCTAATATCTGATGAATTTATTATTCCAAATTTACTATTTATTTTTTCTATCATAAATAAAATTTTGAATAGGGTCTACACTTATTTCATTAATACATAAATAACTAGGTTGATCTATTAACCATTTAATATATTTAGCTGCTTCCTCTATAGGCAGGCATGTTCTATTTGGATGCTTATCTTGAACATTCGTTAAACTGCCAAAACTTATTAATGTAATTTTAGGCCCATTGTCCCATACACCATTCATTCCTAAAGTATTGCAATAATCCCTTAGTGCTTTTTTTTCTGCATTATATAACCAAGATCCACCTTTTTTTACTCTATCAGTAGTTGATCCTATGCATATTATGTATGGTTTATGCTTATTTTCTATACATTTTTTATATATTAAGTCTAATAAAACCGTTTGATTAAACTTCCATAAAGCACTACAATTAATAAAAATATCATAATTTATAATTGATTCTGCTAACTTAGTTTGATCTTTACTGTTTGTAAGATCAAAACCTGTAGTTCTACTAGCAAAAAAAGTATCAGGATATATTTTCCATATCTCTTTTGATAAACCGTAATTCTTATTACCTGCTACTAAAATTTTAGGAAAAGTGCTCATATCGACTAAAAAGCATTTGTAAAGAATCTGAGCAATAATTATGTACTTCAAATATTCTATATTGCCCAGACGGCTCTTTTACATTAATCCAAATTGGGTCTTTCTTAGATTGCAACTTATGAATTAAAGATATAAAACTATTTTGAATTAAGCTAGGTCTAAAATGCCATAAATTATACCAGTAAGTATATATACTGTCCAACCATATATATGTTGAGCCATCCTTTGGTATAAAATTATAAAATTTTTCCCATTCATTGATAATGTTTACTTGTTGATAAAATTTAGGTAACCTTCTAAATTCTTGAAAATATAAATCAAAATCATTTTGATCTTTTATTATATGGCCATCTATTGCATTTATTCTAGGCAATGCATTTTCATTAAAGACAATCATATCTTTTGAATAATAATTATGAATAGGATCCTTTCCATTCCATTCCAAATTTAATCTTTCTCTGAAATTAAGTAAAGATAAATCTTGATCATAGTAATAAACATTTTTTGCATTTAATAGTTTAGAAACTTGCATTCCATAAAACCCACTGGCCGCTACTACTACATTTTCTATTTTATCTTTTATAATATTAGGCAATCCTGGAAAAACATTTTCATTATTAAAAACATGTTGCCTTGGATCACTTACTTTAAATTGTTTTACAATTTTCTTTAATTGGTTTTCATCACTAACAGAATTTTCATTATACCACGCTTCCTGATTTCCTGGATTTTCTGGATATAAATGAATTTTTTTATTCCTAATGTCATTATTAAATGTACGAATGCTGTTATTGATTAGCCCATAGCTTAGCCATTTCCATCCTAACCCATATCCACCAGTTCTAAAATACTTTTCATTAAATTCAATTGTTTTTGGTGTATAGTCATCATGAAAGTTTTCTTCACTTGGTGTATAATCAGGAAATAATCTCACACCTTTATCTGGATACCCTATATTACTCCCCACAAAATTAACATGCTTAAGATTCAACACAAAGCATTGATCATGTAAAGTTAACCAACTATTATACTTTTTAAAATTTAATATATGACCTATTACAGACCAATCAGTATTTATAGACCAAAGATAGTCTCTAATAGTACTATCAAAGTTTGACATTATCACATGCCCAGGAGTTTGAACTATTGCATATGGAAACCCAGCATCACTTGCTAAGTCAATAGCTTCCTCTAAATTATAAGTTATAATTTTATTAAAATTATGGTTTAAATTACTATTTGAACAACTATTAGTAAATGCCATCAATTCGTTTGCAAAATTAAAATTATTGTTATACTTTCTATTATTAGTAAACCAATCATTCCAAAAAATGTAAATAATGGAATTTTTTCTTTCATTCTTATTGGTTATAAAATTTATAGAGTGGGTAGATGGTGTATTCATTTTATTAATTCATTAACAATTGGAAATATTTTGAAATAATCTTTATTTTTTAATCGAGAATGTTCTTGAAAATAAGTATTAATTCTATGTTTGTCTATATCACTTCTTCTTGTTCCAATCATATTTCTTAAATTTTGAAAATGAATCATCAACTGCTTTTTCATATAGTGATTATTTAGATCCATAATTTCTTTTTCACATTCATCAATGTATGTTTTATAACTATTAGGTAGGGTACCAGGATGCAGACCCTCTGGCCAAGTAACTACATTTACTCCCAATGACCAAAGACTGCCGTATTGATTTAAAATACCATGTTTATACATAATATTTTTAATCCATCTAATTAATTCTGGATATTCTGGTATGCTTATCGAACTAACGCTTGGTAATATATCAATATGAGATATTAATTTGCTTGAAATTAAGAGTTCTAAATTTTCTTTAAATCTTTCTATTTTTAAACCATCACGAAGTTCTTCACCAACTGTTCCAATTGCATCAATACTAGCACTTAATGACCAAGTAAAATCTTTATTATTTTTTATTATCTCTAAATAATTCTCTATAACTTTTGATTTAACATTTAGGTTAGATGTAATATTAATTATAATTGGCCGTTTAGGTTCTTTGTGTATAAGTAGTATTTTTTTAATTACATCCAGAAGTTCTAAGTCTAAAAAAGGTTCGCCACCTAAAAAATTATACACTAATCTAGATGTTCTATTAACTTGATATTTTTCAATATATTGATAAAGAGCATATAATACAGCTTCCTTCCATTCTTGATTCTTAGATACTTGTTTATTATGTACCTCTGCCCAAAGACTACTAACTTCCCATGTACAATACATACAAGTTTGATTGCATGTAGTAGATAACATTAACTCAATATATGTAGTCCTATCTTCGTTAAGTAAATTTTCTAATTCATCTTTTGACCAATCTTTAGATTGCCATTCATTCCAATTTTTCCATATACTATTAGGCCAAACATCTTTACAATATTTACATTTTTCTGGTAATTGATTTTTCTCAATAAAATACTTTTTGTCCTCCATAAGGTGATAGTTCTTTACAAATACCTCAGGACCCAATTCTTTTATCTCTTCGATAGTAATAGGTTGGATTTCTCGTTTACAACAATTTCTAAATTCCATTTTTGGAACTGATATGTTTATATCAGTCCACATTTTACTACAAACTAAGTGTTTCATGGTGTTATAAACTTATAATGTGTATCTAAATTAGGTCTGACATCATAATCACTATCTGGTATACTAAGATATTCATGTATTACTGGATTAAAATATATTTTTTCTTTACTAGAATATCCAATTCCTATATATAATAGTACGGGATCATTATGTCCTAATCTATTTCCAATTTGATTCCCGTTTCTGATACAAGCACAAAATCCAGTATCTAACCCTAAATTAGTAGCACTAAAAACAGTAAACATACTTGCTAATCCAATTTCATTTTTACTAAAATTTCTAGCCTTAATAGGATCCTTTATTTCTATATTCAAATTTATGTCAGCTTCATTTAAAGTTCTTTGACTAAAAACAAACAAATAAGGAGCTAATACTTGGGGATTTCTCAAATCATTAGCAAACCCGTTTCCTGTTCTATCTGTACCTAAAAAAATATCATGACGTAAACTATTTGTGGTTACTTTTTCTTTAGGTAAACTATTTAAACCATACTCTAAAACATTTATTATTATGTCACATAATGATACTAAATGATCAATCGTTGATTGATTTATATTATTTTTTAAAAAAATTTCAACTAAAGTACTTTTTATAAATTTATGAACAACTATTTCGGCGAATAGTCTAACCTGAGGAGTGCCGTCGATCCAATACCCTTTGGCCATTTCTAATGTTGACTTATTTGATAAAAATCTTATATCATTAGCATACGCTGAAATAACATATGATATATCACGATAACATTTTAATTGATCGTAAATATACCCTATGAATATTACCTTTTTTTCAATAATCTGATTTTCAATAAAGTTGATTACCAAATCGCCAATTTCCTTTTTTTGATTTTAATAGTAAATGAAAAGCATCCTGATCATGATTATATTCAAAGTTTGGCAAAACATCTAAATAAAAAGGAACCTTTTTTTGTTTACTTGGACAAAATTCATGAATTTCGTCAACAATTTTATCTATTAAGGACTTATCAGGGACTTTTGAACTCCAGCTATAAGTATTTTTTCTATTTTTTATTATCGTTTTCCAATCCATACTTTCTCTTTTCTTTATAAGAAATAAATTCTGGTACTAATGAATAAAAGTCTTGACCACGTAAATTGTCCAGTGTTTCGTTATAGTTAAAAAATTCTTCTAAATATTTAGTAAAATCCTCTGCCCACATATAATTTATAACTTCTTTAACTTTTGGAAGATCTAAATGTGCAGAAAGTCTTTGTTCTGCAAGCTCTTTTAATTCTTTTGGTAAAACTTGTATATTTAAACTTCGTGGATGATTCAAAATATTTAAGTAAAGCTTAATTGTTTTATACTTTTTCATCCAATTAAAAAGATCAGAAAGATTCAAAATATTATATGTTTGAACAGTACAATGTAATTGTACTTCGACATTAGGCATTTCAACAAATCTACTTATATTTTTTTCTACACTAGACCATGCAGTTGGATATCTAATATATCTGTTTAATTCACCAAATGCATCAATACTTGCATTAATCTGTATTTTTTTAAAATGCTCCCAATATTCTAACATTTTTTTAGGAATATTTGTTAAATTAGTATTATATTTTAACTTTATTTTTTTAGTCAAATTCTGTTCTATTAAAATATCAAAGAGTTTATACTGTTCTATAGCAAGGGTTGGCTCACCACCAGTCAAATATATTTCTTCAATAGTATTAGCTATTTCAATCAAACTTTTCCATGTTTTTTCATTTTTAGGCCAAGTCATATTAGTAAGTCGTTTTGACTCTTCATCATTAATTGGAAAATTTGGTACTAACTCAGCTTTAGTAACTACTTTATTCCATTCTTCTACCCACTGATTACTGCTATAAGGATTACACATTCTACACTTTAAATTGCATAAATTTCCTAATCTTAGATCAACATATTGAATATCTGGTTCTTCAAATACTTTATATTCTTTATCCTGTTTATACCATTTTTTATTCCAATTTACTCTTGCAGATTCAATGCCTGCATCTTCTTCTTTGAAACAACGACTGCACATTTCTGGTCTTTCACCATCTAACATTTGCTGTCTTATTTTAGTATAAGTATAGGTATTCCATATTTCACTAGGCAAATGCATATGAATTTTTAATGCCTCCCCCTTCTCATTTTTAATAGTGTTTTTTCCTGGAGTACTATTACAACAAATTCGATAAACTCCAGAAGCATTCGTTGCTAAACTATTCCATGGCATTACACAAAATGTTTTAGATTTCATGCATTTCCTCAACATAATTTAAAAAATTATTCTCAAAATCTTGATTATATCGCCCATGCACTATCATATGAAGACGATCTTGGTTACTATGATTATCAATCCTATGATTTAAACCGATGTTTACAAGAAATGCACTAGAATTTTCAAAAGGGACTTTAGTGTAAAATTTTTCATTTTTATAAAACTTAAATTCACAGGCTGTTGGGTTATTAATACTAATATTAATTGGGGTAAGATTCATATGATCTGAATCTCTATGATAATCTATAAAACCACCTGCTCTAAGGTACATGAATCTAACTCTATGTAGTTTAGTAAAAGGCAAAGTTTTAACAAAATTCACAGTTTCTGGACAATATTCTGCTATTTCAGTCCAATGATAATCTATTTCCCAATCTAATTCATCTTTATAACCTGGATATCTATCAATCGCTTCAGTCCAATGTGGCTTCATTCCATGTAATGTTAGACTCATCCATCCTTTTCCGTAATCCATTCTGTGATGTTTAGCTAGATGTTTAATGGTATTCCATTCATTTAATGCCTGTTGCGGAGGAGTAAACTTTAATTTAACCCACCCTCTTTCAGATATACGAACTTCTGAAAATTTCATTTAATCTCCTTTAGAAAAGTTAATAATAACCCCATCTTAATATCCCATTCTTCTTTCTCATCAATAGTAGCAGATATATCATTAGTCACATCATTTGAACTAAACCTTCTATAGCTTGACTTATTACCCTCTTTTCTATCTGACATAACAAGATATTTTGTTAAAGAGGTTGTTCCTTTGTTTGTAGCATGTAATTGAACAGCATCAAACACAAATGGAACTCCTGGCTTCCATTCAACAATAAGCTCCGATGTCAAACCTGTTAAACGTTTTTTAGGAGTATAAGATAGATATTGAGCATAATGATCATTATTGTAAGGTATTAAATTATTCTCTCTAGGAATTAAATCTCCATTAGAATTATAAAAATCAATAGAAGCATGGTCATGGATAATAGGATATGTTGTAGCAGGCTGTTTAACATTTTCCCCTCCATGAAAATAAACATGAGCGAAATCAACATGTCGTTGCTCAAACCAAACACCATGACTGATAGTATTAGGAGAATTGCCTATCCACATTGGTATTAAAATGTTTTTCCAAGGAACAAATCTTCTTTCAGAACTTTCCTCAGAAATATCCTTTAAACCTCTTTCCCAATCTGATCTACGTGTACTATCATTATGTAATCCATATTGCGTAGGAGTTATTAAAAAATTACCTCCTACCAAAGGACTTTCTGAACATCCTGGCAATATTTTTTCTAGTTTATCTAAAAATTTTGTTGCAACGATATCTAAGTTACCACTGATAAAAATTGTTCCATTTGCATTATGTCTTACATTATGACAACCAGTAAAAGCAAACCCATACATCCAAGAAAGCTCATCTTCATCAAATTCAACATTTGAAACATATGCTGGGCTGAAATTTTTCCTCATTCCGTCACGAGCATATTCCTTAGATAAGTCTGGCATATATGATTCATATGTAGGTAACTTATTATCTGATGCCCAATGACTTTTAAATTGTTTTAAATCTTTTCTAATTGGGTTTAAGTTTATAGGATCCCCGTGTATAGATTTATACATATTATTGTTCCTTAAATATGTTTTTCATTTCTGGAAAAGTATCATAAAAATTGATATTTCTATGAATATCAATTTTTTCTAAATAATCTTTCATTTCTGGTAGTCGCTGACTCCAGTCCTCACTTTTCATGAATGATATCATTCCTCTTAATCTTTTTATACCATAACTATTTTTTAGCCAAGATTCTTTACGCACAATACCTCTGTCTCTTTCCGATAAACAGAGCTCCCAATTTTCTTCAAACCAAGTAATAAATTCTTCATATTTTTGTTCACATTCATCTTTAAACCATTTAGGTAATACTTTGACATTTAAAAATGCTGGCCAGTAGACGAAATGGTAATTTATTCCCCCTGCTCCTAACGGCCACATGTTTACCTTTTTAAAATTTTGTGATAGTTTCCAACGTAAAAAATCTGGAATATAATAAATGTTTAATGCTTGTACAGCACAGGCAATAGTCACTTCAACGTTATCGGTTGTTTGCTCATCTAAAATACGAAATACTTCCTCAGTACGTTTCCATTTACTAGGATAACGAATATATTCATTCATTGAACCTATGCTATCTACACTATAATGATATCGTACTATCTTAAAATGTTTCCATAAATCAAATAAATCATCTCTCCATTCTACACCATTACTGTTATAACGTATTTCAATATCTTTAGCACGACCTTGACGTATTATCTCTTCTAGTATTTCATAATGCTCGTCTATTATCAAAGGCTCTCCACCTGCAAAATAAACTTGTTGCATATTCGGAATTTGTTCATAAAATTGCTGCCAAAATGTAGGATTTTGTTTGTGCCAATTATAGCTACTTCCATTAATACTACCTTTATTATCCCATTGCCATATTTTACGAACACCCTCGTTTTCTATAGTCGGATAAATTGCTTGCCAATCTTTAATCCAACCACTACTATCATGAGGACTACACATTATACAACCTAACTGACATTTTGTACCAAAACGTAGATCAATATAGTTCAAGTGTGGTGGTACACTTCCATCCTCAGCAGTTTGTTCAATTAACTTCTCAACATTAACACGTTGACTCCAATATTCAGTTTCCCACATTCTTTTACTGTTATGCCCGGAATCTTCTTCTTTAAAACATTTCAAACAACTAGGAGGTTTTCCTCCAGCTAACATTTGTTTACGAACATTCTTCATATAAGTACTGTTCCAAGCTGTTTGAAAATCTGTAACATTTAAATTACTAGGTAATCCAAATTCATCTTTGATAACACCAACCTGTGGTCCTCCAATTTTTTTATCATTACTAGGGCCAACTCCACTAGCGTTAGCTGTGCAACATACTCTCATACTTCCATCTGGTCTAGTGGATAAATGTATCCATGGTAAAATACAAAAGGTTTGACTAGGATATTTCATAATTTCCGTTTTAAAATAAGTTAGATCTTTATTAGGTAAATTAAGATCTATTTGACGATTTCATTAATTAGATATTTAGTAATAAATCTGCCCATGGATATCTGTCTTGATATCTTACAGGATTAGAAAAATTCCAAATTTCAATTGCATCCTTAAGCTGACTTACTTCATCTACGTTTATAAGTCTATACTGATATTCAATATTTTTAAAAAATATCTCATAGTCTTTATGTAATTTTAAAGGCTTACTAGATTCTTTTATTTTTTTTATTATCGGTTGTCTAAAATCTAAAGGAATTAATCGAAAGTCAAAATATGTAGGAAAGTTTACTTCATTATAAGCAATATGAGATTTAGGAAACTGACTTGCCCAATTAAGAAAATCAGGTAAACTAGAAAGATTTAAATGTGACCAACAGGGAGTTAGGTTAACTGTAAGTGTACTGTTATATAATTTAATAAAATTTCTTTCTATAACTTCCCATTTGCAAGGATATCTTTGATATTCTATTTCCTTTCCTACTCCATCAATACTACATTGTATATGTGTAGATTTAAACTTTTCTAAAGCCTTTACTACCGAAGATTTAACTACTGTAGTATTTGTTAATAATGATAACTTAATATCAGTCATACCATTTTCTACTAAACGAAATATAAATTCCTCTACATCCTCCATAATAAAAGGTTCGCCACCGGCAAATTTAATTTCTTTTATTGTTTTTGTATTCTTACAAAAATAAAAAAGGTCATTTAAAAAATTTTCATCATTTTTAGTTGTACCAAGAGTAAAAGTTCTATTCAAAGAATTTACTATCCCGGACATCTTAGCTTCCTGATATAGATTGCCTATTTGATCACTCCACATGGTATTACACATTCTACATTTTAAATTGCATCTGTTACCTAATCTAAGATCTATAATCTCAATCCTTTCATTAAGATCTTGATTATTTTCTTTTTTATATTGTTCATTCCAATTTAATCTATAAGAGCTTAATCCTTCTTCCTCTAATTTCCAACACTTTAAGCATGTAAATGGCTTTTCATTTTGTATCAATCGGATTCGTAAATCTTTTAAATTTTTCTGCTCCTTAAACCATTGATTAGGATCAACTGATGATAAAAAATCACTTTCTTCATAACTTTCTTGTTGTATACAACAATTCCTAAACTTGCCTGTATGATTAATATATAACTCTTTCCATGCAACTTGACACACTGTATCATTCATTTAAATTGCTCCGCAAATGCATCATATTTTGTTCCACAAGTTTTAGCACATATAGCCAATTTTCCATCAGCACAACTAGGTTTAGTCCAACTATTCGGTATTAAGTCTTGTATAAATTCACCATTAACAATAGATTCAAGATTATGATATTTTGCATTAAGGTTGTCTTTTCCGACATGATCAATTAATTCCCATATCTGTCCTCCTTTTGGAGTCCAATACCAAACATACATTTGTCCAGCAGTCCAACAACATGGCTGAACTATACCTTCGGCACTTATGTATAGACTTTTTTCTTCTGCAACCTTACATTTAATAGGAACTTGATCCCAAAACTTTTCCATTGGTTTCTTTTTATCATTGTCTTTATGGAAAACTTGAGGATAAGAATAATTTTCTAATTCTTTTTGCTGACTAGGCAAGAATTTAACTGGTTCCTCTTGCTTAGAAATTTTTCCTAATTCTTCTAATGCAGAGTTTCTATACTTGTTATTTAATGGTGCTTGTAGTAAAGTTGTAGGCATACCTTTTCTATTAGCTGCTTGATGCATTTCCTTAGTCATGCCACTTACATTGCTAAAAAACCTAGCAGATTTTTTATACTGAAATTTTTCAAAGCCAATTTTTTTTGCTAATTCCTTTGCTTCTTCTACTTGATGTTCATTATGAGCAAATACAATATAATCCCATCTAGCTCGTCCACCTGCTTCAATAAAAGCCTCAGCATTGGCCATTATTTTAGACCATATAGTATTTTGTCTATAAAGATTGTTAGTATCTTCAAGACCGTCTATACTAAAAATTACATAGCCTTTTCTCCCTAATACTTTAGCTAATTTTGACCACCATTCTGGTTTTTTAGCTGAACCATTAGTATGCATACTTAACATAATCTTGTCATTATGTTTCCTAAAATATTCAAATATTTCTAACGTATCCTTAGCAGCTATAGGATCTCCGTAATTTCCACACATGTATATGCGTTCTAATTGTGCTATAAATTTAGGATCAAAAATTTTCTTTATGTCTTCTATAGAAAGCTCAGTATTTGGCAACTGCGGGTTATCTTCCCCACCATTAATATTACGGGCGCACATAGGGCAAGAAGCATTACAAGAATCTGTAACTTCTAAATGTACTGTTTTTATTTGATTGTAAGTATAAAGCATTAATCTAAAATAAGTTTTATTGAATTGGCAGGTCCTATTTTACTTGGTAACCCTCCATATTGATCTATGTAATCTTTAATTACAGCTTTGAACCAATTTTGACTATTATGGTAAGCTTGTATATTATATTTGTATATGTTATTGTTAGTAGCTTTCATAATACTCAATGCTCTGGCTGCTTCTTTTTGTAAATCACGAAGTTCTAGTTGATCTAAATCTATCATGGCTTACCTATTAGCATTACTCGTTTATAACCTTTTAGTTGTAATTCACCTTCATAAAAAATTTCTTTCATAGGAAACTTCTTTTTCATATGTTCTATACTATGTACACAATTAATATGCTCTGGTATATCAAACATATTATTACTTTGAATTGCTAAAATTGGGTTTGATTCTAAATTTTTATTTTTTATTTGATGAAACCATTCTTCAGACATATGCTCTGCACTAGTGTTTACTATAAGATTAGGCAGAAATTTCTCAGTAAATTTTTCCTCTGTTTTAAAATTTTCTATATCAAACTCATATCCATTTTTATGGCATACTAGATTATTAATATCACAATTAACGCTTTTTACTTTGTAGTTGTGTAAGTCCTGATTATTAACTATTTCATCACTAATTTTACAACTTTCCCTATCTAAATCAATTATACGCATCTTTCTATAAGTTAAACGGTTAGAATATAGGACTTTTAGTAGCCCTATCCATCCTGCCATTATTAGTACATTATCAAAATGTTTTTTTATCGGTATTAATTCTTTTATCAACCATATCTTACTTTTAATTTGTCCTCTACTTAATGCATCACTTATAATATCTACATCCTTATTGTTTCTTTCATAAGAATGTATCATTCTAAAAAGTTTTTCATTTTCAAAAAAGTATCTAGCTATACTTGCAAATTCCACAAGTGTGTGTTTATTTTGTATTAGGTTCACAAAAAACCCCATACTTTTAGAAAATACCCATTCTGGAGCTTGTAATTTATGAGCTTCTATACTTAACTTTTTCAAAGTTGGATATGGATCATCATTAATTGATAAATTTATAAGTTGATGAATAAAAAAAGATATTTCATATTTTAAAGTAAACTTATAATAATCTTCTAGTCCATAAAGCCACTCAACTTTATTATTACCATTTTCATTCATTTCTGAAATAACTCCTTTAAAAAGTCAAAATCATTTATCTTTCTAAGATAATTAACATCATGGATATTATCTCTTACAAATTGGATGCCTGACTTGGCTCCTTTTATTGCATATTCACCATAAGGACGATCCATTCCTTTAGTTAACCAAACAGATAATCTTTTTTCAGTTTCATCTACTTTTTGCCTATCAATAGTTTTACTAGCTAACTTACAACATTCTCTAAATGCACTCTTCCAAGTGTTAAAAGGATCACTATTAAAAGCAGTTATATTGCTTACCTGCTCCATCGGAACAAATTTATTACTAATACTAGTAGTCATGTCAGTAGTATCTGTTCTCATTTTAATTGTCATATTTCTTGGTAAAAGTTTGACCCCACCATTTCCATACTCTAGGTCATTAATGGGATTACGACTTCGCCAAACATGAACAATATCGTAACTCCTAGTTCTAAAATTAAACTGAAAATCTTTCAATATCTGTGCATCACCGTCAACAACCCAAAACATATGCGTTTTACATTCTTTGGCTGCTGCTATATGAGCTTGATGAATGCCTTTTACACCATGAACTCTTTTAGCTAAAGGAAATCTAGATTTAAGATTATTCCAATTTTCTTCCGCATTAGGTTCTTGATAACTTATAAAAACAATATCATACATTATCAATAACCCAATCATTTTTTAATCTTGGAGGATTAGTATAAACTGCTTTAAAGAATTTACTCTGATCTACATCCATTGGGTTTGGACCAGTTAAAATTCCTAAATTATCTCTTAGTAGTATACCCAATCTAGTAATTTCATCTGCTAATGCTTGATCATTCGTTGGCATAACTTCATCATATAACTCGTTTAAATAACTAAAAGTCCTAACATTTAAATAATCCCAGTTAGTCAACATGATCATATAACATCCTAACCTAGCCCCGTAGATAGCCCATAGTCCGTTATCTACATCACTACCTACATTTAACCAAGCTAGAAGTCTTTGATAATTTTTCCAATGAATTTGCTGATTAAATGGTTTGTTATTGCTCGGTTTCTCGCCTTCAAGTAAACACATTTTAACACCTTCTCTAAATCCTGCTCTCCATGCTTGTCTTGGACTACTATTGTTATGTACCCAACTCATCCAGTTATTCATTTGTAAATATTTTATTTCCCAACAGAAATCTACTTGCGTTTTATTATTTGTAGTTTCAGCATTTTCATGAGTTTTCATATCTAAAATTAACTGTGTAGGCCAATTTTTAATACTACCGTTTCCATATATTAGACCATTAATAATATTTTGAGCAGGAAAACTTAGTACACATATGCTGGTATCTGCTGTATCAATTAATTCAATAACTTGATTCATTAGTTCAGGTTTAACAATATTGTCACCATCAATGATCGTTACACGTTCAGTTTCTGCTAATCTAGCACAGGCTTTATGAGCACTATCACTTCCATGTACCCCGTCTACACGTTTAGCCCATGGAAACTTTTTCTTTAGGTCAGCATAGTTACGCTCTTTGTTAGGCTCATCATAACTTAAGTATACTAAATCACAGTCAATCATTTTAATTTTTTTACTCATAGACTATCCCGTAAGAATTAAAATATTTTATAGTTACAATAACTTCTTCCTCATTATTAAAACTATATCTTATCTTGTGACCTTTTACCAAGTTACTATATTTTATAGATATTGTAGATATTAAAAAATTCATATTATCTTTTTTTATAATATAAAAATTAAAAACGTCTGTTAAATTCATAGTATTATATAATTCATTAATTAATAACTTAAATGACAGTGTCTTTTTGGTTACTTTTATAAGTATTTCTGGATTGTTGATCGTTTTATTAACTTTGATTAAAGATCCTAATTGAACTTCATTTACAATTCTACTAATTTTAAAATTACTGCCTATTTCTACTTTAAAATTTGTTAGTTCTTTATTACTTTCTCTAAATTCAGTAACAAAATCTTCTGTAACTTCGATATAACCTTGTCCTTCTTTTTTATAATTCAATAAGTCTGTAATATGTCCCTCTTTATCATAGTAAAGATAAAAACTTGTTTTAGGTAACTCTATTGGTTCTAACAGTATTTCTTGTTGCATATTATATCTTTAAATATTCTATAATTTCATCTGATAAAAAAGAATCATCTGTATAATGAAATAACCCAGATTGTTGTGTATTGGCTATATGCAATATGCAATCTTTATTAAAATCATAATATGTATGATCCAACCAAGTTTCAATAGCGTTCTTACTCCATCCTTGTATCAAAGGTTTCATATGTATAAATGACAATATATCATTTGTAATATTAAAATTACCAAACTTCATAGCAAGGGCGCTTGCAACATCTAAACTTGATGATTTTTGTGTACTTTTTTTAGTAAACTCATTTGAGAAAAGAGTCCAATTTTTAATAATGTATTCTAACCATTTATAAAATTCAAAACTTTTTTCGTTTTTTTTGTAATAATGTAACCCAAAATAAACATCAGGTAGATCATTATTAAAAAATACATTTCTATATGGATTATTTTTACAGGTAATTCTGTTACCTTTATAATCAATGACATTTTGGGTTAATGCTATGTCATAATTTTGTAAATGATACCAATAATGATCATTGCTAGACAATAATATCATATCTGAATCATATACCAAATTTTCTTTGAATGGACTAACATATATTATTTTCCATCTGTTCTCGATTTTCCATTCAGACTTTGATGCCATATCCCCCCAAGGTATAGGAACTATATAATCAAATGCCTTGATATATTCTAAAGGTATAGAATCGTTAGTAATTAAACAAACTTGATTAATTTTATTAAACTTTTTAATACTTAAAGCCAGAGCATACGCTTGTCTAATATAGTTAATATTAGAATTTTGAGCAAGAATAACATGTCCTCTAGTCATTTAAACACCTTAATATACTATTTTTGTTCATTATATGTATATCTAACCCATTAGTTCTTACACAGGAATTATTATGCAACAGAAAACTTAAACTACTATCATTTGAATATATTAAAGAATCCTTATCAATAGTATAATATAATTTTCCAGGTATAAAACTAAATTCTTTAGAAGATAATTTAGTATGCATCAAATTTATTGCCATACTAAAAGCAAAATCATTCCTAAACTTGGTATCATTAATGGAATATAAGGCTCTATAGTATTCCCAATTATTCTTAATATGTTCTATTAGAGTAAAAAATAATCTATTTTTTTCTGTTTTTCTAAAAAAGAATACTGTGGCCCAATAAAAATCGACTCCGAATTCATTAATATATTTAAATTCGTTTTTAATTGGAGATTCAATAAAATAATAATCGTTATTAAAAATTAAAAAATCTTTATCGCTGTTAAAACAGTATGACAAATGATTTGATGATATTATATAATCAGCATCTATTACTAAAGTGTTATCATATGGACTTAAGTTATAACACATATATCTGTCAAAATTTAACCATTTGATAGAGTTAGATTTTTCCCCATCGTATATGTTTCTATATTGAACTGATTTTGTTTTTACTATGAAAACTTTGTCAAAAATATTATCTAAATTTTTATAATTAGTATTAGTAACTAAGGAAATTGGCATTTTTAAATACTTCTTAGCCCTTAGTGCCGACATTTCTGCTAACTTGATATAATCAAAATCAGTTTGTTGAGCAAATATTAAAATACCATTAGTCATTTTATCGTTAATGATTCAATATTCCTACTTTGGGTTAACTTCTTATAACTATAATAGTAAGAATTTGTTGCTTCAACATAAACAGATATTATATCTTCTAAAAATTGTTTAACATCTTCTACATTATAAGGCTCATTATTAACATCTAACAGTACAATAGAATTAATACTATTATTCATTAAAGCACTGATAAATGAAATAAACTCTGAAGTAGCTTTAAATACATGGCCATCCTTGTAATAAAAGAGACTTTGGTTAAATTCTTCAAATAATTCTCTTTTTTGATTATTAAGGCTATTCATAAAGTTAGCTATTTCAAATATTTTTTTAAGATCTTCGTTCATAGTACCTTTCTTTCTATGTCCTCTTCTATACATTTGCGCCCATATTGTATTTCTACAATTTTTATAGGTATATCACCTTCATTAACTAATTGATGCCATTCTTCGTAGTCAATAAATGCAGTGTCAAACTGTTTATAAGGTCCCATACGTACAAGTTCACCATTGCTATTAAGTGTATTAATATATCCTTCACCTTCCATAAAGAACCATAATTCTTTACGATCAAAGTGTCGTTGAAGGCTTAACTTGCTATGTGGATTACATACTAACTCTTTTACTTTAGTTTCGGGACCATTTTCGTAAAATACACGATAATAACCCCAAGTCTTATCTACATGTTCATAATGTTGCATCTTCCATCCCCGCAGTTCGTAATTTAATTACATTACTTAGCTGCCACTGCTTGACATCCAACGCCTTTGTGATTCCTAACCATTTATTACGTAGAAGGGCAAACTCATTGATGATTTTTTCCATATCAACTACATCTGATTCACCTTCTACATAACGGTCACAATCCCTACTACTCAATGCTCTTTGATAATTTTCTAAATATTTACGAAAATGCTGACTTTTAAGTTGTCTTAGTTCTATATTGAGATACTCTAAAATTGCTTCAATTTCCTGTAATTGACTAAACCTATGTTCTACTATACCAGGCATACTGGCTGCTGCCTTTTCAATATTCCCCGCTATACGGGTATCTAGTTTAGCTTCACTTAACTCGTTAGTATAGTAATCAATAGCATCAGGTAATACAGTAATATCCTTTAATATTTTAGAGTACCACATAATTAGTACTCATCGTCTTCGTCATAATCCTCTTCGTATTCTTCTTCACTATCATCTTCTAAATAATATTCAATAGCTGTGTCTAAGTCTGGGTCAAAACCTACTGCACCTTGTAATACCTTATCTTTAATGTTAAAATCTGCTAATAAGTCCACAAAAGCTTCCGCAGCATTGCTAATATCTTCCTTACGCAAATATTCCTTGAAGAATAACCAAACTTCTCCAATTTGTGTATCATTCATGTTCTACAGTTTCCTCTAAAATGACTTCATCTTTGATTTTGATATTGGGGAAATCCGCCATTATCATATCTAATTTATCACTTTTCCATTCTTTTCTGTAAAATAAATGCTCTTTACCAGTACTATCAACGAACTTAAGCCTATTACCTTGCTGTACTAGGATACCCTTTTCTTCAAATAAATCTACTAGACCACTATAAGGATCCATTCCTGTCTCATAAGGAATCTTAATTTGAATATTCTCAAAAGGTTTAGCATATCTAGTCTTCATAATCTTACAGGCACTACGTATACCCTTAACTTGACTGATCTTGTTACCATCTTCATCTTCTTTTAACTTAAGCTTCTTCATGGCAACTACAATACTTGACGCATAAATAAACCCTTGACCACCACTAATTTTATCATCTGGGTCAAACATGTCTTGACTAGCATATGTATGATTAGTAGCGACAAGACCTACATTGTGACTACCAAACATATTAACACAATTACGTACCAAACTGGTTAATGCTTTAGGCTTACGTCCCATATCACCCTTCATATTACCTGCCTCAAACTGATCAACATCAGTAGGAGTTAATAACATACCTAAACTGTCAATTACAAACAATACTTTAGGCTTTGCATCTTCTGGCATAGCCTTATATTCTTTCATAAACTCACTGATAGTTTTAGCAACATCATCAATCATTGCCATATTAAGCTTAAGAAGTTTTGACTCGTCAGTACTAACACCCAAAGCTTCAAGCCATGCCTTATCCAAGGCATTTTCACTGTCAATTAATACAACAAAAATGCCTTGTTCTTGAGCATTTTTAATCAAATTACCACTACAGATATAACTCTTACCTGCACCACTCTCACCAGCAAATACAGTTACCTTACCAAGAGGTACACCTTTCTTAAAGTCGCTGCTAATCAAATAGTTTAGAGCATAATTGCCAGTGCTGACCCAGTCAGTAGGATCGTTAAAGCCTACACCAAGTCCATCAATGCTCTTTGTTAATGTTTTACGAAATTTACTTAAATCGAATGCCTTTGTAGCCATACAAATCTCCCAAAAGGTGACTCGAGCGTATAGCCCGAGTCAAATAGTTTTTATTGCTTGTTGCGATTACGGATCATTGCTAAGATGTCACCAGCACGACTTTCTGTACTCTTTGATTCGTCTGTATTTTTAGATACAGCCTTTAATGCTGCTTTTGGTTGTACTTTTGGTGCTTCTTCTTCATCATCATGATCTTCTACTACTGCTACATCACTATTGCGACCAGTAGCCATTGGATCACCAGTACGAGCACTAGCACCACTGGGCTTGTAGTATTGACCCCAACGCTCCATATCAAATGCTTCACCATCTACACTGGCTTCAAACATTTCTTTGATAACCTTGAGTTCAACTTCAGTGGGTTTCTTTGGAAGGAAATCTTTAAGATTAAACAAGCCATGCTCTTTTAATGCTGCTTGTTCCTTCTCATTTAGTGGACGACTACGACGACTCCACTTGCTTGTACCATAATCAGCATAACCACCTTTGCTTGATTTGATCAGTTTAAAATCTACACCATTAACTACGTCAGTGGGTAGATCTTCCATCTCTGGATCCATCAAAGCACCTTTGATAAGAGTAAAGATTTGTGGACCAATAATGAACCTACGCACAGGATTTTCTGGAAGTGTATCTTCCTTAAGACCATCTTCCACTACAAAGCCTTGAAACAAATAACTACGCTTTTTCCAATACTTACGACCCATTGCTTCAAGGTTGGGATCCTTAAACCAAGGACGCACTTCATTAAGAATTGGGCAAGATTCGCCATACATTTCCATACAAGGAACCTGTACACTTGCTTTTTTGTTATCTGTTTCACCTTTGATTCCAGCGAATTCAAGTTTAATTACAGCACGCTCTACCCAAAAGAATGTGTTGCTTGAATCGCCATCTGGAAGGAATCTTACTGTGCTTTCGCCACCTTCTTTTAAGTTCCAGAAGGGATAAATTGTGAGGTCTCCGCCTCCTGTTGCGCCGCCTTTAAGTTCTTGCTCTTTAAGTTTTGCCCTAATTTCTGCCAAAGTTGCCATAGTGTTTCTCCTATATTTGCCTATGTTGTTTAAAATTTGCCTATATGTCTGACGCCCTGTCAAACAAAACGCATACTTGTATTGTATGCGTTTGTATTTATAAAATCAAGTAAAAAGGTAGATTAAATCTATCGTAATCCCGCTATTTTTAATACTCTACCTAACTCATCACCCTCCGCCACACCTTGCTTTTGAACCAATACCAAGGCACTATCAAATGTCTGACCGCGTTTCATTAGATTAAATATTTTTTCAGCCAATCGCAGTTGACTTTTTTCATCACTGACTTTTCTTACAAAGCCTGGTATCTTCAATAACTTGGCACGGATTTTTTTGATTTGACTAATTTCTTGATTGATTACAGACATATCATTCTTTGTGTAACCGGTGGTATCAATGTCAAATGCCGAGCCTTCCGCCACACCTTGATTTGGCATCATTCCAGCAAGTTCAATCATACGTGCGTGATCACTTTCGGCTTGATGCTTTTGCTTCATCTTTTCCATAATACGAGCACAGGCACCTTCCACCATACGATCAAACATTTCTGATTTAGGATGTTTTGGATCAATATGATATTTTTCCTTAAGCTCTTTACACATCTTGGTAACGAACCCTTCTTCACCAATAGTAAATGTACCATTATTCTCATTGAAGAAGCCACTGACTCGACTAAAGATTTCATCTACTATACGGTGCATCATCCTTCCCTCCATCATAGGTGGGGCTGCTGCTGGATTTGGTATCATTGGTCCAGGTGCTGCTCCGCCTGCCATAGGATCAACAGGTGGTGCTGCCGCTGCCATTGGATCTACTGGTGGTGGTGCGGCAGGTTCTGGTGCAGGTGGTGGCGCTGCTGCT
>Ga0172367_10002838_pt1 | contig 23231 bp, 28 predicted proteins | sample Lak10m_FD_114542 | JGI IMG/M metagenome (GOLD analysis project Ga0172367, IMG submission 114542) | Freshwater microbial communities from Kabuno Bay, South-Kivu, Congo - kab_022012_10m | ecosystem: Environmental > Aquatic > Freshwater > Lake | place: Democratic Republic of the Congo: South-Kivu... | reverse complement strand
TGTTTTGTCATTGCATGTAGTTTTTTTTCTATAGGGGACATTAGTCATCATGATTCTCATTTTCATATAGCTATCTTGATAAGTGTCCACAATAAAAACAGAGTTACAAAATAAACAATCAATTCTGCCAAGCTATTTTTAGCTCAATTGATTGTAAAATTAAATAATCAATCAGATTTTATAGATGAATTATAAGAATTTTTTTTGACTTCTTTAGAATTGATTGTTATTTCTTCATTTAGCTTTATCTCTCCTCAGTTCATTGGTATCAGAATAGATCTTACTCCTATTACAAATATCATCATAAGAGATATGTAAAGCATAAAAATTACAGGTTTAAATATTAAATTCATTATGCTTCATATAGATATATTTTTAAGGATGTCCATTTTAGATTTATCTATTATACCTATTGATTTATCAGAAAAAACTGCGAATAATATTATAAATGGAGAAAACATTATTACTATCCATAGAAAAAATATTCTAAAGAAATTAATTATTACTAGTGCAATCATAGCAATAGAATAAACTACAATTATTAGTAGATTGAGAGCAAATTCCATTAATCGTTTTCGACTGGTTGTTGTTTGAGGATTACTAAATGAAAAATCTTGAAATTTAAATATTGATGTGCCGAAAAATATTAGTGGTCATGAGATTGTATTGTAACTGGGTAATATCATATCAATATAATTATTTTGAGTTATTGGTTTTTCCAAAGCTCTTTGTTCTGTTGTTATCCAAAGTTCATTATTTGTTAATTTTTTATTTGGATCAAAAGTCATGACCAATCATGTCATTATTTCTCATGTTGATGGATTATTAGCTCATCATCAAGCGTTCATATAAACTAATTTTGTTTGTAATCATAAATCTGATTGTAAAATTTGTCATGGTATGGCTCATACGGCAGTTACGCTTATTGTAGATATATCTACTAGAGCTCATATAATAAATCGGCTTGCTTGTATCAATATTCATGCTAAAACAAATCATACCAATTTTTTTTTGATCAAATCTGATCATCAATCATTTGATATTATTGATTTAATTATCATGTAGAGAAAGAATAATCATAAGGTATAATTTGCAAAATTTTTCATAATATTTCGTATCTTCCATAGGAAAATATCAAGATGCATAAATCATCAGTAGATCAAGTCATTGGACATTAATTTGCCGGCTAATATTGCAAATAATGCCCATCATCGAGATAAAAAACTTATTATAAAATGTGCTATTTTTGCTAAATTGTCTACTTTTTCTTGTCAAGCATCTTGAGCGAATCATAATCATATAAATATAAATCCTATGATCAAAAAAACTGATACAACTTTGAGGGTATTGATTCTTTTTTTTGTTTTACTCTGTTGTTCAGATTTAATATTCATTATTGAGTTATATGTAAAATTATTGAGTCGGTGCTACAACTTCTTGTGATTCATATTTTCAGTCAGATTTTTTAGTTATTTTGTATTTTTTACCTCATTTTAATTCTATTTCTTGTTCTATTGGTATTACTACTAGCGCTTCTAATCATTTAATTGTTCAATTATCTATAATATCTGTTATTTCTAATTCTTTTTTATCAAACTTTTCTTTAAATTCTTTTATTGATTGTATTTCTAATAAATTTATTCACAATCAACTATTAAATTTATTTATTATTTCTTCTTTTTTTAATCATTGTTTTTCAAATTCTGCAAATAATAATTTTATATTTTCAGGTTCTTTTATTCGAGCTGTCATTTCTCATTTTATTTTTTCTGATGTTTCACTTCAGATTAATTCTTTTAATTTTGTTTCGTCTATTCTAGTATTTGAATTCATTGTTTCTTTAACTATATCGTTTACCTGTTCTGTAGACATTTGAGGATTGTTGTTTGTTTTATTGTTATCTGTTGTCGTTTTGTCTTTTTTTGTTTCTTGTGGGTAAAATCCTGGGAATCTTTCTGCAAGTTTTTTTTGATTATCTTCGCCCATTTGTGATCATATTTTATTTCAGATAGTATTGATTAATCAACCACTTCATCATACCTGATTAAATCATACCATAGATCATCATCATATAGGAACAATGGGGATATTTCATGCAAATTGTTTTCAAGATTTCTCTATTCTTTCTCATATTTTTTTTCATATACTTCATGTCTGTTGAATTGTTCGGAATAATAGTGCCCACATCATAGCTATACCAAAAATATTTATTATTAAATATGATATATTATCTAATCATCAACCTATATTTAATTTTGTACAAAATGTTCGTATTCATAATGCAGAGTAACAATCTTCTTTGGGTTGAGTTATTCATAGTCATTCTAGAGTAGATTCTTTTTGTGTTTTGATTCATACATTTGTAAAATCTGTTTTGTTTTCGCTTAATATACCGGATAATGTATTCATAAATATTAGAGATATACTTAGACCAAATACTATCATTACTGGGGCGAATATGAGTTTGATTATGTTTCAGATTTTTAGATATTCTATTTTGTCAAATATTTTAAAATCAAATACTTGATCAATTATTAGTATAGGAGTAAATGCTATCGTTATTCGGAGTACTCCTATTCTTGCTAGCATGATGATAGCTAAAGCTAATATGGGCAAAATTAGCATTATTCACATAAATGCTTTTATTGCAAATTTAAGAATAATCCCAAATGATAGAGAGTCTCATCCTCAATCATTTGATATTATTTGACCAAGGTTTAGAGTACTTGAATATATCGTTATAAGAGGTCAAACAAATCATTTCGATTTATCTATTAGTGTAGATAGCGTGGTTCATCATGTTATGTTATTTAATCGTCAACTTCATCATTCGTATCCGAAATCACCTGTGGTCAAAAGCGAGCTTGTGTCTATTGATGGATTTTTACTTTTACAACCGCTTGATCAAAGTGGATCATATTTTAGCTGTGCAAATATAGGTATCACAAAGCCACATTCTTCAAATCAACTTAAGGTTATGGTTGGATCACCAGCTATTATTTCTTCTATTTTTGATTTATAAGTATAATTGTCTGTTGCTGTGTTTAATTCTGGGAATTCATTAAATTTATATGGCATTCATCATAGTATACATATTCATGTTTCTAATGATATCCATCAAGTATTATTTCATCATGTTTGAGCTATGAAATTTATTTCTTTTCATATTATAAATCTAGAATTAGGACCACTTCATATTTTGCAGTTTGATATTTTGTATTCTGGATTGTTTCAATATGTTCGATAAATTATTGTGTCTTCTAAGATATTTTGGGATGAATTTGTCGCATCTGAAAGATTCATAGTAGAATTTACTCACAAAATTTTTTGATCTCATGCATCACTGTTTTTTAATATGGTTAGTGGCATTCATCATATAGCATAAGTAGCTATTGTAGAAATATCTATTATGGCTGACAATAAAAATCGACTAGCTTGTATAAGTATACCAGCAATAAGTATATTTTTGACTATTCATAAAGGACTTTTGCCGTCTTTGAAACTTCCAATTCATTTCCGACCAAATAAGCTTTTTAATATGTTATATAATAAGACAAATCATAAGGCATAATTAGCAAAATTTTTCATGATGTTCCAAAATTTTCGTAGAGGAGCGTCTAAGTGGAAAACAGATCAGTATACTAATGAGTTGTCCATTGCATTTCATGCTATTATAAGTAGAGGTCGGGATACTATGTAAATAATTCTTAATGTTATATCTAATAATGCTTTTGTTTCTTGAAGAGTTTTATCTAGTGTGTCTTGTGTTGTTGTGGTTGTAGTTGTAGTTATATTTCAATCAACTGTAGCCACAGATCCATCAGCATAAATATAATCATTATTTATACCTAAAAATAATAAGAAAAAAATTCAGAATCCTAAAAATCTTTTTAATAATTTTTTTATAAATTGATTGCTATTTTGTTTGCTTTCTGTCATATGTTTTTTACATTAAACTATAATACATATCAATTATATTTCAAAATATTTTAATAGACAAATAGCGTATGGTTTTTTAAGCTTGTTATATTGTTATTTATTGTAAAAGTTATGTAGTATGTTATATGAGTTTAAATTTTAAAAAAATATCTTAAATAAAAAAAAGACCAATGGTTTAATATTGGTCTATTTATATAATTTTGTTTAAATTTGATTTATAAGTTTTCTAGTGCTACATATTTATTTTTTTGACATCAATTTAATTTTCATAGTTCATCTGCTTTGTTTCGGTATGTTTGTAATGAATTTGTATTGTTTGATATATCCCAGGATTCTGCTATTCATTTCATGACGATATATGTCTGACATATTATTTTCTTATCCGGATTTGTACTTGTTCATATCATCTTTTTCATATAAGCAGTTTTGAAATATGGATAGTTTGTATTTTGATAAGATATATAAGTAAATTTTACGTTTTGTTTTGTATCTAATGGAATATTATTTTCACTTATTAAATATTTTATAGCATCTAGTATGGTAAGATCTCAATCGTTTAGGTAATTTGTTTCTGTTGTTTGAGCGGTTGTCTGTGCTTGTTCATATATGTTTTCTCAAGTTATTATTGTTCAAGTTTGTATGATTTCTTCTTGTTCTCAAGAATTTTGGTTTATGATTATTTCTTCTGGTTTATATATTTCATTTTCATTAGTTGGAGTTTGCGTTGTATATTTTCCTCAATTGGAAACTACATTTATGATGCATCATACAGCAGTTTCTTGTTTGATAGATGGTATCGTAGAATCAAATCAGCTTAATATTAATCATAATATGAATATTAATAGATATACCTTACTGTTCCATAAACTTAGAAACAATTTATGAGTTTTGTAAGCTCTTGATATATAAAATAGAGCCATATATAATATAAATCATATTCAAGAGGCTATGATTAATTTATTTGAAAGTAAATATCATTTAAAAAAAACAAATGATATAAATGCAAAAACAATGCTTATCCAAAATAATTTGTTTTTATAGTTAGGTTTTTTGTGAGGTTTTTCTCATATTATATTTTCTCTTTCTTTTTTAAATGAAACTGTTTCATCTTCTTTTTTGTTTCATTTTTCAAAATAACTATAGCTTAGTGTAACTATCATTATAATTCATAAATTTATTATTCATAATACAAAAAACTTAGTTTCGTTTCGCAAGAAAGAAATAATCCAAGATTGTATAACAAAGAAGTATATTGCGAACAATAGAAATAGGTTTTTTTTCATTATTTTGTATTAAAACATAAAATTGTCAATTATTTTCTTAGGATTAGTTGATTATATATAAAATGTGAGGCATTTTTCAAGTCTAAAATTTGCAAAATGTATCTTTGTATGTATAATTATCGTGTATTATAAATTTTATTAGATTATGTGCTTTATGAAATTTAAATTATTTTATTGTTTATTTACGATATTCTTTTCTACCTTGACTATAGGTATTTATACTAATGTTTTTAGTCAATGATTAAATCTTTGACAAGATGATGTTATATTCAATATTGATCCAGAAAATGCTTTGAACGTATATGATAATAATAACCCTATTTCAGATCCTCTTAGACAATGAGCATATAAAATAATAGATGCTGATTCTACAAATACTATTTCAGATCAAGAATTATGATGAATTGTAAACCCTGGACCTATACAGGATCATTCTACTGCTATGAATTCTACTATGACAATTATTAAAAATTTAATAAATTATGCTTTGTGACTTTTATCTTTAATTGCTTTAGTCTATCTTATATATCATTGATTCCTTATGGTTACTGCTGCTTGAAATGATACTCAATATAAAAAATGAGTAAAATGACTTAGATTGGCCGTTATTGCTTTGGCTTGAATCTGATTTAGTTGGCTTATAGTATCGTTTATATTTTGGATTATAAATTATATTGTTTAATATTTTAATTATTTAATATGAAAAACCTTATAAAAATCTGACTGTTATTTGTTCTATTCTTTATTTGAATTGCGTGAGTCAATGCTGCAGAAGAATTTCCATATGATGTAGATATGACAAATACAAGTAATAGTGATAATTTAAATATTGGTAATATTGTGAAAACAGATGCTATACAAGCTGATGATAGTTTGCTTAATAAACTTTATTGATTATTTTGATTGCAATGATCTACTTATCAACAATGAAATAATAAGGCAGAATATTATATTAAGATGGTTTTGAATATGATTCTATGATTAGTGTCGTTTATATCTTTTATATTGATTATATATGCTTTTTATCTTATATTTTTTGTGAAGCAAGAAGAGTGAGTTGCAAAAGCAAGAAAAATACTTATTGGAGTATTTGTAGCTTTGGCTATTATGTGATTGTCATGGCTTATAGTTAGTCTTATATTTGATATATATCAAACAAAAATTTAATTTATTATAAAATAAAATGTTATTTGATTTATGAGAACAGAAACAAGTTCAAAAATCTAAATGAGAAAATGTTTTCAATACTGAGACTATGTTGCCTGTTTCTGAAATTAAAAATAATACTATAATATTGAAAGATTGATGATTGAGACATGTTCTTAGGGTCTTTGGTCTCAATCTAGATTTAAGAAATTTTGATGAACAACAGATTGTTCTCGAACAATATAAAAGATTTTTGAATTGATTATCGTTTCCTATCCAGATTATTATACGCAATACTTATTTAGATCTTTCTAATTATTTACAATATGTTAAATCAAATGTTGCTGATATAGACAACATGGTTTTGCAAAATCAATGAAATGAATATGCATCTTTTTTGGAAGATATAGATTCTAAGCAATGACTTATTTACGTAAAAGAATTTTATATAGTTGTCCCTTATTATGATTGAGAACAAGACGCTAGTAGTATAAATAAACCTTGGTGGAATAAACTATTGGATGTATTAAATACAAAAGATAGCGTAGAAAAAATAGTAGAAAAATATAGATATTTTCTAAAATGAAGAAATATGTTGGATACTAGGACAAGTCTTATAACCGATTGATTAGCTTCGATGTGAATAATAGCTGAAAAATTAACAACATCAGAAATTATAAGTTTATTATTTCGTTATTATAATCCTCTTATACATTGAGCACAAGCTAATATAACAGAAGAATTGATATAATTTTTTTGGTTTATTCTAAATTTATATTTTTGTTGTATCATTTGTTTTGTATATAATCTATACATTTTTTTTCTAATTCTTCGCATCTTGAGATTCGATTGATATCAGCTGTTTTTCTATCTAGCATTTGTTGGTATCGTCATTTTCTTCTTCTGATTTCTTCAAGAGATGCTATACTTACAATTTCGTCATTTGTAATTGCAAATCCGGCGCTGGAAATTCACATATCTGTTGGAGATCTATAAGTTCACATAAAATTTTCAGGCTTAATTATTTTTTGTGCTATTTTCATAACTATTTCAAAAGCTTCTACATCTCTATTGTAATTTACAGAATCTTTTCAATATTCTTTTTTGTGATATTTATCCATACAATTATAATCTCAAATATCTGCTGTAGCGGCTTCATAGGCTAGATTTATAGGATGATTGAGATCAATATTCCATATTGGAAATGTTTCATATTTTGCATATCAAGATTCAATTCATATTTCGTGATCTAAATATATTTGACCTAAACAAGTAGACATTTTTCAGCTATTTGATGCGGCTCAAGTTACTAATATAAGATTTTTTGTTAAAGGAATATGATCATCATTACCAAATCAATCTTCGCTAAGTATTAAATCTGTGTTGTGTGGATATCAATTTACTTTATACCTTTCTCGTACTCTATATCATTCTCTTTGAAATTCTCTTTCAAAATCTAATATTATATCGTACATATTTTGTGTATCTATCTTGTTTATTACGAGATGAGGTCTCGTTCCTACTGACTTTTCTATTTGTTTTAATAATCACATAACATAGTCTGTGTATTCAGTTCATTCATTATTGAGTTGTCTGTTGCTTAAAATATCTTGGGAATTTACGCAAAATAATATTTCAATTTGAGTTTTTAATGAATGAAAAATTAGTTTTTTTGATTCTGCATTAAATCATGGAAGAGTCCTAGCCGCATGTCAATCAAAAATAAATTTTCAACCGATTTCTAAATATAATCTTCACCCTGAAAATTTATTTATCCTTTCTAGTATTTTTTCTTTTTGTAGTTGTATATATTTGTCTCAATCAAAGCCGATTTTTTTATAATTTATAATATCGGAAGAATTTATCATTTTTTATTTTTATTTAAATAAATCTGATTAATTATATACAGCAAATTTTACTTGTCAAATATCAGGCTTTTTATTAAATGTTTTTTCTAAAATTGTTTTAATTTGTTATTTACTTTAAGCTAATTTAATGTTATAAATTAGATTTTTAATAAAAAAATTTCCTCCCAACTAATAAGCTGAGAGGAATATTGTAATTGTGATGCTTTTTATAGGTATTTTTTTAATAAATTAGATCTATTTGTGCTTTTTAGCTTTCGTATACCTCTTTCTTTGATTTGTCTAGCTCTTTCTCTTGTTAGGCCAAATTTTTTTCCGATTTCGTCCATTGTCATTGGAGCTTGTCCTTTTAAGCCGTAATATAATCTAATTATATCTGCTTCTTTTAGATCTAGAGTAGATAATACTCTTTCAATTTCTTTCCTAAGAGATTCAAGAATTATTTTTTTATCAGTTGTTTCTCCGTTGGGGTCTATGTAGTTAGCGAGAAAATTACTATCTGGATCTTCCGGATTACTTGGCTCTTCAATAGATATAAAGGTAGTTTTGTTTAGTCTAGCTTCCTTTATTTTTTGTGTAGGAAGTTCTAATTCTATAGCTAATTCTTCATCATTTGGCTCTGTTTCGTTTTTCTGTATAAATTTTTCATGAGCTGTATTTACCTTGCTTAGTAAACCTATTTGGTTTAATGGCAATCTAATTGTTTTTGCGTGTTCAGCAAGTGCTTGTAGGATTGCTTGGCGAATCCACCAAACAGCATAGGATATGAACTTAAATCCTCTTGTTTCATCAAAGCGCTGAGCTGCTTTTATGAGACCGAGATTGCCCTCATTGATAAGGTCTGGAAGACTTATTCCTTGGTTTTGGTACTGTTTTACAACAGATACTACGAAACGAAGATTAGCTTTTGTAAGCTTATCCAGAGCTTTTTTATCGCCCTGTTTTATGCGTTTTGCTAATTCTACCTCTTCATCAGCTGATATTAGTTCATATTTAGCTATTTCAGCTAGATATTTATCTACTGAGGCCGTTTCTCTATTGGTTATAGATTTATTGATTTTTAACTGCCTCATGGCTTTATGTTTTTATTGTTATTTTATGTTTTGTTTTATATAAAAATACATTTTTATTGTATAAAGTCAATACTATTTTTAAAGCAATTTTAATTCTTTTAGAATTTTTTCGTAATTTGAATAATCTGATCAAAATTTGTTTTTAATATATTCTTGTAATATTGTTTTCCAATCTGTGAATCAAATTTTTAAATTTTCTGTAGAGATAGAAAAATCTTTTAATAGTTCTCAAACTGACTGTAAATTCTTTTTAAGCTTGATATCTTTTATTTCTGTCATTAAATTTCAATCTATGTAATCTTCTATTTTTTCATAATTAATATCTTGGACTTTGATACTCAGACTTAGGTTTTCTAAATTTTGTGGATGACTGTCTTCAAAATCTATTTTTCGTAAATTATTTTTTTCGAAATTATTTTTGTTATCTTGTGCAATTGTTTCTAACTTGGAATTTAGATTTTTTTTATCTACTTTTTCATTGCTATCAATTAGGATGTATGGATTGATATTTATAAAATTTGTAGTCAATTCGTTATTGGTGGGATTATACTTGAAAAGAAATTTATTTTGATTTATTTCAAGAGATGTAGTCGACCATATGCTTCAAGTACATAGATAGTTGTTTTTTATAAATCATTGATGTAAATGTCATGAAATTAGTTTGATTTTATCGTTTTTTAAAAATGTTTCGCTTAGAGCTATATCTTTATAAGAGAATCTTGATCTTTGTCATGGAAAAACTGTGTTGTTGATATAGTAGTGATGAATTATTGTCAGGTTTGGATTTTCTTTTATATAATTTTCTAAAGTTTGATTTATGTATCATGAAAATTGCTGGTTTTTGTTGCTTGATTTAGCTAGCTCTTGGAATAGGGGGTTTGTATATTTAATTTCTTTTGTGTCTAGTATAAATGGTAAGAATAGTATATTTTGATCTTCTATTTTTTCTATAAGAGGTTCGGTTAGGAAGGCTAATTTTCCTTCATTTTGTTTGGAAAGATTATTGATAATATCAAAGGCTTTGTGTGCTTCTTGATAGATAAATGAACTTCATAATCGATCGTGATTTCAGGCTAATATATAAACGTTTTTTCAATTTTCAAAAAGTTCTAGAAATAAATTATATAATTCTAATATTGAGTTTCTATCGTATGAAAAATGATACACATAATCTCATAAGAATATTATATTTTTTTCATCAGGATTTTGTTGGACAAAACTTTTGATTCAAGATATAATCTTGTCTTTGGAGCGTTGAGTAATATGGATATCTCAGATTAGAAGCATAATTTGGGATTAAGAATAAGAAATGTTAAATTTATATTCTGAGATTCCGGCTGCAAAACTTAACCCACGCAGTTCTGCGGGGCAGGCTGCCGGAATGACTTTGGAAAAGAATTATTTTTTGTATATGTGTTTTGTTCGAAGTTTTTTGAATCGAGGAAGAGTAAGTGTGGATAATAAAAATCATACCGTTGGGATGATAGCATTTAACCGTGGATTATTTATATCAATTGTCTGCATATAGATTCCTAGTGCGAGGTAGGTAAATATCATTAGTAAAATTTTTCTTGCGACGCTTCATTCCCAAGCTTTGTCTGTTTCAACTTTTTTATTTCTTTGTTTGATTTTTTCTAGTTCTTGAGAAATTTGTTCTAGATTCATTATTAAAATTATTTTAAATTTTAAATTGCAAACGTATACGGGCAGTTACAAACAGCCCTTACTTTAAATCTTCTACTTCTCATTTGCTATTTTTCCATCTTTCTAATATCAACATTGCACTGATTGTATCTTCTGCTGCGTTTTTTTTGAAATTAGACATAATTTCTCAAGATTGTACGCTTGTATAATCTTCATTTACTGTTTCTATTTTGATTTCATCGTGGTCTATGATATAGTTTAGAGATTTTATGAATTCTAAAATCTTTTCTTGGACGTCTTTTTGTGTTCTAGGTCGTCATATGGCTATGGTTTTGATATTATATCTTGCTATAATATCTGCTATATTAAAATATGTCATCTTGTCGTTTAAGATGTATCATATAGGGAAAACTATTTCTGTAGCTATCTGCATATAAGCTAGTCATATATATTTACTTCATCGATCTATTCATAAGATATTTTTCTGTTGGCGGTGGAAGTTCATGTTTAATGTAACAATGTAAAAATGTTTCAATGTAGCAATGTTTTGTTAGTTCATTTTTGGATCTATCATATAATTTGGCTTGATTTGTTTTAGTGTTTTTAATTTTAGATCTTTGAGTTTTATTTGTATATTTTTTGATTTGTATCTTATTTCAAGTCAGGTTTTTTTGTAATTTATTTTTATTGCAAGTTTATTGTTTAGGTGTAAGTAATATCATTTTTCATAGACTTGATCTAGAAAATAATCAGTATCTAATTTTATATCTTCTATGATTTCTGTTGTATATTTTTGTGTTTCAAAATCATATAGTCGGACATTTTTTCTTTGTCATATATAGATTATTCAATATCTAGAAATTAGATTTTTGCTGTATAAATAACTATATAACTCTATTTTACTTATGTCATATATTTTGATTCTATTCTTTTGGAGATTATTTAATAGGTTTATACAAAGTGTAGATACTCTCAGGTTTGTGAATCATCATGGTCAGTTTAGAACTAGTGTTTCTTTGAATTTATTTTTGTTATATAATTTAACTAGTTGTGATCATAAAACATTTTCTATGCCATTACGATCTAGAAAAATATTTTTTTCTCAGGTTCAGATGTAGACTTTGTCTGATGAAATATTGATAAACAACATATTAGAAATGTGAAATGTTAAATTAGAAATGTGAAATTGTTATTCAAACATTCTTTTGAGGTCTGGGTCTTTTATTTTTTCTATTGTCCACATAGGATCAAATGTAACGGTTAATATGACTTCGTGATCTGGAAGGATTTCATTTATTGCATTTTTTATCATCGCCTTCAACATTTCTTCCATGGGACAGTATGGAGTCGTAAATGTCATCAGTATTTTTACACTATTTTCTTTTATTTGGATATCGTAAATTAACCCTAAAGTAAAAACATCTATCAGAGGAAACTCTGGATCATAGACTGTTTTTAGCTTTTCTTCTATTGATTGTATTATTTCGTTATATTTTGTGTTCATGGGATTTTTTCTTTTCTGAAAATAATGATATTTGAAGGACGATGAATCATACCAATAATATCAATCATAATATTTTTGATCGATTTCAAAGTATAAGTAAAAGTACGTTTATAACTGCGTATATGCCAAATAATAGCGATAATTTGTAGCTATCTTTTGTGATGCGTTCTTGATCTTGATTGGTACGAAATATTTTTTGTCATAAAAGGAATATATAGAAACTTAGTCATCGTAGCATTATAAATAATCATAAAAATCATAGTGATATACCTACTCAAGGATCTTCATATACGTTTATATAAGAATAAACCAATATAAGTATGATTAATCATAGTATAAATTTTGTTGTAGATGCTATTTGATATAAGTTCATGGAACGTAGAAATGTAACAATGTAAAAATGTAGCAATGTTTAGTGTTTTTATAGTTCTACATTTGTTTGGTCATCATTTTTTGTGTTTTCAGATTTTTCGTCAAGATTAAGATCTTCTGTGCTAGAAGATATAAATAGAGGATTGCTTCAGCTTTCATATACTTTATAATATATTTTTTCTCGTATAGAACTACCAAATGGTATCAATGTATATCATACTAGAGATGGAATAAGCATCAATAGATAAACTTTATTTTGTATTGATCAATCTCATGATGATTTTCGGATTATACTATATACAAGTAATGCTAATGCGAATCATAAAACATTTCACATGAGTGCTGACGCCGAATAATTTGGATTGCTTAAAAATTCAATTTGATTTGCTGAAACAAAAACTGAAAAAACTACGTGGAATCACAGTATCAAGAATAAAGTGTCAATTTGAGAGCTAAATACTATGTAAATAGGGGCTAATATGAAAAATAAAATTCAATTTGTTAGCAGTAATAATCAAAACATTTTTGATATGTCATAATATTTTTTGCTGAAAAATAAATTATATGCTCAAGCAATTCATATATTTCATATAAATGTTCATAAAAATCCTATAAATAATAATAAGAATGGTAAAATAGGATTTGTTTTAACTATTTCGCTTGTTTGTTGAAACGCATCTACAAACATTTTTCATGCAAAAGATAATGCGATGAATAATATGGCTGATATGATTCATCATATTATTAATCATATAATCGTTTTCCATATCACTTGTCGTCAACTTAAATTACTTGGTTCTTCGCTCCAATTTTTATTTTTTACCGTTTGATCATTTGGATCGTTTATTAAAGATCAATTATTCAAAAGGGTTTCCTTTAACATTTTGTATTGAAAAATATAAAATTTATTTTGTACAATATAGTTTATTTAAACTATTTTTAAAATCTGAATTATCATCCTGGTTATCAGATTCAAATGATATTATATATCATTTTTTGTTTTCTATAAAGAAGAACTGGGAAAAATAGTTATCTTTATTGTTTTCTGTTATTTTAAATGTTTTTATAATTCAAACAATTTTTTCTCATGAGCAGTTAAATGAAAGTGTACTGGTAGATTTAATTTCTATTCATCCTATGCTAGATTTTAATGTACTTATGTTTTGGTTTGCAAATTCTTTTGTGTTTAGAGTTATATTATCTTGTGACTTTATAATTAATGAATTTATAAATGTATCTGTGTCTTTTGATCAGCTTTCTTGATATATTATTATCTCTGGGTATAAAGTTTTATCTATCTCTTTTTGTATGTATGATTTTTTTGATTGTAATCAAAAACTAATTTTTTGGAAATTTATATCTGTTGTGTATGAAGATGAACATCAACTCAATAGTAAAATTACAAGAAATAGTAAAATTTTTTTATTCCACATTTAAAAGAATATGTATGTAATAGCTAAAAAAATTCATAAAATAATTCATATTATAAATGATTTTATATATATTTTGTTTTTTAGAGTATTGCCTTCATCTCGATCATTTCATATCCATACATGAGCAACTAAGTATCATATTATAAGTCAACAAAATATAAGATATCATGGCATTATAACTTGTTTTGCTATCCAAAATGAATTTTCTCATAATATTATATTTCATCTAAGAAATAGTATCCCAACTATTGTGGTTAAAAATAAAAAGATTCATTTTATTGCTTCAAAAAATATATACATGTGTTTGTTTTATTTTTTTAAAATTATTTCTTATCTATTGCTTCTATAATTTTTTCTGCTAAATCTACATCGTTTTCGTTAAATTCACCTGAATTTCATGTATTATTAATTTTATATTCATCTATAAGGGTTTTTATATCTCAGCTAGTTACTCATGTTGTGTCATTTTCTACTATTCAAGTTGTAATTGTTGTATCTCATGTGTTTATATTTCACGTATTGTTTTCTATATTGTTTCAAGATACTTCTCAAGTGTTTATTGTGTTTGTAATTTCAGAAACCTGTTTACATCCAAATATAAATAGTGAGCTTGAGATAATAGAAATAATTATAAGTTTTTTCATTGTTGGTTTTATGTTTTAAATGTTGTTTATATGTATTATTTTTGTTATAAAAATCAAGGTAAATGCTTCGTGTAAAAAATTGTAAAATACTTAGTGTAAAATTTTTACAATCTTTCACAACTTTTAGCAACATTATACAACTTTTAGCAATTTTATGTAATAATTTTACTTTGTCTTAATTTGTAGTCTATATCTCAAGCTGAATATATAACTATTATTTCATTTTTTTTTCAGGATTCAATAATTTTTTTTATTTTATCAAAATCTGATATATATTTTCATCAACAATTTTTTGCAAAATTTTCTCATAAGTCTTGAATCGATTTGATTTTAAATTTCTTGAATGTGTTTATATTTTCTCTAGCAGCATAGATATCATAAATAAAAATTTCGTTATAGTCTTTAAACGCTTTTATAAAATCATTTCGTCAGATTTCGATTCTATTTATTTGGTGTGGTTGAAATATTACTATGATTTTTTCTTTTTTAAATTTTGATCTAAGTGCTTCGTATGATAGTTTTATAGGTGAAGCCATATGTCAATAATCTGAAAATATCTTTGTTCAATTGGAATTTGTTCATAGATATTCTAATCTTCTTCGTAATCATTTAAAATTTTCTATTGTTTCTTTTATTTTTTTTGAACCCAATTTAGGTGAAATTTTTTTAGTCAATACTTTGACGAATGATCAATTCCGTTGGTTATAATCTCATAGAATATATTTGAATCAGAATTTAGATTTTTTGATTTTGATTATTTTATCTTTTTCTTTGGTGATTTTTAAAATATTATTATATATATTTTCTGGAACAAAAACTTTATGTTTTGTTTTGGATATTAATTGAGTAAATGCATTTTGGTAGTCTTTGAGATTTTTATAATAATCAGTATGATCAAGCTCTATATTTGTTATAATAGAGTAATCTAAATCTAAGTTTAGGAAGTGTCTCTTGTATTCACAAGCTTCAACTATAAAAAAATATTTTTTGATATTATTGTAATTTAATTTTTTTCATATGATGATATAATCAAAAATATTTTTTAAATCAGGTTTAATTTTTTTATTTATCAGATAACTATTGTTATCAAATTGTGTTACCATGGCTCAGAGTATTCAGAGTCAAAAATTTGAAATATTTTTTTCTGCTGTATATATTGCTAGTGATGTAGTTGATGATTTTCAGTTTGTTCAAGAGATTCATATTGTCTGAAAATATTTTGATATTTCTCCTAAGAATTGAAAGTAATTCCATAATTTTAAAATCTTATCTTTTTCTTTGAAAAGTTTTTTAGCTTCTTGTATTTCTATACAATCATAAACTGCTTCTGAATAAATTATTATATCATCTAGTTTGACTTTGTATTTTCAGTGTCAGATAATTACTTTCAATCATTTTTCTTGGAGTTTATCTGTAAGTTGGCTTTTAAATCAATCTATGCATATTATATTTGAAAATCATAAATCATTGAGAATTCAAGCTATTCATGACATTCATGTTCATCATGCTCAGATAAGTATTATGTTCATAAATTAAGAATTAAGAATTAAGAATTAAGAATTATTTATTGAATAAATTTTTGAAAGCAAGAAGAATTAAAATTTGACTTTAATTTTGTTTTGCTGTATAATTTGATTGTGTATTTTAAATTTTTTTGTTGAGTTGTTATTATGAAAAAGAGATATAAAACAGTAATATTGTCTGATATCCATCTAGGCAAGCCTATATCTAAAATAAGTAGATTAACTAGTTTTTTAAATAGTATAGAATTTGAAAAACTTATAATAAACTGAGACTATATTGATTTTTGGCAATTGGGTATGTTATGAATGTGGACAGAGAGAGATACTAGATTTATGAATTATATAATTAGTCTTGTAGAAAAAGGAGTGAAATTGGTATATATAAAGGGGAATCATGATAGTTTTATAAAACATTTGTGACATATTCATCTATACGATGTAAGTATCATAAATGATATGATTTATATAGCATGAAACGGTAAAAAATATTATATTTGTCATTGAGATAGATTTGACTATGTATGTCGTCATTTGCCTAATTTAGCAAAATTTATGAATCTTGTTTATACAGTTATTTATTTGATTGAAAGAAATTTTATAAAAAATAAAGATGAATTTGTCCCATTTTCTGAAAGAATAAAGACGTTTTTTAAAAAGATTTTGTTCCCCAAGAAAATGCTTTATAGGAGAGTAGCTAAACGAACAAAGAAAAGAAATTTTGAATGAATTATATTTTGACATTATCATTTACCTGATCGTAGGTTGGTGGATGGTATAGATTGTATAAATTCTTGAGATTGGATATCTTCATGCACAGCTATTGTAGAAGATATGGATGGAAAATTTGAATTGATAAAATATGTTTAGATTTATTTATTTTCTAATACCTTTATTAATATATCTTTTGTATTTTTAGTCTTTTCTCAAATATTTTCATCTATGGAATTTTTTAATATTTTAGAAATCAGTTTAACTGTTTCTTGTCTATATTTTTCTCTATTGTCAAAATGATAGGCTTCTCAATTTTCGTCTCATGCTTCATATTCTGATGATATTGCAGCTTTTTGTTTCAAAAAAGCTACTATATCAGCCTTTAATTTTTTTTCTATTTCTTCTTTGATATCTAGATTAGCTGTTTGTGTAAATTCTAAAATATTGGAAATAATATTGTTAGAATGTGTTCACATTTTTGTTCTGAGTTGTTCTAGAGATTGGGTTTCTATTCACGTTGAGTGCCTAGTCGTTTCCATAATTATACAGATTTACTTTATAAAATATAAGATAGTAAGGTATTGTCAATATACTAATTTATTAGATAATTTCAATATTTTTTATTGCTTTTTTTGTTTTTATTTTTATAAAACTTCAAATAAATAAAACAAAATGTATCAAATATCATTATTGGTTAAAAATATTGCTCTTCATGAAGGTCAAGAGAAAGCTAAAAAATTTGGTGAGGAACTTTCTAAAAAATCTCTTTCTCTGGGTATGGTGGAATGATACACAAGAGAAGGAATTGTTCGTGACCTTCTTCCAAATTTTCTTTCTGATCAATGTGTGGATTGTATGTTTAACTTTATCATAACATGGGAACGTGATTATTTGTTGGAAGCGTGATTATCTATTATAAAACCTCTATTGTTTATTACTTTAGGGATTTTTTTATAAAAAAAATCACAATCAGAATTGTGAAATTTAATTTACCCAGAGGGGGACTCGAACCCCCACGTCCTTACAGACACCAGATTTTGAGTCTAGCATGTCTACCAATTCCATCATCTGGGCATATTATTGAATTCATTTTAAGAATTCTTTTTAGCATCAACTTTTAAAATATTTTTCTCTTATTCTTGCTTCATTTCTTGTTATATATTTTTCTTCATAAATAATCTTATATGGTAAGTATGGTTTTGTAGTTTTGTTTTGACCAGAATTGTGCTGATTAAATCTTTTTTCTAAGTTGTTTGTTAATTATACATAAATGTAATTTTTTAATAGACTTTTTATGGCATATACAGTGTATGTCATTTTTTGTATTTGTTATAAAGTTTGTTTAGATATGTCTACTAATCCTGCCTGCCGGTAGGTCCATCATCTAGGCATAAAACGTTGAAACGCTAAAACGTTGAAGTGTTAAAACGAAAATTTTAAAGTAATATTTTCTAATAAATAATAAGATTCCGGCTGCAAAACTTATCGCCGAAATGACAAAATAAGAAAAAATATCAGCAGGAGAACATATAATAAAAATCAGCTTAAAATCAATTGATTTTTGGGAAAGTTTTGTTATTACTCAATATGATGAGTGTGTTGTATTCATCGTTTTTATACGTTATATCTAGGAAGATGGATTTGAATAAGGTAATGCTTATTGGTAGAGCTACCAATAATCTGCAAGTTAAAAGTATTGAAAGTAGTGGGACTCCAGTTGCAAACTTTACAGTTGCGACAAACAGAAAATTTAAAAATAGAGATGGTAATCTATTGGAAGACGCAGAGTATCATAGATGTGTAGCCTATGGTAAGTGAGCAGAAGTTTTGTGAAAGTATTTGACTAAGTGAAAAAGAGTTTACATTGAATGAAGACTTAGAACTAGAAAACGACAGGACAGTGAATGAAATGAGAGATTTTCGACAGAAGTGATTGTTGATAATTTTATATTTTTGGATACAAAGTGACAAGTATGAGAAGATGCTTGATTCGCTTGAGATATAGATCATCCAATACCTGATGATGAAGAAGTCCCATTTTAGTTAATGGGAAATTAATACATTAAAATATTAAAAAATAGCGGATTATTTTATAATCTGTTGTTGTTTGTTTTTTTGTGAAAAAAATATTTATATTAAATATATTGATTTATGAAATTTAATAAGTGAGAATTTAAAAATTTTTTAGCTGATGCTTTTGATTTATTGGCTTTTTTGGTTTTTGTGTGAGGTCTAGTTTTGTTTATAAGATTTTTTATAGTTAATCCATACACAGTAGTATGATCAAGCATGTCTCCAACTTTTGAAGAAAATGATTTTATTATAGTGGATAAAATTACTCCTAGATTTGCACAATTAAATAGATGAGATGTGATAGTATTTGTTCCTCCTGGGAAAAATGTCCCTTACATAAAGAGGATAATCGCTGTTCCTTGAGAAACTGTTAAAATTCATGACTGATGAATATATATATGCGATAGTTGATCTGTTCAAAACTGTCAAAGATTACAAGAAGATTATATACCAGAATATGTAACTACTGAAGCTAGATGTGGTAAATCAGAATTTAAAGTTGAAAGTTGATTTTTTGTAATGTGAGATAATAGATGATTTTCTACTGATTCTCTTTGTTGTTTTGGTTTGTGATGTTTTGAGTGAGCAAATTATACTGTTCCATCTAATTATATGATATGAAAGGTTTATGTAAGAATTATTCCCAATTTCCAAGTATTTTAGAATAAAAAAAACATATATGAGAATCTTTTCAAGTTTTGATACAAAACTTAGACAAAAAAAATTAAAGGAAGCGCAGGATCTTTATGGAGCAGATAAAGTTATGGTTTTGAGTAAAAGTGGTCTTTTTCTATTTTTAAAGGTTGTCCCTAAATTATTAGGATTTATTATTATAGTTGTTACTATTATCGTTAGTAATTGGATATTTTGAATATCACAAGAAAGATATACTATTTATGTTCTTATTGGTGTGATTTTTGTTTTACTTACCTTCGCTTGACCGATTATAAAACATATAGTAGATTATTATATGGATTTTGCTTTGGTTACGCCAAAATCTTTGATTATGTTTAATCAGACTTGAATATTTAAAAAAGATATGGCAACTGTGGATGTAGAAAAGATTAAAACGATTCTTATTAAAAAAAGAAACTTTTTGTATAGTATATTTAATAATTGAGACCTAATATTCTTATCTGAATGAGATTCTAATAATTTTTGAGAGATAACACTTTATTTTATACCAAGACCGGAGGAGAAAAAAGAGAAAATATCAAATATTATTTGATATGCAGTTTAAATATTTTTAAAAAAAAGTTAATGCAAAAAAAAGAACAAGTCAATCTAAATATACCTTATGATATCTATGAATCTCCACAAGAGATTGTTATTTTGATGCCACTTGGATGAGTGGATAAAAGTAGTATAAAACTTGATATAAAAGATTATAAACTTGTAATTACTTGAAAAAGGTCTAAATCTCAAGTAAAAGACAATTTAGTTCCCATAAAAGAAGAATGTTATCGATGAGATATTGGTCAGATTATAGATTTACCTCCTCAGGTCTATTTTGATAAAATTCATAGTAAATTAACATTAAATAATACTTTGGAAATAATAGTTCCAAAGGCGTTAGTTCCAGACAAGATCAAATTAGAAGTAGAGTATGATAAATAGTTCTTAGTTCTAAGTGCTTAGTTATTAGCAAAAATTAAAGCTGACGAGATAGTCAGTTTTTTTTTCTGTAAACAAATTTTGCGACCAATATTGATATTGATAATAATAATTCCAATCATACTCATACTATTATAGGTGTTTCATTTATTTTTATAGCATAAAATAAGAATAGAGATAATCAAACAACATATATAGAATTTCGTGTCTTGGATATGTCTTTTGTTGACTTTGTTTTCCAAGATTTAATAACCTGTGGAATCAAAGAAGATGCTATGATAAATGTTGAAATATAACCTAGTAAAGTTGTAGTATCCATCTATTTATATTTTAATTTTTAAATCTGATTCTATCTGTTGATGAATTTTTTGGGTATCGGCTATGGTTCAATTTAAGTCGAAGACAATATGAGTTTGTATAGATTGACTAGTAGAGTAAATTATATATCTATGCTTATTGTTTTTCTTCCAATTCTCAAATAATTCTGTCATAAGTTTTTTTTAGAAATTCTTTATCTTCTATAGATAAAAAATTATTCAATCCTCATATGGGTCTATTGAGATTTCTTCGTAGGGTTATTTTCTGATCTAATAAATGCAGCTCAAGTTCTAATAGATCTAGGTTGCTTCATCTGGATCATTTTTGTCTATCTATCTGTAATCTTTTGTGTTGCAATACTTCTTGGTGATGATCTATGGTCAATTGCAATTCTTTTTCTATATTTATTCATGTTTTTTTGTCTTTTAGATGGATTATGAGATCTACTTTGTTTTTTTCGTCTTCTCCTATACTAGATTTTCTAACTTTTATTGAATATCTATTATCTATATTAGCAAAGTTTCTAAATGTCCATTCTACCACTTTTTCTGCCAAAATACCTATTTTATTTCAATAGTTATTTTCTCATTTTTCGTAATCTATAAAATTATACATCAGCACTTCCTGATAATCTCTATATTTTGCTAGAATGTTTTTTAAGAGAGCTAATTTTATAAATTTTTGTACATTGCTAAATTCCTTTATCCCACCCAGAGTTTCTGTCTGTATCCTAGGATATCAAGATTCTATTCCAAATGTTTCTAGATCATTTAATAATTCATTGATTGAAAAATAGTTTCTATTTCATTCTTCGTCCTGTTGAAAAAAGCATTGAACATTGAAGCTCTCTAGACCTTCTTGAAACAATTTTTTATCAAACATGATATTTCTTGACTTGGTATTTTCTATATTCTTTGTTTCTAAGAGCTTTAAAAATCAATTGATAGAAGATAATTCTTCTTGTTCTCTGGGTCAGATATGTATGTTGGAACTTAGTTCTTTTTCCCTTTGTAATAATTTTTTATGTGATGTTTCTAAGTATTTGCTTTCGGCACAGATTTTATATCTTTTTATATAGTCTTTTTGAAAAGATTCTTTTTTAAACATATTTTCTATATCTTTTTTCATTATATTATAATCAAAGTTTGGGTCTACGTTTCACTGTGATGTTTTTAGTATCTCAAAATAATCCTTCTCTACTCATTTTACGAGCATAGGATCTATAAATTTTACATTATCTTGTCCAAAATCTTTCATTAATTTCTTTACAGTGTTTTCTTTTAAATTTTGTATTTCTTTTACTACCTTGCTTTTTTCTCACCTTGTATTGCTTATAAAATTTTGGATATCTTGTTTGGATATTGTTTTATGAAAAACCATAAAATTATAATAAATAAAGTTTATTTATTATAGTCTGATTATTTTTTTTGTCAAAAATTTATTTTTTTTGTTTTAACCAAGAAAGAATTTACTTAAAAAAATTTAGACAGAAACATTTAGAGATCATAATATTTCTTGTATTATGTTGTCGTTATATCATCTAATAAAATTAAATCTTATTGTTTGATTATTATATGTTGTTTTATAACATTTTTTTTGTCATCATTCAAGCATTTCCATAGTATATAATGTGTATTTTTGTCATCCGAACCGTACTTGTTGTCAATTTTGTTCATTATCGCATTCATAATCTTGTATATATAATTCTAATATATCTTCAGCATTACTTTGGCTTGGCATAAAACATTCTATGTCTTTGTCATTATTCGTTCAATAATTTAAATTTTCTATCCAATGATATACTATGTTTTCATATCATCATTGACTTGTTCAGTCAGAGCATTCTCAGGGTAACATGATAGAAAATCAAAGTGAAGAATTATATCTATTTCGTGTTGTATCTCATCATTGTATATTTTTCCCATTCCAAATAATAATTCCTACATTCCCTCTTGTTGTTATGTTTTCTTTGTTATTCATACTTACACTTTGTAAAATACCAAGTTCATTTGCTTTTGTATAATAATTATTGGCTCGATGACTTAATCATACTTCATTTTGTTTACCTGCAAGTAATCTTACCAATACT
>Ga0172367_10002837_pt1 | contig 23232 bp, 28 predicted proteins | sample Lak10m_FD_114542 | JGI IMG/M metagenome (GOLD analysis project Ga0172367, IMG submission 114542) | Freshwater microbial communities from Kabuno Bay, South-Kivu, Congo - kab_022012_10m | ecosystem: Environmental > Aquatic > Freshwater > Lake | place: Democratic Republic of the Congo: South-Kivu... | reverse complement strand
CCCTTCTCGAACCAACCATCCACGCTTAATCCGCCGAACCGCCGTATACGGACCCGTACGTGCGGTGGTGTGGGAGGGGGCAGCCGCGAGGCTCCCCCTATCCCGATGCTGGCGACCGGGGGGCGGGCGACCGAGGGGCGGGCGACCGAGGGGGCGGGCGGTGACGGCTAAGCGCCTCCGGCACGGTCATGATGGCATCACCTGCCTCGAGGCCGGAGGGCGGCGGACAACGCTGCCGGGGGTGCTCGAGCCGATCCAGCGGCTGCTCGGGCTGCGGGCCACCCTGGCGGTGATCGATGCCCATGGCGGGACGCGCCTTTACATCCCCAAGGCGCTGGCGATTGACCATCCGCTGATCGGGCTGGTGGGCGTTGATGCCGCTTCGCGGCTGGTGACCGAGTGGGGCGGGGAAGAACTGGAGGTGCCGTTGGGAATCGCCCAGCTCACGTGGTACTTCGCAAGGCGCTACTGGATCGACGGCTGGGGGGCGGCCGACATCCGGCGCCTCCTCCTGGCCCGGCACGCGATCCGGGTTGGGGAGCGGGCGATCCAGCGACTGGTGGCCGATATCCCGCCGGGCTTGCGTCGGCGCCTGCGGCGATGCCGGCCGTGGGAACGGCGCCGCGCAGCAGCCGCTGACCGGTCCCCCGCGGCGGCTGGGGGGCGGTCCGCGCAGGGGTGGCTGCCCGGCTTCGAGCCAGGTCTGGAGGCGTTTTGCGATCCCGGGCGACGGGTCCCCTAAACAAGGAGGAACAAACAGGGGTAACTCCCCTTTGCGCGGGACTATGCCGCTCCCGCGCAAGACTCGTGGAGCGCCGTTGAGCGCCGTTGAGCGCCGATCAGCGTGGGGGGGGATGGCGATGGGACCGATTGAAGGCGTGGCCGCGCTGCTGGCTGGCGTGATCGCGTATTACCTGCGCCGGGGCGTCGGGATGTTCGCACGCGCACTGGAACATCGGCTCGGGATCGAACAGGACAGCGAGGCGCGCGCGCTGATCGAAACGGCGATCAGCAACGGTTTGCTGCTCAGCCACGCGCTCAGCCCGGCATCCGCCGAGGCAGCCGGCGAAGCAGCCGCCGCCTATGTCGCCAAGCTGGTGCCGGACGCCCTGGCCCGGCTCGACATCGACTGGGAGGGGCTGGTGCTGCTGGTCGCGGCGCGGGCTGCGAAATCCGGCTACGTTCCGGCCCAGGGTGTGCTCCCGCCCGTCCCGACCGCCGGGGAGGGGTGATTATGGACCCGCGGCAACTCGCGCGGCTGATCAACCCCGCGCTGGCGCTGGTCGCCAACGGCGAGATGGTGGGGTTCGACGGTCCCGACGCGGTCACCTTTCTGGTCGGCATCGCCGCGGTCGAAAGCCGGCTGCGCCTCCTGCGCCAGGTGGGCGGCGGGCCGGCGCTGGGCCTGTGGCAGATCGAACCCGCCACCCATGATGATCTATTGGCATCCTGGCTCGACACCCGGCCGGAGGTGCGATCCCGGGTGCTGTCGTTGCGGGCCGAGGCCCCCGCCCGGCATGTGCAGCTTGCGTCCAACCTCGCCTACGGTGCGGTGATCGCCCGGCTGTTGATCTGGCGGGCGCCCGCACGGCTGCCGCGGGCGACCGATGTGCCGGGGCAAGCCAAGGTGTGGAAGCAGTACTACAACACCGCGGGCGGAGCCGGGACGGAAGAGAAATACATCCACAGTTTTAACGAGTTGGTGGCAAAACACCTGCCGTTGCTGTGAGTGAAGGGCGCATGGGGAGTGACATGGATTGGTCATTGATTGCGACGATCGGGGGCACGGTGCTGGGGGCGGTCACCCTGGTCAACTCGGCGGCATGGTGTGTTTTGCAGGCGGTGTTTCCCTCACGGGTTGAGGTCGTGACGCTGGAACGGCGAATTGCGGAGCTCGAAGGGAAATTGGACGACATCCCGACCCGGAGTGAAATCGGCGATTTGAAGGTTGCGATCACCCGGATTGAGGGGACGGTTTCAACCGTGGCCGCCGAGATGCGGGGGCGGTTTGATGGCCTCAAGGACTTGCTGGAGCGGGTCGAGACGGTGGTCGGCCGGCATGAGAGCATCTTTGCCGATCAGGCAAGGGGGTGAGCGTGGCAAATCCTGTCTGGCTATCGCATCAGAGGCTTGCGGTATTGATTGGCCTGGCGGAGCTGCCCTCGCCCGCGACCGCCTCGTTGCTCCACGACACCATCACCGAGGCCGGGATTGGCGGGACGGCCGATCAGGTGCGGACGTCACTCGTCTGGATGTCAGAACAGGGGCTGGTGACCCCGGCCGGCAAAGGGTGGCGCCTGACCAACCGGGGCGAAGACGTCGCGGCCGGCCGGGCGAGCGCCCCTGGGGTGTGCCGGCCGTCGGCCGACACCGCCGCAAAGGTGGCTGCATGGCTGCGTGGTCTCGGCGCGGAGGAGTCCTGATGGCCCATGACCCGGGCACCCGCGACGAGCTGCGCCGTGCCTATGTACACGAACGGCTATCGCTGGAGCTGGCGGCCGAGCGCGTAGGCGTACCGATCGGTACGGCGAGGCGCTGGAAGCGCGAGGATGCCCAGGCCGCCGACGATTGGGACAAGGCGCGGGCGGTGTCCCGTATCTCCCGCGAAGGCCAGCAGGCGGTCGTGTTTTCGGTGCTCGAAGATTACATGGCTCTCCATCAGGAAACGCTGTCCCAGCTTAAGACGGATGCCTCTATCGCCCCGCTCGACCGGGCCAAGGCCTTGGCAGGACTCACTGACGCGCTGGTCAAGATGTCAGCGGCGCTGGAGCGCGTGACGCCCCAACTCTCCAAGCTGTCGGTTGCCAATGATGTGTTGTCGCGGGTGGTGCTCGCGGTCAATGCGAGGCGGCCGGATGCCGCCTCGGCGCTGCTCGAGGTGATCGAGCAGGTGAGCGGCGACATCGCCGCCGACTACAAGAGCTGATCCGGATGGCGGGGAAAGCCAACTTCCGCAGGCAGATGGCCGGATTGGCCAAGGAGTTGCGCCGGCAGGTGCAGCTCCAGGGGTCGGGACTGGACCCCGGGCCGGAGGCGAGGGAGGCGCGGATCGCCGCGGCGACCGCGGCCGATGGCTTCCAGGCCTTCGTCGGCACCTACTTCCCGCACTACACCAAGAAGGCGCCATCGGCGCTGCACCGCTATCTATTCGCGCGGTTGCCGGCCGTGCTGGCGGCGCCGGAGAGTTGCCGCGAGGTGATCGCGGCGCCGCGCGGCGAGGCAAAATCAACGCTCTGCTCGGTGCTGTTCGTGCTGTGGACCATCGTCACGGGCCGCAAGCACTACATGCTTATAATTGCCGATGCGTCGCACCAAGCCGAGATGTTCTTGGATGCGATCAAGGCGGAACTCGAAGATAACGAGGGCCTGCGGGCCGACTTCCCGGACCTCGCCGGGCCGGGGCGGGTTTGGCAAACGTCCGTGATCCTGACCCGCAACGACATTAAAATCCAGGCGCTTGGGTCGGGCAAGCGCTTGCGTGGCTTGCGGCATGGGCCGCACCGGCCGGATCTGGTGATGCTCGATGACATCGAGAACGATGAGAATATCCGCCGGGTCGAGCAGCGCGACAAGACCGAGGGCTGGATCGACAAGGCGGTGATGGCGCTGGGCGAGGCGGGTGGCAAGTTCGATGTGATCTATGTCGGGACGGTCCTGCACTACGACGGGGTGCTGGCGCGCAAGCTGCGCCATCCGGCCTGGCGGGCGCAGCGCTTCCAGGCCCTGATCCGGCCGCCGGACCGGATGGATTTGTGGGAGCATTGGGAAGAGATTTACCGCAACGACGGCTACGAAGCCGCACTCGTGTTCCAGCAGGGCCATACCGCGGAGATGCTGGCCGGGGCCGAGGTGTCGTGGCCGGACGCACGGCCGTTGCCGGTGTTGATGTTGATCCGCTTTACGGTTGGGCATGCGGCGTTCGATGCCGAATACCAGAACGATCCCATAAACAGCGAAGAGGCCCTGTTCGGTGCGATCACGTTCTGGGTCGCCCCGGCGCGGAGCTGGGTGATGTTCGGCGCGGTCGACCCCTCGCTGGGCAAGGCCAACAAGGCGCGCGATCCCTCCGCCATTTTGGTCGGCGGCATCGATCGCGAGACCGGCGTGCTCGACGTGGTCGAGGCGCGGATCCAAAGGCGGCTGCCGGATCGGATCATCGAGGACGTCATCGCGCTCCAGCAACAGTACGGGTGCGTGCGCTGGGCGGTGGAAGCCATACAGTTCCAGGAGTTTTTTGCCTCGGAGCTGGTCAAGCGCTCAGGCGCCCGCGGCATCCCGGTGCCGGTGGTGCCGGTGGTGCCGGGGACGGACAAGGCACTGCGGATTGAGACGTTACAGCCGCATATCGCCAACGGGCTGATCCGCCTGCATCCCCGCTTGACCGTGCTGCTCGACCAGCTCAGGCACTATCCGCTCGCCGACCACGATGACGGGCCTGACGCCCTCGAGATGCTGTGGCGGATCGCGCTCGCCGGCCGCGGCGGGAAAATCCTCACCGGCGGTATCGATGGTGGGGGGGCAAGCCTCAGGCGGATTTTGGGTGATGCCGGCGGCAATAGCATCTGCGGGTTTGTACGATCGGCGTTCGGCTGCGGCGGACGGAGGAGACTATGAGTGGGGGCCGGCCCCCTTGGTTGCGACGAGCGTTTGACCGGAGCTGCGAGGTGTTGGCGGCGGCCGGGCTGCCGGCGCCGACGCGATCGGTGTTGACCGGTGATATGGCCGGTCCCAGGGTCGGCTCGGTCCGGCAGCACTGGCATGAGCATCCCGTCATTGGACTGACGCCGGAGGGGTTGCACGCCACCCTGAGCCAGGCCGAGGCCGGCTGGCCGGCCCGGTTTTTCGCGCTGGCCGATGATCTCGGCGACCGTGACCTGCACTATCGGGCGGTGTCGGAAACCCGCCGCGGGGGGCCGGCGCACCTCGAGATCACGGTCGAGGCGGCATCGGATGCGCCCGATGACGTGCGCAACGCCGATTTGATCCGCGACTGGCTCCACACGGCTGACCTCGATGCCCAGTTGCCGGCGTTGATGGACGCGGTGTTCAAGGGATATGCGGTCACGGAGCTTGTGTGGGAGGGATCGGAGGGGCAGTGGCGTCCCTCCCGCCTCTTGGCGCGCAACCCCAGGTGGTTCCGACCCGACCCCGAGGATTTAAGGACTCTCAGGCTGATGGTGGAAGGGGCCGGCGATGCCCCCGGCTTGCCGCGCACCGGTGATCCCCAGCTTGCCGTGTTGCCGCCCGGCAAGTTCATCGTGCACGAGAGCGACGCCCGCGGCGGTATCCCCCTGGTCACGGCGCTGGCGCGGCCGGCCGCCTGGGGCGTGCTGTTCAAGACCTTCGCGGTCAAGGATTGGCTGGTGTTCTCGGAAACCTACGGCATGCCGTTCCGGGTCGGCAAATACCGGCCCGGGCTGCCCGATGCGGAAATTGACCGGTTGTTTGCGTCGGTGCGCGCGATGGGGTCGGACGCCGCGGCGGTCATCCCCGACGATCAGCAGATTGAGATCGTGTCGCTGGCCGGGCAGGCGGCGTCCGATCTCTATGAGCGGTTGGCGGTGTATTTTGACCTTGGATTATCCAAGGTCATTCTGGGCCAGACCACCACCACCGATGCGGTCAACGGTGGTCACGCGGTTTCTCGCGAGCACCAACAGGTGCGCGAGGACATCGAACGCCGCGACGCGCGCGCCCTGGCGGCAACCCTCAATCGCGATCTGGTCCGGCCGTGGGTCCTGCTCGAGCACGGCAGGCCGGCGCGGGGGTTCCCGCGCCTGCGGATCGGCCGGCCGGATGAACTACCGCGGGCCGAGCTCGCGCGGGTGCTGGCGAGTTTGGTGCCATTGGGTTTGAGAGTGGGCGAGAGCGACGTGCGCGATCGGCTCGGCCTGCCGGAGCCGGGGCCGGAGCAGGAGGTGCTGCGGGCGCCGACGGCACCGGCGCCGGAGGCCGGCCCGCAGCCGCAGGCCTTGCCCGCGCTTCAGGCGGCCCAGCGCGCGCCGGCGGGCGGCGGGCGGGACCTGATCGACGACACCGTCGACGCCATCCTGGCCATGACCGATCCGGGATCGGAAAGCGCGGTCGCGGTGCTGCTGGCCGGTGAGGCGGCCGGCACGTTTGAGGAGTTTCTGGCGCGGCTCGCCGCGATCGCCGCCAAGCCGCCGGCCGGTGATTTCGTGCGCGCGCTCGAGCGGGCCGGCTTCGGGGCGGCGGTGGCCGGGCGGCTCGGCATGCCGCTCAGCGGCGAGGAATAACCAATGGCCGAGCCGCTGCCGTTCGGGCTGCCGGCCGCCGAGGCCGTTCGGGCGTTCGAACGGCGGACCGGACGCACGGTGACGTTCGACTGGCACGAGATGATGCACGGAGAACATGCCCGTAGCTTCACCGTGGCCAAGCTGGATGATTTGGCGCTGCTCGAGCGGGTCTATCGGGCGGCCGGCGGCGCCCAGACCGAAGGACGCACGTTTCAGCAGTTTGTGGCCGAACTCGAGCCGGAGATGCGCCGGGCGGGCTGGTGGGGCAAGGCCGAGCGGGTCGATCCCAAGACCGGCAAGGCCCGGATCGTGCAACTTGGGTCTGAGCGCCGGTTGCGGATCATCTTTGACACCAATCTCAGAGTGTCCGCGGCGGTTGGCCAGTGGGAGCGGATCACGCGGGTCGCGGACCGGCGGCCCTGGCTGCGCTACGTCGGCGTGCTCGACAGCCGGATCCGGGAGGCGCATCGGGCCTGGCACGGCACGGTTTTGCGCTGGGATCACGCCTGGTGGAACACCCACTACCCGCCCAATGGCTGGCGCTGCCGGTGCACCGTGCAGCAGCTCTCCGATCGCGACCTCGACCGGCTCGGCATCACGCCGACGGCGCCGGCGCCGTCCGGGCCGGACCGGGCGTGGTTCAATCCTTCGAGCGGCGCCAACGAATTCATCCCCTACGGGATCGATCCCGGCTGGGCCTATCACGTCGGCAAAGCCGGCTTCGAGGCTCCTGCCCGGCGGCTATTGGTCGACCGGATGGTGACGCTGCCGACGCCGATCGCCGCCGGCGCCGCGATGGGGCCGGTGTGGCGCGCGGCGCTGCCGCAACTGGCCGCGGACACGGCGGCGTGGGTCGACGCCATCGCCGCCGGACGGTTCGGCGAGGGAGCCGACCGCCGGGTGGTCGGCATGATCAATCCCACGGTGCTGGGCAAGCTGGCGGACGCGGGAATTCACCCGCAGTCGGCCGCGATTACGATTTCCACCCGCGAGATCGCCCATATTTTAAGGGACAGTAAGGCGGCGGCCGGCAAGGGGATTGCCTTAGAGGATATGCGGCGCTTGGTCGAGCACCTGGCGGCGCCCGCCGCTGTGTTGCTCGACCTTGGGACCGGCGACGTCCTTTATGTGGTCGAACCCCGGGCCGTCTCCTCGGCGCCAGGGAAGGCGTCCGTTCCGGACGCGCGAGCGGCGAAGCTGGTGGTCCGGGTGGACTTTCAGACCCACCAGCGTGATCCGTCCGCCGGACGTCAACCCGTGGTGACCAACGCCATTCGTACCGCCGGCCTGGTCTCGTATCGTAACCTCATGGACACCAACAGCTATGCGGCGCTGGAGCCGGAGGAGGGGCTGAGGCCGCCGGGGGGAACGCCACCATCCCCGTAAGAGTGGCCGCTAAGCGGGCACCCAACCGGACCGGCGATTTCCCGGTTGTCGCGACGGCCTCGAGCCTCTCCTGATATGGCCGATCCGGACCGGGGAGTCAAGGCTGGCGGTCCTGCCGCCCGGGGGGGGTGGCGAAGGCCGAAAACAGCCCCGCTGATGCGTCAGGCAGGAGGACCCTCCGTCCCCATAGGTCCGGCCCGGAAAACGCATCCAGCCTCTGTTAGTGGCTGTTAGTGGCGAACTTGCCGGGGGTGTCCCTTCCCGGGACGACGGACCGGCTAAACCGCTGACACCGGCCAAGCGCAAAGTCCCCGTCGTCGAGAGGCAGCGACGGGGCTTGATGATGGACGGCACCACAGACCAGATTGACCTGGCGCTCAACGCCGGGGCCGGGGCCGGGGCCGATGCGCCGGTGCCCGACACCATACAGTTGTTGCCCGGCGGAATTTTCCGCGGGCGGGACGGACGGGGTCCCTGGCGGTCCGCGGACGCAGGCGCGATCATCGCTGCGAGCGCGCTGCCGCTGGCGATCGACGTCAATCACGCGACCGACCTCGCCGCGCCCGAGGGGCGGCCGTCGGAGGCAGTCGGGTGGGTGCGGGGCCTCGAGCAGCGGCCCGACGGCACCATCTGGGGCCGGGTCGACTGGAACAGCGCCGGAACCGCCCTGCTGGCAGACCGCCGCTATCGCTCGATCAGCCCGGTATTCCGCCATGATCGCGCCGGAACCATCGTATCGCTGGAGCGCGCGTCGCTGACCAATCGCCCCAACCTACACCTGGAGGCGCTCAACGCCGCCGAAGGATATCCTATGGCTGATGACCAATCTAAGGCCGCGCAGGCGCATACCGGCGGGGCCGACACCGCCACTGCCACGGTTGATCCCGCCGGGATTGCCCGGCTGGAAACGGCGCTGAATGCCGCCTTGGGCCGGATTGATGCGCTCGAGACTGCGCTTAAGGCCGCAAAGCCCGCGGCGTCACCGGCCGCCCCCGCCTCCGCGGATGGCCTTTCCGCGACCGTGACCGCCTTGATGGCGGAGGTTGCCGGGGTCAGGGCGCGCGAGATCGCGCGCACCGTCGAAGGAATGATCGGCGCCGGCCGGGCGTTCCCCCGCGAACGGGCCACCCTGATCGCGCTGGCCAGTGCCGCGCCCGAGGCGTTCGAGCGAGAACTTGAGGAGCGGCCGGTCCTCCACGCGCTGGCGACCGAGGTGGTGACCGGGAGGCCGCCGGCGGGTGACGCCGAGGTTGATCCGACCCGCCTTGCCGAGGAGGCGGTGACGCTCCAGCACAGTTTACGTGAAAGGGGGGTGGTCATTTCCACCAGTGAGGCTGTGACGAGGGTGCGCGATGCAAAATCGCGCGGCAAACCCGCGGCCGGAGGGAACGCGCCGTGAACCAAGACTTGATCAAGACCTTCGTGGCTGGAGGTGCGATCGCCGCACGGCGGATCGTCTCGCTCGATGGGACCGGCCAGGCGGTGCAGGCTGCGGCCGGCACCGATGCCCCGCTCGGGGTTTCGGACACCCTCGGCAGTGTTGTGGCGGGAGAACGGGTGGATGTCCACCTCGAAGGGATCGTCGAGCTGGTGGCGGGCGGGACATTCTCGTATCTGGCGCCGGTCACCGCGGACGCCGATGGCCGCGCGATCGCGGCGTCGCACGGTGATCGGGTGATCGGGATTGCACTCCGGGATGCCGTGGCCGGCGATATCGTCGACGTGCACCTGCGCGGCGGTGCGCCGATGGTGGCCACGCGCGAGTTCGTGACCGCCCGGGTGGGTGCCCGGGCCGCGGATGGCCCTGCCTATGCCTACCTGCCGGCCGGGGGCACCATTACTCAGGTGACCGCCGTGCTCCAGGGGGCGCTGGCCGGGGCCGACGCCACGATCACCGTGGCGCGGCTCGCCGGGGGCACCGGCGCCCCCGCGGCCCTCACCGGCGGTGTCATCACGGCGACCCAGGCGGGGTCGGCGGCCGGCATGGCCTTTTCTGCCAGCCCGACCGCGGCCAACCTCGTCAATGCCGGGGACACGCTGGCGCTGACGCCCGGCGGCGGCAACACCGCGGCCGTCACAATTGACATGACGATCGAGATCACCCGGAGCTGATGATGCCCAATCCCGTCGCCAACAACGCGCCGTTTCCGGTTGATCCGACCCGGACCGCGATCGCGATCGCCTACACCAACCCGGACGTCGCCCTGATCGCCGACGAGGTTTGCCCGGTGCAAGGTGCGCCAATCGGCACCAAGTCGTTCACCTATTACACCTACCCGCTCGAAACCGGCTTCGTCGTGCCTGAAACCACGGTTGGCCGCAAGGGCCGGCCGAATGAGCTCGAGTATGAAGCGTCCGAGGCGTCGGGCACTTGCGTCGACTACGGCCTTGATGCGCCGATCCCGATGGATGACATCACTCAGGCCCAGGCATCGCGTGCCCAGGGCGGCTACGCCTATGACCCGGTCAATCACGCGGTCGAGCAACTGACAAACGCCATTCGGCTGGATCGCGAGCGTCGGGTGGCGGCGCTGGCGTTCGATGCCGCGAGCTACCCGGATACCAACAAAACAGTGCTCTCCGGGACCGGACAGTTTTCTGACTACACCAACTCCGACCCGTTGCCCTTGCTGCTCGATGCGCTTGATACCACGCTGGGCGGGCGGCCCAATCAGGCGGTGATGGGGTCGGCGGTGTGGTCGAAGCTGCGCCGGCACCCCAAGCTGGTCAAGGCAATCGGCTCGACCACCGGCGAGGGGGTGATTACCCGCCAGCAACTGGCGGACTTGCTGGAGATCGGCCGGGTGCTGGTCGGCGCTGCCTACGTCAACAGCGCGCGGCGGGGGCAGACCCCGGCCTTGACCCGGGTCTGGGGCAAGTCCTTGTTACTCCAGTATATCGATCGCACCGCCACCAACGCGGGTGGTCTCACCCACATGCTGACAGTCCAGTACGGCACCCGGATGGCCGGCGTGATCGATGATCCCCACGCCGGCGGCCTGCGGGGTGGCCGGCGGGTGCGGGTGGGCGAGAGCGTCAAGGAGCTGATCATCGGCGCGCGCACCTCCTATCTGTTTGCCGATGCGGTGGCATGATGGCCTACGCGACGCTTGATGACCTGCTGCGTATCGGCTCGCCGGCGCGGCTCATCGATTTAACCGACCGGGCGGTGCCGCGGACCGGGGGGATCGATGAGTCCATCACCGCGCTGGCGCTGGCCGACGCCTCGGCGCTGGCCGACTCCTACTTGGCCGGGCGTTACGCGTTGCCGCTCAATCCGGTGCCGGAGGCGTTGCGGCGGCAGGTGGCGATGATCGCCTACCACTCGCTGCATATGGATGAGGCGCCCGAGTTTGTTGTTGAGAATTTTCGGCTGGCGCTGGCGTGGCTCGACAAGGTTGCCGCCGGAAGGGTGGTGTTGAGCGCAGCCGGGGTCACCCCGGTGGCGCCTGGGGCCGGCGGGACAAGGGTTACGGCGCGCGAGCCACAGTTCGGCGGCGGCCGGCTCGGGGTTTGGGCGGGCGGCGGCGGGGCGCCGGTGCGGGGGCAGCGCGAAGAGGTGCCGGCGTCGCCCGCGACCGACTACACCTCGACCGCCGGGGAGGTCATCGCGGTTGGCCAGCCGATCACCTTCGACGGCGCCGGCCGGGCGGTTCCCGCCCGGGCCGACGCCAGAGGCACGGCGACCGTGGTCGGGGTGGCAATCAGTGACGCCAGCCAAGGGCGGATCGTGCGGTGGCGCGATCGGGGGCGGGTCGAGCGCAACGACTGGGCCGCCGTAACTGCGGACGGCGCCGCGGTGCTCGAGACCGGCGGCAACTATTTTCTCAGCGCCACCGCGGCAGGACGGATTACGCGGACGCCGCCGCAGGACGGCGGGCAGTTCGTCGTGTTCATCGGGACGGCGGCCAGCGCCACGGTGCTGGCGGTTGACCCCGCCAAGCCGATTGCGTTGTGAAGAGTTTGTCTTTGTTTCGCCAACAGTAGGAGGTTCACTTGGCCCACCGAAAACCCTTGGTCCTCATTGATGGCATGACCGCCCAGTTGCCGGATGGCGACACGCTGGCGGGTGTGGTGTCGATCGCCGATGCGACCAATCTGGTCGCCAAGGAAGCGCTTGAGCCGGGCCAGGCGGTCGCGGTGACGGCTGCCGGCGAGGTGATGCTGGCGAGCGCTGCCGACGCGGTCAAGTCGGAGGTCACCGGCTTCGCCACCGCGGTGGCCGCGCTTGACGCCGTGGTCAATGTCCATGGTGAGGGGTTCCTGACCGTTGGCGATTGGACCGCGGGCACCGGTGCCGCCGCGTTGGTGGCGGGCGCTCATTACTATCTCGGCGCCACCGCCGGGCAGATCACCACCACCGCCCCCACCACCGGCTACCTGATGCCGGTGGGTCAGGCGGTGTCTGCGACCACGCTGGCGATCCGGCTCGGCGTCCGGATCAAGCTGTAGAGGCTGGGATGTCCCGCAAGATCGTCATCGTCGAGGGGGGGGGCCTGGGGACGATCGCCCCCGCGGTGCTCCGCCCCACTCTCGAGCGCTGGATTGTGGTCACGCCAGCCAGCCGGCTCTACCCGCTGCATCAGCCGCCGGTGATCGGCACCGAGATTGTGTCACTCAATGGTCTGATCCTCGATCTCGACGAGGATTATACGATTTCCGGGATGTCGTTAGTGATTGCTGCCGACGTGCCGATGTCGCCTGGAGACAAGTTGGCGATCCGCTATTGGAGATCGGTCTAGTCCGGGCGAAACGTTAAGTTCCTGCAACAACAACAAACTGAGGTGTTTTCATGGCTATCACCCAGCCGCGTCTTGGCGGCACCACGTCTCAGATCCGTGTTGCCGGTGACGTCGACGCGTCCGGCTACCGGGTTGGTAATCTTGGCGCCGGCACCAATGCCGCCGACGCGGTCAACCTCGGCCAGGTGCTCGATCTCGTGCGCCGGCTCAACCACAAGCAGGCGGCGAGGGTCGCCTCCACCGGCACCCTGGTGCTCGAGGGCATCCAGACCGTTGACGCCGTCACCCTGATCGCGGGCGACCGCGTGCTGGTCAAGGACCAGACGCTCGCATCCGAGAATGGCATCTACGTCGTCGGGGCCGGGGTGTGGAGCCGGGACGAGGACGCCGATACGGCGGAGCGGCTGATCGCGGCGACCTTGCATATCGCCGAGGGCGAGGTCAATCACGACAGCAACTGGACCATGGTGTCCGATCCGCCGTTCGTGCTCGGGCAGGACTCCGCAGTTTGGGTGCAGACCTCGGCGGCCGGCCAGATTGACGCCGGCAATGGTTTGGTCAAGATCGGCAACCAGCTCAGTGTGGTGGGCGGCGCCGCGATCGAGGTCCTGGCTGATCTCGTGCAGGTGCGGGCGTCAGGGATCACTGCCGACCTCATCGCCGGCAGCGCGCTCGGCGCCGGCTTGGCCGGGGGTGACGGCGTTCCGATCACCGTGCGGGCCGCCAACGACAGCATCGTGGTCGGGAGCGACGGCATCCGGCTCGGTGCCTTGTCGGCCGGGTTCACGTTGATCGGCGGTGCCGATGGCCAGGCGGTGCGGGTCCGGCAGGTGACCGAGGAGGAGCCGGTGGATGCCGGCGATCATACCGCCTATGCCCTCGCCTATCCGCCTTTGGCCGAGACGGTGCGCGTCTGCCTCAACGGCATCCGGCAGCGCCGCCAGGTCGCCGCGGATCAGGTGCAGTTCGACTATGAGCTGAGCGGGGCCGTGATCACCTTCCGGACGGCCAATGTCGAGAACGACTTGGTGGTGGTCGACTATCTGGCCACCGCCTGATCCGACAACAAAAGTCCTCACCCCCGGCGCGGCTGGGGGTGAGGGTCTCTCGTCTCTTGAGAGGGTCCCATGCCCATGAGCTGTTCCCCTCCACCGCCTGGCCCGGTGCTGCCGCGGTGGCAGACCGCTGGCGTCCTGCCGGACGCGATCGAGGGGCAGGCCTACGACGCGACCCTCAGCGCGGTCGGGGCGGTCCGCTACGAGCTGATCGCGGGGGGCGCGCCGGAGTGCGACGGTGGCGTTTCTAACGGCCTTCCGGCAGGCGTGCTCTTGGCCGGCGACGGCCGTCTGCACGGCACGCCGGGGTATGGGTTCCGGAGCATCACCTACGTCTTCGGTGTTGCCGCCATCGGTGGGACGCTGCCGCTGCCGGGGGTGGTGGCTGTTCGCTGGTTTTTCCTGACCGTCCGTGATCAGCCGGTGCCACCGGGTGGGGCGGCGACGCGCACCCGGGTCCGGTTTGAGCAGACCAGGGGAGTGCCGCTGTCTGAGGTGCCCCAGGACCTTGGCGACCGCAGGCACTTCGCGCTTTCCTGGACTCCCATGGCCGGGACCGTCGCGGTGTGGGTTAACCACGCTCATCAGACATCGGCGGACTATACGCTGAGCGGGAACGTTCTCTGCTTCGTGAAATCCGTGTCGGCCGAGAAGCGGATTGAGGCCACCTATCGCCATGCGGGGGCGTGATGTCCGGTATCTCAGATATTTACGTTCAGCGGATCGAGGGCCGGATCGTCCAGGTGTTTCCCACGCCCAGGCCCGACTGGGACCCGCCGACCGACCCGGTGCCGCTCCCGGCCGGTGATCCCGAGGTGCTGGCGTTTTTGGGGGCCGATAGCCCCTTGCGCCGGCGGCTACTGACCCCGCTGGAGTTCATGGCCCGGCTGACCGACGATGAGCAGGCCGGATTGCACCGGCTTCAGGTCTCGGTTCCGGCGGTGGCCGGGTGGATGTGGGGGATTATCGCAAGTGGCGGGGTTGATCTCGATGATCCTCCTACCGCTGATGTGTTGGTCCTGCTGGTGGGTGCGGACTGTATGGGGCCCGAACGGCCCCCAATTATCTTGGCTTGAGGAGTGACCCATGACAGGAACTAGCGTGCCTCTGCGCCAGGTGCGGGAGCGGCGGGCGACCGAGGTTGCGGTTGGGGCCGCGGGGGACCCGAGGTCATTCACGGTGTCCCGGCCGATCATGCCGGGCACCGAGATTGTGACCGTTGCCGGTGTGATGCTCACCTCTGTCGCCTCTGGCGGGGAGGACTACGAGGTTGATGGTACTGCGATCCGGCTGGCCCGCCCGGCCGATCCGGCGGATGTTGTGAGCGTTGCGTATGTTCCCAACGTGGCAGGATCGGCCGGGTCGGCTGGGTTCGGACCTGCGGCCGTTCCCGCGGAGGTTTCCGGGACCGGGCGGGCCGGAACCAGTTCTTTTGCGGCGCGGGGCGATCATGCGCACGGGCTGGGCGCGGGCACGATCGCGCTCTCACATCTGGCTCCCGGCACGCCGGGAATGCTCATCGGGTTCGGCGATGACGGATGGGCGACCGAGGTTGAGGGGGGCGTTTGGGGGGGGCGCAAGGTTGACCTCACGGCCGTGACCGCGGTGGCCGGCATAAACTGGAGGGCAATCAGCCCTCCCCGGCCTCAGTCTGGGCCTGGCGCCGTGGTGATGGATGGACCGGATGTCGGCCCGCCCGGGGTGGTTTATGGCCCGTACCGCGCGCATCAAATATCGCTGGGCTGCGACGGCCCGGTGAACGGGGTTGATTTCCGGATCGTCGGCATTGGGATCGCCGGTGAGGCGGTCGAAGAGGTGATTGCCGGGCCGGGGGCGGCTGCGGCCATCGGGACCCGGCAGTACTTCACTTCGGTCTCAAAAATCGAAGCGTCTGCGGGGTTTTCGGCCAATGTCTGGTTCGGCCGCGATCGTGTAGCGATGATCATTGATCCTGCGCTGGGCTTGTCCTGGTATCTGCCCTATCCGGTCAACGCCAGCACCCCATGTCTCGATCTTTGGGTCAAACCATGGCGGGGGTCATCGGCCGTCAACCTTGATCTCACTGTTCAGCACGCAGCCTCCCCCCAGGACGTAACCTGGCGGTCGTTTGCCCCCCATTTCGTGCAGTTCGGCAACGGGGTGCCGGAGAGGCCCGCCGCTCGGGCCACAGAGACGTTTTTGCTCGGGTTTTCGCCGAGTGACGCGATCACGGCCGTCCGCATCTCCGTCGGCGAGGCCTCCCCTTGAGCGGTGCCGGTCAGACGATCGAGCTGGAGGATGCCGGGATGCGGGCGGCGCTGGAGGTCCTGGCCCGCGCCTGGACTGATCCGTCGCCGGTGATGGATGACGTAGGCTCTTACCTGGAAACCGCGACCGCCCAGCGGTTCGAGCACGGGACGGGGCCGGACGGCGAGGCGTGGAAACCGTCTCTGCGCGCCAGCCTCGGGGGCAAGACGTTGGTCGACAGTGGCCGTCTGCGGGACTCCATCGCACGGACGGCGACCAACGACAGCGTCACACTGTCAACCGCCGTGCTTTACGCAGCCATTCATCAGTTCGGGGGCGTGATCAAGCCGAAGCGGCAAGGGGTCCTCGCCCATGGCCTGCGCTTTCAGCTCGCGTCCGGCGCCTGGGTCATGCGCCGGCAGGTGACGATGCCGGCGCGGCCGTTTTTGGGGGTCGGCGAGGACGACAAAACGGAAATACGGGCGATTTTCGCCGACTGGTTCGGGGATATGGCCAGAGGAGACCTCATGACATGATTGATCTGGTCGACGCGGTCATCAGCCGCCTGCGGGACCTGGTGCCGGCGCTGGTGTCGGTGGAGGGCTGCCTCGATTTCGCGTCGATGGTCGAGAAAGGGGTGCTGCCGCCCGCGACCCCGGTTGCGTTTGTGCTGTGGTCGACCCTGACGGCCGGCGTCAACAAGGTGCTCGGGGGTGGCCACAGCCAGCCGTTGACAGAGAGGATCAGCGTGGTGGTGGTCGTGCGGGCCGGTAACGACGCCCGCGGGGACGGCAAGCGGCAGGTGATGACGCCATTGCGCGGGGGGTTGATCCAGGCGCTCGCCGGTTGGCGGCCGGTTACGGGCTGTGGTCCCTTCAACTTCGTTGCCGCGAGGCTGATCGGTGTCGCTAACGGCGCGGCGTTTTTTGACTTCTCATTCCAAACAACGTGGGAACTAACCAATGGCTGACAGCGCGACCGGGGCCGACGCACTGCTGTGCGCCAAGTTTGAGACCAGCTATGGGGTCGCGCCGACCGGCGACTTCGTGGCGCTTCCTTTCATCAGCACGAATTTCGGCATGACCCAAGGACTGGTGAAGTCCGACGTGCTCGGGTTCGGACGCCGTCCTCAAAAGGGGGCGCGGGGAAAAAAAGAAGTCGGCGGGGAAATCGCGGTGCCGCTGTGCACGCGATCGATCGGTTTTTGGTTGAAGTTGCTGCTGGGCCCACCGGTCTCGACTGCGGTTACCGGTGGCGACAGCCACGTCTTCACCGCGGCAAATTTGAAACCGCCGAGTGCGGCGCTGGAAATCGGGCACCCCGCACTGCCGAAGTACTTTTTGTCGACGGGCGTGAAACTCAACACGCTGGCAATCAACTGGGCGGACGAAAACACCAAGGCGACGCTGTCGCTGCTGGGCCAGAACGAGGTGGCGGCAGCCACCAGTTCGGGCGGCACGCCGGCCGCGATTGGGTCTCTCGACCGGTTCTCGGCCTTCCAAGGCGTGGTGAAAAAGGGGGGCACCGCGCTGGGGATCGTGCTGGGCGGATCGGTGAGCATCTCCAATGAGCTGTCGGAGTTCCGGCCGATCCGGCCCGACGGGCTGGCGACCCGGTTCGATGCCGGCCAATTTGCCCTCACCGGGTCCTTGACGGTGCGGTTTGAGGGCGACCTCTTGCTGACCGAGGCGACCGACGGCACCGAAATAGAACTTGATTTCGGCTATTCGGCCACAGACGCCTCCTTGATGTTTTCTCTGCCCAAGGTGCAGTTGCCGAAACCGAAACTGCCGATCCAGGGGCCGGGGGGGATCGACGCCGAGTTTTCCTGGAGCGCTTTTGACGACGGCGCCAAGTCTTTGACCGCCACCCTGATCAACGACATCGAAAGCTACGCCTGATGCTCAAACTTGACTTACGGCGCGAGCCGTACTGGCTCGAGATCGGCGGCGACGTTGCGTTTTACGTCCGGCCTGCCACCACCGCCGTGATCATGGCTGCCCGCGCCGAGGCCGGGAAGGATGCCGCGGGGGCGGCGCCAGGGATCGGCGCCACCCGCGCCGCTTTCTTAAAGGGGGCCGCTTTGGCGGCGATCTTAGACTGGCGCGGGGTGGTCGGCGCCGACGACGCCCCGCTCGCGGTGACACCGGAGGCGATCGGCGCGGTGATGGACTTGTGGCAGGTGGCCGATCAGTTCGAGACGCGCTTTCTCGGCCCGGCCTACGAGCTGGACCTCGAAAAAAACGTCTCATCGCCCTCGCCCGCTGGCACTGGGGCGGGGGCGCCGGTTATTGCGGTCGGTGCGCCCGCGCCGGGACCCGATGCGGGACCAAATGCCCTTACGCTCGCCACGCCCCCGTCAGCATAGAAGGCTGGGAGGCGTGGAGCGTCGCTCTTTCCGCTCAGGGGCAGTTGCGCACGGCGGGGATGACCGGGGTTGTGATTGGGATTGACCTCGGCGCCGCGCTGACAGTCGGCAAGGCCCAAGGGTTCGACGAGGCGGGGTTGGCGGCATTGCTGCCGGCCATAGAGGCCGGTCTGGTGGCCGGCCTCCAGGCCGGACAGAGGCAGACAAACTGAGGATAAAGACTTGGTTGCCGACCTCGACATGACCATCCGGGTCCGGCTCGACGGCCATCAGGCGGTCGCCGAGGGACTGCGGCGGTTGGCCGGACAGGCCGGGGAGTTTCGGCAGGCGGCGGCCGGATCGTTTGATCCGTTGCCGGCCGGCGCTGGCCGGGCCGGTGAGGCGGTCGGCCGGCTCGGGGGCGTGCTGGAGGGTGTCGACCGCCAGGTGCTGGAGTTGGGGCGGGTGGCCCGCGGCGCGGGGGCGGAAACATCGGGGGCGTTTGAGTTGCTGCCGCCCCCCGCCCAGCGGGCTGGGCAGGCGTTTGCCCAGGCCGGCGCCAACGCCCAGGAGTTCGGGCGTGATGCCAGCCGGGCGGGGAACGGGGCCGCCCAAGCGCTGGATGCGCTGCCGCCCCCGGCGGGCCGCGCTCGCGACGCGTTTTCGGGGTTATCCGGTCAGCTCAAGCGGTATGAGTCCTCGCTGGAGACCGTCCGCGCCCAGGGCGGCCAAGCGTTCACGGCCCCCGCGGCCGGCGCCGACCGGCTGCGCGCGACGCTGCTCGGGCTGGGCGGCGTGTTGGCGGGTGCATTCGTAATCGATCGGGTTATGGCGTTCGGCGCCGAGATCCTTCGGGCGACCGCGGCGATCGAGGCGCTGGAGACGCGCCTCAAGTTCATGACCGGGAGCGGGACGCAGGCTGCCCAGGCGATGGACTATCTGTGGAAGACCAGTGGGGCGCTGCACACCCCGATTGATGCGTTGGCGTCGTCCTATTCCCGTTTGCAGCCCCTGGTACAAGAAAATCTCATGACCACCGCGCAGTTGCGCCAGGCGGTCGAGGGCTTCAGTCAGGCCGGAGCGGCGACGGGGGCCTCAACCGAGGACCTCAAGCTGGCGATGATCGGCTTTGCCCAGGCGATGGGGCGGGGCAAGGTGGCGGCGGAAGAACTCAATCAGATGGCCGAGCCGATGCCCGGCCTTCTGAATAAAATCGGGAGGGCAGCCGGCACCACCGCGGGCGGGTTTCGCGAGATGGCGGCCGAGGGAAATGTGTCGTCCGAGCAATTCCTGGGATACGTCCTGAAGGCTTTGGAGGAGTACCGGGGGGCGGCTGCGGCCAGCGCCGTTACGTTGCAGGCACAGTTTACCGCTATCGGGAACGCCTGGGAGCATCTGCTGGTCACGTTGGGCCAACCGATCAAGGACCCGTTCGCGGCGCTGCTCGGCTATGGGGCCTATGCGCTCGATCAGGCCCGCAAGATGGCGGGCGGCGCGACGCTCCAAGAGCAGATCACGGAAGCGCAGGTTGAGGTAAAGCGACGACAAGTAGCTGTAGAACAGACCGAACAAGGGTGGAATCCCCTGAAAGGCCTGTCGTTGCTCTTCATGCGGTCCGGGGTGGCCGACGCCCAAGGCAAGCTGGATGACCTGCTGGAACGCCAGCGCGAAAATCAGCGCGGGGAGGCTTTCCATACACTCACGGAGCAGCGAACCCAAGCGGCGGTGGCCGCGAAGACGGCCGCCACGGCGGCCCGGGCCGACGCCGATAAGCTCGCTGCGAAGCTCGACAAGGACGTCGCCAAACACGAGGATGCGGCCGCAAAAATAGCGCGCATTTGGGCAAAGGCGGCGGCGGATAAAGCCGTATGGAAAGGGATGGCCGGTAAAGATATCAAAGACACGGAAATTGCGCAGGCGATGGAAAAAATCCAGACGGTTGCGCAGGCCGAGGTGGCGGCGGTGGAAGCCACCGAGCGCAAGAAGGCCCTGATCCGACGCCGGGGCGGCAGCGGTGGTCCAGAAAGCGGGGCCTGGCAGAGGCTTAAAGGGTACGCCAAGACAAACGCCCGGATCACCGATCTGGCATCGGACGCCAAGATCAGCGGACTGCCGGATCGGGACCGGGCGATCGCGCAGGAAGTGGCGCGGGCCGTCGCCACGGCCGCCAAGGACGGAGTGACGCTGAGCCAGCGGCAGCGCGACCAACTGGCGGCCGGGGCCGCCACGGTCTTTGACCAGACGCAAGCGCGCAAAGGCCGGGAAAAGGCCGGACCCGCCTACCGGCGGCCCGGAAGCGGCGCATTTCAGAGCCTGATGGGCTATGCGGCTACGGAGGCGCGCATCAAGGATGTGTCGCGTGATGCAGATACCGCCGGCAAGAGCAAACGGGAGCGGGCGATCTCGCAGGAGATCGATCGGGCCGAGACTGATGCCGCTAAGCGTGGCCAAGTGCTGAGTGACCGTCAGCGCCAGGCGCTGACGCAGGCGACAGGCCGGCTCTGGGATCAAACGGAGGCCCGTAAGGCGGCAACCAAGGCCGAGCGGGACGGGGCCCGCGAGAGCGAGAAAGGCGAGAAGGCGCTGAAAGCGCTCAATCGCTCAATCGACGAGCAACTCTTGGGCTTGCGGGCCGAACAGCAGGCGCTGGGCCTGACCGGCAAGGAGCGGGCGATTGCGGTGGAGGTGCAGCGGGCGGAAAGCGAGGCGCGGCGGCGATCGCTGGAGCTGACGCCGACACAGATCGCGGCGATTAAGGCGGAAGCCGGGGCGCTCCATGACCTGACCGAGGCCAGACAGCGGCTGCCCGACGGGCGGCAGCTCAAGGAAGCTCAGTGGACCCCCCACGAACGGCGGGATGATACCGCGCGGCAATATAAAATGCTCCTGGAGATGGGGCCGGATCGCGGCGGGATCGACACCACCACCTACGAGCGGGCGATGAAAAAGCTGGAGGCGGACACGCTTCATGCGTCCAAATCCTGGCAGGATGGGCTGGTTAGGGGGTTTCGCCAGTTCGGTAAGGCGGCCGAGGATGGCGCGGCCGTAGCCGAGGATGCGGTTAGCACCGCGTTCAAAGGAATGGAAGATGCGCTCGCCGGCATGATCACCGGCACGAAAATGTCGTGGGGGGGGATGGTTGACAGCATGGTCGCTGACTTGGCCCGACTGACCATCAGGCAGACTGTGACCGGGCCGCTGGCCGGCGCGGCGTCGACGTTTCTTTCTGGCCTGTTCGGCGGGGGCGGCGGGGGCGGCGCGGCGACTGCGGCGGCGGGGGGGACATCCGGGGTTGGGGCGATCGGCCCCGGAACAGGATACATCTATCACGCTGGGGGCGTGGTCGGCGCCGGCGGCGTGCCGACGCGCTCGCTCCCGTGGGAAACCTGGATCAACGCGCCGCGCTATCACCGTGGCGGCGTGATCGGGCTGGCACCGGATGAGCGGCCAGCGATCCTTCAGACCGGTGAGGTGGTGGTGCCACGCGGGGGGGCGGTCGGCGGGGGCCAAGGGTCTGCGGCGTCGTCGCCCCCAATAAAAATCGAAATCATCGATCAGCGCAGTTCCGGTGCGCCGGTACGCAGCGAGGAGACGCAGTCGGCCGACGGCATGCGGGTCATTCGTATGATTATCGCAGATGAGGTGTCGCAAGGGATCAAAAACGGCCGCTATGATCGCCCATTCGGCGATGCCTATGGGGTAAAGCGCCGGGGCTTTTAGGGGGGATTATGACAGCAGTTTGGCCACTGACGTTACCGCAGTATCCCCTCGGCACTGGGGTCGGGGGTAAGGGACCCGCAACCGTGCTGCGGACCGAGATGGATGCCGGACCGGCCAAGGCGCGGCGGCGGTTCACCGCCGCGGTCCGGCCGTTGACAGTGACCTATCGCATGGATGACGACGAGTTTGCGGCGTTTTCGGTGTTTGTCGACGCGACGCTGGCCGGCGGTGCGCTTGAGTTCCTGATCCCGGACCCTTGGGCGACAGGGGGCACTTTCACAGTGCGGTTGACGTCCGCTTACGAATGGCGGGGGGTGGCCGGACTGGATAGTCACCGGGACGTATCGCTGGCGCTGGAGATCATGCCATGAGCCGGAGCCTGTCGGCCGCAGCCCGGCGGGGCGTGTTCGCCCAAAGCACGGGCGAGGTGTATTTAACAACGTTGACCATCACCCATGCGGCGCTGGCGGTGGCTATCCGGGTTGTGAACGACACCACGGACCTGGTAAGACAGGGGCAAACTTTCGTAGGGTTCCCGTTCCGTATCCATCTGCCGCCGGATGTCGAAGACCGCATCGTCCAGGTACAACTCGAGATCGACAACGTCGACCGCAGGATCGGCACCGCGCTGGCCGGCATCACCGGCCGGCCGAAGGTGCGGCTGGAGGTGGTGTTGGCGGCCAGTCCGGAGACAGTGGAGGTGGGGCCGTACATTTTCGGCCTGGCCGAGATCGAGATTGATGCCATGGTGGTGCGGGGAACCCTGACCTATGCCCCACTGCTCGAGCGGCGCATTCCGCGCGACAGCCAGGACCCCTTAAGGTTTCCGGGGATGTTCCGATGAGTGATGATATAGCACCCTGGGCAGTTGCGTATATTGGGTTGCCCTGGCGGCTCGGCGGACGGGATCGCGGCGGCCTCGACTGCTGGGGGCTGGCGCGGCTGATTTGGGCGGAGCGCTTCGGCTGGCAGGCGCCAGCCTATGATACCGATTATCAGCAGCGCGAGCAGATGGCGGGCTTGGTCGCGACTGGCGTGGAGGCTGACGGCTGGTGTGAGGTTGACCGCCCCCGGGTGGGGGATGCCGTGCTCTGTCGGCTCGCCCACCTGCCGTGTCATGTTGGTGTTTTTGTCGGCCGAACCTCGATGGTGCATATCATGATGGGGATCAATGCCGCGATCGAGCGGCTCGACGGGCCGCTGTGGTCGCGGCGCGTGATGGGATACTACCGCCATGCCGGCGCCTGAGAAGAGCGACCTCGCGCCGCTGTCGCTGGTGGCGGTCGCGCCGCTCGGTGCTCCGGTCCGGCGTCGGGTTCCCGCCGGGGCGACGCTGCTGGAGCTGGTGGTGGAGGCCGGCGCCGACGTGGCGCGTGTGCGTGAGGTCGCGATCGGCACCTGGGTGGTGGAGCGGGCGCTTTGGCGCGTGGTGCGGCCCAAGCCGGGGCAGATCATCACCGTCCGTCTGGTGCCAAGTGGCGGCGGGGGCGGCGGCGGGG
>Ga0172367_10002836_pt1 | contig 23235 bp, 28 predicted proteins | sample Lak10m_FD_114542 | JGI IMG/M metagenome (GOLD analysis project Ga0172367, IMG submission 114542) | Freshwater microbial communities from Kabuno Bay, South-Kivu, Congo - kab_022012_10m | ecosystem: Environmental > Aquatic > Freshwater > Lake | place: Democratic Republic of the Congo: South-Kivu... | reverse complement strand
TAGGGCTTAAACTCAATACCTTTAGGAGGTACGCCATGAACAGATTCATCATCACCATGAAAGCAGCGTTTGGTAAAAAGCTCACCAGGGATGAAGTCTCGTATTGTAACCAGAAGTCAATAGCGGAGTTCGAAACCTTCTTGTACCCGCAAACCGCAGGTCAGCGGTGGTGGCAATTCCTCTCCATTTCCGCCGGGAAGGCGGTCATGCGGCTGTTCGGATTGAAGCCGTTCAGTACTGAATTGTTCCTGGCAACTGCCAGGAACAATCTCGATGTACTGAGAAGTATGGAAGAGACGGGTGTATACCCGTCTCATCTGCTCCGTTGATTGACCGGGGAGCTCCTCAAGGGGCTCCCAACCCACTCCGCTCTCTTTTTTTTTATCTCGCCTTGTATTCCAAGCATTTATGCTCCCACATACTACTTATGAGCCTAGCAGTGAACTGCTTTGGTTTGGGCCTTAATGGCCGGAGCCTACACCAGTAGTGCTCATCTAACTTTTATGCCCTGCTGTTCGTACAGTCAGTAGGGTTTAACCCTCACACATTTGGAGGTATTTATGTACACAATCATCGCTCATTCTGTATACGGACGTAATTACACAGACCTCCCTACTCATGCACAGGTAGTCGTTGGGTTCACAAACCCAGGCCATGCAAAGCATGCCCACTGCGTGCAAGTTTTCTGCCAGTCATTTTCAGTGGTGTCGTCATCAAAAGGAGGAGAAAGGTGGTGGCCCAATGGAGCAGAAAAGGAAATTGGGCTATGGCCCGAGCTGAGCCTGGAAGGCGTAGTATGTGAGGACATGATAGAGATAGGTAAGTTTTTGGACAAAACTTACCCTGTCGACAAGGAAGTAAGTTCGGTAAGCTTTAAGGTATAACCCCACCTGTCCTACCGATACGTTCAGTCGGTAGGACTCACCCTCACTGGCGTGCTGGGAGAACTTCCGGATGGTCGGCCCGTGTGGCCTGTCTACATGGACGAAGAAGACCCTGAAAGGGGGACTGAGCACACCAAATACCGTCGCTTTAGCGACGGGTGGGTTATAACTCACTGGTACTGATTGTCTTTTTAGAGAGAGCTCCCGAAAGGGGGCCCTCTATGCCGTCTTTTCTTTTTTTTCATATAAAGCAGTCAAGATGTTATGGTTAACCGAAGCAGGCGAACGATTCTCTCGTCCCTGCGTCATTCTTCTCACTATACCACCTTAAGGTAAGCCCATGATCCATTATAGTGCAAATCACTATCCCACCTTAGAGGAGCTCGACCCTTCAGACCCACAAGTTTATGCGCGTATAAATGGAAGTGTGGTCACCGAATACCCTGTTTACGATTACAACATTGTAAATAGAGAGCATGCATTTGAACTCTATACTCCGGTTAAATATGAAACGTATCCCGAGGTACCCACTTATCATTTTGTACAAGAGTGCCCAAAAGTCACTCAAGATAATGCATGGGTTATTGTTGGATACAGCAATCCAATACCTTATAGTTTGGATGCACTTTTTAATGCTGCAGCGACCAGCACCCAGCTCGTCGAAGTAGAGCAAGTCAAGGTAGACCAACCCGAAACCCTGGACACCGAAGTATCGGATGTAGAGACCAATGTACCAATACAGCCACCTATAGATGCGGTAAAACCTGAACCGATCTTCAAGCTAACCGATTACGACTTACAGTGTCGTATTTTTCAAGCTATCAAGGATCGTGTACAGGATCACTTGGATATTTTCGCACAGTCGCGCGATTATTCCAATATTCTGTCAGCGGTAAGCTATGAGGGCTCAAGTAATCCGAAACGAAATGAAGAAGCTGTTTACTGTAAAGTAGTGCGAGATGCAACATGGGATGCACTCTACGCTTTTCAGACAGATGTCTTGAATGAATCCAAAAGTTTTCCTCAGTGTTGGGATGACGTAGCAGTTCATTTGCCGTTATTACAATGGCCGCATGTGGCAGTAACCGTATCCGATACTACAATCGAAATCCCGCCACTTCTTGAAACTAATTCATCTCCTGATGAATCACTTAACTCCCACTCTACCATTGACAGCATCGAAGGAGGTGCATAATGATCGGACGTCTTGCTAGTCAAATTTTGACTGCTTCTACCAATACCAGCGTATACATGGTACCGACGGCTGCACGATATGCCGTTGTAGATATCAATATTCTGAATACTGCGGGTAGTGCAGCAACTGCTAATATTGCATTGTCAAATACTTCTACTCCGACTGCTGCAGAATACATTGAAAATGGTGTCGGTATTCCTGCCACAGGCGGTGTTTTTTTAAGGGAGAAATTGTATATGTCGCCGGGTGAATACCTGGTGGTATATGCGACCCAGGCCGTCGCTGTTCGTATATCGGGTATCGAGTATGTGGATTAAATAAGACAGATGTCCTATTTGTAGATTGAATGGTGCGATAGAGCTAGCCGGCTCTATCGCCTTTTATGCACTCTCTTTTCACGATTTTCTTTCAGAAACCGCTTATGAAACTCCTTCCCAAACGCCCCCGTACCTGGTACATCAGCATCGGCACGATCCTGATCTTTATCCTACTCGTCCTGATCGATCCGGATGCCGGTCTGATCCAGCATTTGCCTTTCGGTGCTGGTTTAGTATCGACGCTGGCCCTCCTGCTCCGTGGCTGTCTCGCCTGCTCACTCGTCCATTTGACGCGTAAAGCACTCATGGATTATCCTGAAGCGAATATGAAAGACCTCGTCATCAAAGCGAGTCAGCATCCTGAAGGCGCTGGATTGTATGCGGTCTCGATCAGTATCCAAATGCTCGCGTATGCCGTCGTCTTCGCGGTAGCCCTCTATGCCTAGTCACCCGCTCGTGTCACGACGGCGTCTTCGCCGCACCCTTCGCGGGGTGTTTCATACAGCCTACCGCATATTGGCATCCTTTAGTATCATGATGGCGCCGTATGCCGCGACAGTCAATGAGGCGACGTACATCCCGGATGCGGCATATCAGTATATCCCGCTCGTCAAACAGGAACAACGGCAGTATTTTCCCGAGATCCCTCAGCCGGCCTACTTTCCCGCCCTCATCGAGCATGAGAGTTGTATCAGCCTCACCCATAAACGCTGTTGGAACCCCGCCTCACGTCTGAAATCCAGTCGTGAAGAAGGGGCAGGGCTCGGTCAAATTACCCGTACCTGGAACAAAGACGGCAGTCTGCGCTTTGACTTAATTAAAGAGATGCGGACGCAGTATCGGCAAGCCCTCCAAGACCTGGAGTGGTCTACGATCTACAGCCGACCGGACCTACAAATCCGCAGCATGATCTTACTCGCCCGCAGTAATTACCGCAGCCTATCTTCAGTTCCAGATCCACAAGAACGCCTGAACTTCAGTGATTTGGCATACAATGCCGGTCTCGGTCGGGTCTATAAAGACCGTCGACTCTGCGGCCTCCAACGCCAATGTGACCCTAACCGATGGTTCGGGCAGGTCGAAAAGACCTGCACCGCGAGCCAAAAAGCACTTTATGGCAATCGGTCTGCCTGCACCATCTCGCGCCATCATGTCTCCGACGTGATCCAGCAGAATCTCCCGAAGTATCGTACGTTGTATTGATGTCCTGTAGCCTCTAGGTGCTTTAATGTGCCTAGAGGCTATATGCCCTCGTCATATTCTTACGATAGCCTTTCAGCATCTTATGATCGTCATTTTACACTGCAAGTATCCTTATACGACCATATGTCTCGACTACGCCGATGAGGATAATTTTACATATAAGGCTTCTTTATATGAAGACCAGGAACATGCTTTCATTGTTCAGAAGGCCGTTTTGCATACGGAACGGTTTGCCCTCAATCAAGCGTTCCGGTATTTAGAACACCTCCTCAACCAGACCTTGGACCAACAGCAACTGCATGATGACCCCGAGCGTACCCTCAAACTGTATCGCAGTCTGCTCTCCATTGAAGTCAATACCGCTTCCCTCATCAGTGAGGTCAATGCCCTGGTATTGCAGCAATGCCCGGAGTTGTTAGATGAATGAATCGCCTGCCGAGGGCCATCAATCCCGACGGTATACGGTACAACTCGATATCGACCGATCCGATGCAGAGATTGCCGAGATGATGAAAAGTCCGTATATTGAAAAAGCACTGGACGCGCTCATCGGCCTCGGATTACCAATGATCGACTTCGACGTGCTGACCGACCTGACGGCATTACCTCGTGATGCACGAACCGCCTTTCGATTCTTAAAATCACGTGGTTTTCGGTCTATCGAAATCAAGGGCATCAACCCTCAATTACTGAAGACTGAACATCCCGGCATTCACGCCACGCATGCCCCCACACCCACAGGAGGACCGCCCCAGTTACTGACATTAATTACCGCCTTAAATGCTATTCGCTGGGATTATGAACCACAGCTCGATGCACAGCAGCTTGTCAAAGCCTGCGTATCGTATCATTGTACGCAAACCACCCTCGGCGATAGCGACTACATGCGCATGGCCGATTTGTTGCAACATCTCCAAACACTACATGCCGAGTATACTGACGTACTGACACGTCTTCAGCAGTTTGTACGACAAGTAGAAACAGCCACCCCCTGGTAATCATACCCGCTTTACAACCATTTCCTTCTTTCTCGTAAACCACCATGAGCAAAAAACAGACCATGAGAAGTCAACGCGACACCCTCTCCTCCACCACACCTACTGCCACGGCCATGCCCTCGATGGACGCACTGACGGATCAGTTTATGGCCGCGATCCAGGCGCAGCTCGGCCCCATGATCCGTGCCGAACTTGAACGTGAACGCTCTATCGCTCCAATACCGACGGCGGTGGAGTCCTTGACGGCTGTAGTTGAAAACACACCTGCAGATGAAGTCGTATTGGCTGAAGCCGATGACGATAACTGGAGCGGTCCGGTCACCCTCGCCCTACAGGACGATGCACCCACCACCGATCCCGCTGAATCAGAAACACCCGAGACGACTGGCGTAGAAATGCACTACCGCATCCATGTCGACTTTGATGACATGGATGAAGAATCGGCTACGACTGTACTGGCGGATGAATACGTCCAGCGTTCGATTCAGCTACTCACCAGTGTAGGCATGGCCGTCATCAATCTATCCGGCGATTTCGATTTACCGTCCACCAATCCGTCTATTAAGACCAGTTATCTTTTTGCTAAATCGATGGGGATCCGTGAGATTCGGGTAGAAGGCATAGACCCAATTTTACTGCACTCGGATACGGTCATCGAACCTATCGAATCCACGTCGTCTATTGAGCATCTCTCTGACTCGAGTGAATATGTCCGACCGATTGATACATTGCATCATAGCACGTTAAAGTTGCTGGATAGTTTACAGGCGCTGGATGAATCCTATCGCGTCGAGCTGGATAATTTGGCCTATACCGTACAGCACTACAGTCATTGTCAAGCTGCAAAAGAAGTATTGTCGGATATGAATGTGATGCAGTTTACTAGCATTCATGAGCAAGTACAATCTATTCAGACAGACTTGGCTGCAGTGAAAACTAAGATTGATAGCATCTTGGATGTATTAAGCGATTACCACTGATGCATTGAGCATAAGGAGCTTTCAGAGCGGGTATGCTCTGAAAGCTCCTTATGCCATTTATTCTTTATGCAATTAGATTGCAGATTTTTGCAGTCCCTTATAATACACATGAGCCTAGCAGTGAACTGCTTAGATTCGCGTCTTAACGGGTTGACTTGAGTCACCCCTTTTGCATGGTCTGGTCATGCAATAAAACAACCCACCTTCGGCAGTCGATCGTTCCTAGTCGGCTGCTGTCAACTCCAATACGAGGAGGTCATTATGGGAAAACGTGAAGTGCTTTCTTCGCTGGAGCGCATCAGCTTCAGTGAACTCTGCCTGTGGGAAAAGGCGGAGCAATTTTACCAATTCATGGATGAAATGGCGTCTTATGGATGGGACGTCAAAATGGAGCATGGAAGCTATTTCAGCACTATTACCGCGGTGAATGGCCGTGGTAGAAAATTAGTGTACGAGGTTGAGGCCCTCGTGCACTTCTAAAAGGAGCCCCACCAGACGGGGCTTTTTTTTGTTCAATCACTGTAATATAGATTGAAAGTAAAAACAGTAATACATAGTAACAGTGTATCTACCTCCCTACTATTAATTGGAGAATCCCCATGACGACTGCTTCTGTTTCTTACAACCTGAAACCCAGTTTGGCCGTATTGGAGGAGTCCTTGTACGGGCCCTCTGAGGAACTGCTGTTCAACATCGCATACCACCCAGATAAGGTGGCGGCCCATATAACGGAAGAGATAATGGCCGAAGAAAAATACAGAAAAGTGGTGGAAGCTATACGCTCACCACAAGAGTACGAGGAGAGTGATAATGATGCTGACGAGGAGACACCGGTGATGCCAGACTCCTTGAAACGACTGATTGACCGTCGGTTGGCGGTCGATGAGGCAGAGTTCGATACCGCCCCCTGTCGCGGACAGATTCGGATGATCAGTGAGGCAATCGGGCCTACCGGTAGCCTGGGCATCGACATGCGCCATCCGTTGGCGGTATTGTTGGATGCACCTGAAGACAATGGAGATATCTGGAGCGGCTGGATGGTCTCGCCGGAAACGGATTATGCAACGTATTGGGACGTCATTCTGGATCCGGAAAAGGATGCACCGCTGGATCCATTGGCTGGAATGGTCCAGCTATTACAACCAATCCACTGTTACATCCCGTCCGCTCGGCGGGTGATCGGTAAGCTGAGTGATGAGACCATGGACGGTATCGCAGCAGTCGTCAGAGAACTGCTGTTTTCTCAGGAACAGCCCGAGGTAGCCCCGCATCCAGGCATGCACATTGTTCGCACGGTGAAAGGCCATACGGTTGTTACAGGTACACCGCTCAGTGCGAAAGATACCGATCCCCGACGTCGTTATCGGGAGTTGTATGCCGGCATGATCCCCATTCTCATGGGGCCGGTCGAATTGGCACTCGGCCACCCGTGAAGTTATACCCCCCCTGTCCTACCGATACGTTCAGTCGGTAGGACTCACCCTCACTTTTCGGAGGTACGCTATGAACACGCACGATTTCTCCCTGGGCTTTATACCCGCAGGACAAAGCGAGCAGGGATGGCTCTTTCTCGATCAGGGCGATGGAAGCCTGATCATTTTCAACAGTCACGATGAGGAGATCACTGTGGCATGGACGGCACTGATGAATGCTGATGGAACGGCATTCAAAGGCAATGCAGTGACCGGCCAAGGCGGCCGCAATCTGTACATCGCAGGATGCGATGGCGCCACCCTTCAGATCCACCAGGACATGGTGGAGGAATGGGCTCCCATCTTGCAGCAGTATTATGAGTACTGCTGCAAAGCCTGACCACCCTGGGGCTCCTGCAAGGGGGCCCCACCCACTTCCATTCTTTTTTTATACGCCCATGGACTACACCCTTAGCCTCACCCTCGACCATCAGTTCTACTAGACCAGTCCAGACGGTCTCCAGATAATCGATATACACACTCAGACAAACATGCATATTCCTTGGCTTATCATGAGTCAGTTATACCTGTACTGGCGAGACATTGGCCCTTCGACGGATACGGTAACCTTTGATGGATATGGCATGACGTTTCATGCGCATGAAACTCCAGGGATGTTTGACACGGTCAGCCTCATCGATCCGTTTGGCACGACCGTTATCCTACAGGCCCGTTAGTTCAATGCTCTCGTGCCGTACTGGATCGATTTTCACAGCCTTATCCTAATTGAGACCCGGTTTGACCAATAAAACGATACTGCACGACTCATTAGTATGAGGTCGAGATCAGTCGGCCCACTCTGTTTCACCCTTTTACAGCCTTAGGATACGCACGATAATGAAAACAATGCTGCAAACTGACGATCATTACAATTTGTCTCCATTGGCCTATCCATGGGCTTTAGAGCAATACCAAGACGCCCGTAATAACTTCTGGCGCCCTGAACAGATCGGCATGGGGCGCGACCTGGTCCAGTTTAGAAATCTCTCGGCTTATGAGAAAGAAATGTTTCTGGATGTCTTTGCGACGTTGACAACATCAGACTTGGCTATTCAGGAAAATATTGCCCTCCGCATTTATGAAAAACTCACACCGCCTGAGATCCGCCTGTGGCTGGGGCATCAACTCGCCGATGAGTCCCTCCACAGCTACAGCTACCAGCACGTCATTGAGTGTCTGGCATTAGACGATAGCTCCATTTACTATCGGTATAAAGAACGGACGTACTTGTTGCAGAAGTTTGAAATAGCCAATGAGTACGGCGACAAGCTGCACCCGGCGAATAAAGATCGGTATGCGACTATTCTCGGCATCGCGTTCTTTTACTTGTGTTGGGAAGGCATTTGGTTCTACCACGGCTTTACGCCGATCTTTGCCCTTGGGCGTCAAGGTAAGTTGCTTGGTACGTGTGAGCAGCTCAGCTACATCGCTCGTGATGAAGTCACTCATTTTAAGTTCGGTACCCTGGTGGTCAATACGCTGCTCGATGAAGAAGTCAGTCTTTACGGTCGTGCGCTCCGTACGGATCCAGACTTCATACATGACATTCACGCTATGTTTACTAAACTGTACCAGGGTGAGCATATCTATGCCCATGCTTGTATTAAGGAGATCATTGGCTATTCGGCTGATGTCCATCTGGCTCACATGCGTTATCTGATCAACTTACGTCTCTCACAAATCGGCCTCCCTCTCCTATTCGACGGTGAGACAAAACCGGCCGTACCCTGGCTCTCTGAGATGATCGAGCTCAAAAAAGAGAAAAACTTCTTTGAGACGCATGTAACGGAATATCAGACCGGTAAACAATTGAATTTTGAGCCGACGTCAATGGATACCATCCTGAATTGGCAACCTGAACTATAACGAGGTGTACCGACGTGAAATACAGTCCCACCCGCATGAATCTCATCGCGATCGATGGTGTCGATGGCAGCGGTAAAACGACATTGACCGGTCAATTGCTCGAGATTTTAAAATCATGGCATCCCCACGACCAGATTGTGACGACGGCTCTATTGGGTACAGGTCCGATCAGTCAGTTGGTGCGAACGGCTTTAGTTGATGAAGCCATCCCACCCACGAAAACAACGACTGCCGTTTGGATGGCTTCGGCTATTTTGGAGACGTACCACCACCAGATCTTACCGGCGTTGATGGCCGATAAGATCGTCATTGTCGATCGGTGGATCAGTAGCTATTACGCGTATCAATGTTGTGCCGAGACCAGCGCCATCGCACATTCACTTTACTATAATGCCTTGATTCCGGAGTTTATTCGGCCGTCGTTATATATCTGGTGCGATACCGATTCAGAAATCATCGAACAACGGATGCTGACTCGGGGTACCCTCAGTCGGTACGACCAGCAGTCCAAGGCATTTAAGCGAACCGTGTGGGCCGCGTATGATGAATACTACGTCCAATTAACCACGGCATCGCCCCGTGATACCTTCGATCGACCGACGATCGCCTATCGTTACGACAGCGAGACCACCGACTCGATCATCAGCAATGCCGAGACTTTGACCCGTGCACTGAAGCGGGTCGGTTTTTAATCCTATTAAGAGTACTGTCATGTATATGCGTTTAGATTACGACCACCTCGATGTCTTAAGGGCTGCGAGCTTTAACGGACCATGCGACGAGTGTATCACAGACACCCGAATCGTCACGGCCCAAGAGACGGCAGCGATCGCCCTCTATAAAGCGTTTGCCGGGGACGGCTGTGAACTACAACTTTGGTATCAGATTGGGCGCAGTCAGCCAGCTGTTTTTTTAGATCGGTATACGCTCGGTAGTTTAGATACCCCACATCAACTCAGTATAGCCGGACACGGTCAGACTATCGCTCTCAGCTTTCCGCAGCCGGATGACGGCCAAGTGATCTTATTTGATCTAACGGAGAAGGATCCTCGGCGGTATTATACGGTTCACTGCAACGAACCATATTTTGGCAACGGGGTCTATTTGACTGCTGATGGCCGTACTGCAATCATCAGTGCCCAGACGACTGTCTCCGTGTATGCGCTGCAATTCACCGGTGAGTGGACATGTCAGTGCGTGTTTAAACCGAATTCTCTTACGACGGATTTTTATGACTGCTCTCCGTACGACGCGATTTCATTTACCGACGATTACTCACAGTAAACCCGCAGTGTATATCAGTGCCGATCAGTGTATAGGCTATGTCGTCTACACTACCGACTATGACGCATCGGTAGTGTACCGTAAAATCATCGCCTATTCTCGTGATAAACCCACGTATCAGTGGAGGTATCGGCAGACATTAGAAGACCGAAAGATGTATGCTACGGATTTACCGTCCGCGTGTGCGATTCAGGCCGACGGGCATCTGTTGGTTGCCTCCGTTTGTCAAGGGGATAAAGGTGGTTATGTCTTTAGTTACCAGACAGACGATGGATTGACCTGGAAAGCAGATCAATATTATCAAGAGACGACGCCGGGCTACGGTTGCAGTGTTGCCTTGTCTAGTAACGGTGCACAGCTTGCGATCGGGACCTATTGTCTCGATCAACCAGGGCAGGTCCATTGTTATCAAACCGGGCACCCGATCAGTACGCTGTTGCAGTATGAGTTTCCGTACTTAGATTTGTTTGGGTCAACCGTAGCGATAGATCCGGTCAGTGATTTGTTGATTGTGGGGGCGCCGCGAACGGAACCACTCGTCTATCATGAGCAGTTGCCCTTGCAGGGCTGTGGTCAAGTCTACTTTTATCACTATCGAGATATGCAGTGGTGTCGATCCCTCCACCCTCAGCATCATAAAGTCGGTAAAACCCAATACGGCCACCGTATCACAATAGAAGGCGATAAACTGCTCATCGCCGATGCCCAGACCGTGTATAAACTCCCTGCCGAAGAGTGGCGTGTCCCACCACTCCTTTCATTTTAATCATTTACCGTTACTACCCCAGAGACTCCTTCTATGCGACAGCTGATTCACCACGAACTCCTTCACTTTGCTGAAACCCACGTCAACCCACTCGATCCAGAATGGCGCGTCCGTCACGATGAGACGATCGGTGACCATCCGACTGAACTAGATGTGCGCCTGGGCCGTGTCATGTATCACGAACAATCAAACCGTTCTAAAGAAGTACAGCACCGAGCCAATCCGAATAATTGGTCCAAGCTCTGGTCGCAAAATATCCTCGGTCCGAAAGAATCGCTTACGATTGAACCCGGTCAATTTGTGCTAGTTGAGACGTTGGAGCATATGACCTTACCAGCACATATAAAAGGCGTCTTTACTATTCGCAGTTGGGCCGCTAAATCTGGTCTTGACCAATCCGTCTCCATCACACTTAAACCGAACTGGTCGGGTAATCTCGTCATGGAGCTGCGCAACAATTTGCAGAAAACCAGCCTGCAATTTAAACCCGGTCAAGCGATCGGACAAATCGAGTTCTACGAACTCTTCACACCCTGAGCCTCCCCTCCGTTTAAAACGATAAGAATACCCGATTATGCAAAACTACCTTGATTTAGGCCACCGTATCCTGGTCGACGGCTACGACCATCCGGATCGTACCGGCACCGGACGCCGCAGTCTGTTTGGACAGACGTTGCGTTTTAAACTCCAGCAAGGTTTTCCGTTGGTTACCACACGGGAGATGCCGTTTCGATCCATTGTGGAAGAGACGCTATGGTTCATCCGAGGTAGCACCCAAAGTCATGAATTGCAGGCTAAAGATGTCCACTTCTGGGATCATTGGGCAGTGAAGGAGCGGCACATCGATAGTTTCATTCGCCAATACCTTATTCCATTCTTTGGCCATCAGACGGATCTGGAGATCATAGAACAAACCTGTAAAGCCCGGTTAATGGAATACCTCGGCAGTATTGGTACCCTCTACGGTAAAGTCTGGCGCAGCCTCCCTACCAACGAACACATCGCTCGCCTTAATACATTTTTGCCATTAACGGAAGAACAGAAGATCGCTCCAGATAAACGCCGGCAATGGCAAAATGACTACCAATCCGAACAAAAACAGCCATCGACTCCGCCGTATGCCGAGTATGTCCACCAGCGGGCGTGTAATGAAGTCGATCAGATGCAGCAGCTGATCAACGGCCTAAAAGAACGGCCGTGGAGTGCACGTCATGTCATCTCCGCCTGGATCCCTGAGTATTTGCCATTTGAAGATATCGCTCCAGCGCATAACGTCCTATTAGGACGTGGAGCACTATCACCCTGCCATGTCTATCAACAATACGTCGTCTCGCCTCCTGAGGCCTCTAATGGGCCTTTACGCCTAAGTCTGCATTTGACCCAGCGGTCAGCTGATGTCCCTATCGGGTTACCGAGCAATATCGCTCAATACAGCCTGCTACTTTCGATGATCGCGCAATGCGTTGGCATGGTACCTCACGAGTTTCACTGGTGTGGTGTCGATGTGCATATTTATGCTAACCAGATCGAACGCTTCTGCACCCAACTCCAACGGACCCCATTGACCAGTCCCCTATTGCACCTCAACCCCGACATCACGGATCTGTATGCGTTTACTGCAGACGATATTCAGTTGGAAGGCTATGAATCCCTTCCTAGCATCACATACCCCATAGCTGTGTAAGGAGGGGATCATGCGTTTATTTACATTGGGTGGTCGTAAGCCGACTCCTTTACAGTATCAGCCTTCTTTACATCCGTGGGTTTATCAATGTTGCACGTGGCCAGAACAGGTCTTGTTGTTCGATGCCATGAGGCCACTTCGTCAGTTGGATCCGCAAAACGACTGCAGCCTGTATTTACAGGCGACCTTGTTTGAAAACAGCACCGGACTCACTCCTCACTTGTCGACTGATCGTCGACGGACCATTCAGGTCAGTGTTAATCAGGCCGAATGGTCACTGGATGTGATGGCTATCCATGCCGCGATTCGAATTATTCTACGTCATTGTCCTTATATAACCATCAGGACATTTTGGCAATACCTGCAAGACTGTATCGATCAGCGGTTCAGTAAGACGGAGGTCACGCCATGACCACCATCGGTCTCATTTATGTAAAGACTCGGGAAGGTCTGATAGGGTATAAAAATCAATTGCCTTGGATTATTGTAGAAGACTTGAAACGCTTTCGAGAACAAACTTTACATTCTACGGTATTGATGGGCCGTCATACCTGGGAGTCTATTCCAACCCGGCCTTTACCCAATCGGACATCTATCGTAGTGACCCATCGCCCGATCGAGGACTACTCGACGGTACAGACATACGCCGGATCGCTTCATAATTTAGTCGACAATATTAGGATAGATGATCCTACTATGTCCGTCTGGTGTATTGGCGGGGCGGATTTGCTAGCGCAGATGGTCGATTACCCACATCTAAATACCATTGTGGAATCGGTGATCGATGGCTACGATATGTCTACTATAGACAAGACCCAGGCAACTATGATCAATACCAACTGGGATCGCCATCAAGACTGGGAATGTCGCATGTCTCGCAGCTGTTACGTTTGCGACCGTGCGTTGTTGAAATCGACCCGACACACCTCGCCACCGGAGTATGGCGTGACCACCGGCTATTACCGTTTAACGGAGTATCATTACGAACGTCGATAGCCCTTTGATATTAGGATACCCCCTATGTTGACATCGCTATTTAAAGAACTCCATGCGTATAAAGATCGGTTGATTGCCACATGCCATCAGGATTTTAAGCGATCTGTTTACTTGACTCGTATTTTTCAAGACGGTCAATGTGTCGCAATTAAAATCAAGTTCATTCATACCGGGAAAATGCTGAAATTTATGATGCATTCAAATCCGGAATTGAGTCTACTAATTTGCCAACGCTTAGAAAAGACGACAGATCTGGTTCGTAATATTCATCGAATCCATACCCCGGTAGATGAGTACACCTTTCCATACCAGGGAGACATCACCGGTTTACCAATAGACAGGCTATGGTCATGGTTAGTTGTAGTCGATGAAGGACGCTCCTTTCCAATGGAGCGCCCCTTAGTTCAACAATACCCGGCCGACGGGATATTGGCCCCTGATCAACTGTACTACGGCCTAATCACCGGGTACAAGATCCATGGACTCGATACAGAACAAGCTTCGATGTCATTGACCTTTTTGACCGGTGGTGGCGTGGATGTCATATGTAGTCGTGCGATGGCCTTAAACGCTACACCGGGTCTGATCTGGGTCGGGAACAGTCTAGGTCATTATCAAATTGCAAAAATGTATACATTTCGATACCATGTGCAGTTTGATAAAAAGGAGTACAGTACCATTATGGCATGGATCAATGGTCATATCAAATCGTTACAGGTCCCTGAATTGTTGTTCACTCACTACTAAGAGATGCCAAATGACTACGACTGTTAAACACACGGCTATTGAAATTAAACTGCTAAAACCGGCATTCTATGAACAACACGGGCTCCCGTACCGTGCGACGGTAGGCAGTGCCGGTATCGATTTACGTGCAGCCATCGATGAACCACAGATCATCCTACCTAACGAGACATGGCTCATCCCGACAGGACTGGCATTTCACATCAGCGATCCACACCTGGCCGGACTAATTCTACCACGTTCGGGATTAGGGCATTGCCACGGCATCGTACTTGGTAATTTAGTCGGTCTTATCGATTCCGACTACCAGGGTGAATTGAAAATCTCTTGCTGGAATCGCTCGAACGATTCGTTCAATATCCGGCCGGGTGATCGTATCGCCCAGCTCATTCTAGTTCAGATCGCTATCCCCTCGTTTACCGTAGTACAGGACTTTACTGAGTCAGTACGTGGGAGTGATGGTTTCGGAAGCACCGGTCGTTAGTATAAGCAACATAGAGCCCTAGGAGCATATACGCTCCTAGGGCTCTATGCCGTCGATTCAACGGTATTGTAATGTCATATACTAACGATGAGCCTAGCAGTAAACTGCATCAGCTCAGGACTTAACAAATGGAGCCTATAATTGTAGCGCTCTTTTACCTTACGAAGAGAGAGAAATACCATGTATACCGTAGAACAAATCAAGGACATCATCAGCACCGCCTTTGACCAAATTACTCAAGAAGAGGCGGCGCCCTACAGAGCGATCAATTGCTTTTATAAATCGGACTCAGATGAACTGGATGATAGGCGTTTATTGATTCTGGATATAGAAGGGCGTGATGTTTTGAATGTTGAATTAAGTCAATATGAGGTTTTTATTACGCAATGCCGTGATCTCAATATTCAAGAGGTGACGATCGCCATTGATCAATCCCTGTTGGTAAAGGCACTGTCTCATGTCATATTGCCGGACCTTAGCCGATTATACGCATATGAAGTAAATCGCCAATCTATTCCGTTGGATGTATTTGAAATATGCATGATGAGATCACAGTGCAGGTTACGGGTATACCATGCCATCGAGAATACCAAGAAAGTAGACTTGGACTATTGGCACCGTACTGTCTTACAACGCATCCCGGGTCCGACTGCCGTTGGAAGTGTACTGACGCCCTGGTGGACATCGGATACCGATTCCACGCTAGATCATCAGCGTGATATTGAACGGATAGAACAAACCCTCATCGGTGACCTCGATGTGCCTATCTGGTACAACTATGTTGAACATCCAAATGTGGCAGAAGGGTGTACTCTACTCATCGGGCATGGATTGCGTGGCCAAATCGGTGTTATAGCTTTGGATCAATTGCCGTCTGATACCCCTATTGTTTTAGACGATAGGAAAAATACGGGCAAAGTTAGCGCGACGGTGAAAGGCGTCCTGGGCGATACCGTAGACTTCTTCTCGGTCATCCTGGGGCCTGAACAAGGCCAGGAGATTGTGTATACCTTCCACCCTGGCTGGCCGGTGAAAGCATCGCAGGTACAGCTAGAACCTGGTATGCACGGCCAGACTGTATCCGTCGCAGATGCACTCACGATGGGTCTCACTACTGCCAAGATCGTTTAACCCATTCTTATAAAAGAGCAGCATAACTCCCTAGCCTCTATGGGCTAGGGAGCCACGTGCTCTTTTTTTTCACCATTCGGCATAAGCCGGTCGTTCAGGTAGTATTACGGCACGCTGTTCCATCGCTAAGTTACTGGCATGTAATGCTAATGCGGCATTGAACTTAGTGACATTGATCTTCTTCAGCGATTCGACGCTACATTCCTTCTCATGTCGATTGCGTTCGAGCTTACGGTACAAGACGATTGCGTAATACCCCGCCTCTAACCAGCGTTCGATATTAGTCGCACCCGCATCGGCTTTACTGACTTCATCTAAATGCACCCGCGATCCACCGGTCACTTCCACATAAAGCTCCAGGCTTTCCAGTACTTCGCCGGTCGCATACACCTGCCGTTTCACTTCCTTAATAAAACACCGATCGATCGCAGTCGGGGTATAAGCCCGGGTCTCCGCATCGTACGCAATTAACCAATGCTCGTTCGTGTAGTCGACATCGTACACCAATTTAGCGGTCGGCCGTAGTGCGTAGGTGTACGGAATGGAATAAATGTAGTAGCCGTTCTTATAACTGTCGGGCGTGATTTTCTTATACGCGACGTCTTCTGAATACGCGTCTAAAAAGACGGTCGCATACCCTTTGATACACCCGATCAGGGTCGTCGAGGTATGAATACGCGGTAACGTATTGTCTTCACTCCACGCCGCACGGCGAGAGATGTTCGGCACCAACGTCGCCCAGCGGCGTACGGCGATGTGGTGCAGGTACGGTTGACCGATCGTCATCGCATCGACAATGGCGAGATTGTTTTGCACTCGCCCGACACAATGACTTAATCGATCTTTTAAAGCACTATAAGCGGGAGTAGAGGTATCCATGGCGGTATAGACGTCTATTAGAAAGAACTATATGATATTTGCGGCATAGGGAGAGGGGCATCACCCTCTCCGGCTACACCGTATTTTTTTATTTGCCAGTAAAACTAAACAACTCCGCATCGGCATTGCTCGCCGCCGTCGGCAATTTCATAAAGGCCGTATCTTCCCCTAAGAGATCGTCAGCGATCGGCAACTTCATCTTCGGAAATCGGTACAGGGCGTGAACGTCATCCTCCGCCGTCACCTGTCCCCGGTGTTTCTCTTTGTATATGGAGAGCCACGATTCCTTATTGTGCTTAAACAGATGGACGTACAGCCCAACATCGTACTCTTGATCCAACTGCTTCGACGATTCAAAGTAGCCCTTCCACGCGATCTCTTTCAATAACCGATCTTCAGGCAAGCCCGTTCGAATCAAGCCTTTCACATCCGTCGACAACTGATGCGGCGTAATGCACAATGTCTTACGAGCTGCGCAGAAGTTACGCATCCGGCTGTACATATCCCGTAGATCCGTCCCTGAGGGCCCACTCGACATACAGCCTGTCCGGGGCAGTTTCGATAAGTAATCGATCATCAACACATGCACTTCATACCCTTGGGCTTCCAGTTCCAGCACTTTATTACAGATGTGTTTATACGTCCACTGCGATGGATCTACCCGGATCATCTTGACGTGGTAACCATTTACCTGCAACCGGGCTTTGATATACGCACTCATCTCGGCGACATCGATGTTCAGATTTAAGGCGTCGTCATGTGATTCGTCCATCTTTAACGCCTGGTAAAGAAATCTAATGTTTAACTCAATGTCGTCTTCAAAGCTAATCCGTAATAGCAGCGGTTTCTTACTGCTGTCTAACATATAAGGAACATTGTGAATGGCGAAATGTTTAAACAATGACAAGGTAAACCCTGTTTTGTACTTATGCTGTAATGCCGGCACGCAGACAAACTCACCGCGTCGAAAGCCACCGTTCAGCATCGCATTCACCCGTTGCCATCCCGTCTTCAACATCCCTTTGTCCGTCGTCTGCTCCTGGATGTTCTCAAACACCCGCGTCAGCGAAGAGACGTCACCGATGTCAATATCCGTCATCACCGCCGGATCTCGCCCTTGGTATACCGATTGTAACGGCTCCAATTGACTCATCAAATCGCTGATGAACGTATTCACATCCGTGATCTTGTCACGGTGAAACTTAAACTGATATGATGCTTTGTTCAGGACTTCATTAATCTGCTGTTCCCGAAAGAAGTTATGCAAGCTGCGTTGCAGATTCGCCACCGTCCGCTTGATCTGCGATTCCGTCTTCGGTGTCTCGATCCCTTGCGCTAAGATTTCATACAGACGGCTGTCTTCCCCGCAGTTCAGCTTCAACCGCTGCAGCAGGTCATCGACACTGTACTCGTAATCGAGCGGGTTTTGACACATCTCGATTGCCGTATCACGCAAATGCATTAGGATATCCCGCTCACTCGAAATCCCCAACCCCACGTCTGCAATCGCGATCGATTCGACGACCGTCTTGACCAAGTCACTGCTGTTCATCGTTTTGATAATTAGCTGACTTTCGCGGTACAGTAAAGTAATACTTTTGACTAATAGTAAACGATTATCCATCGGTGTATCTCTCTTTTTTTATAGGAGCCTTTAACAGGCCGTCATTGTATTTACCATAGGCTTATTTTTTTCTCATTACCTTTAAAGTCGAGCGGACTCTATCGTATAGACTGCATTCTATCTTTCTTTTTAGACCCGCCATCCGGAGGTCGACACACCATGGCCTATCACGATACGACGCCGGCCTCGCTGTCGGTCCCCTATATTCACACGGCGAGCTGTATAACTACAGACTTTACACCCGGTGGCCGTAGGCTGCGGTATAAAAGCGGCACATTAAATGTCGGACCGGAACTTTATCTGATCCCTCCGTGGCTCGATAAAACGTTTCGGTTAGCAAAAGTCTCGACAAACACCATAACGCAGTATACTGCCCTCCGACGCATTCTATCCGTGCATGATCTCGCGCTCTTAGAAGCGCTCCATGCCACCCCTCTATGGGGCCCTCATCTGCCTCACCTGACTGCACAGACCACCACCCGAGACCACGCTGCCATCCACGGGACTTACCGAGATACTACGATGCAGCAAAGTCTTGTCTGGGACATCCATACGCTCCTCCCGGAGCATAAAACAGAATGGCACGCCGTCATTCTTCCCCTCAGTCGGGCCGATACGACCCGCACCGAGGCTCTCGCGCATCTTGGAGCTGAGTCGATCCCAATGACCGAGAACCTCATCCCTTTGGAAGACGGCGGCCTTTACCACCGTTTTGAACTCGCGGCGACCGGCCAACTGTTCATACATCTATTACACGGCATATATACCGCGCTGCAGGATAGGACGTATGCGACCCGCTTCGTCTCGGATTACCTGAAAGCGCTATACGGCTTTGCACCCCTCTGCGATATCTCGCAGACTGTGGTATTTGCAGACTATCTGACACTTTTATAATACCGTGTCGCTCCGATAGTCCTCACGACCCGACTCTGTCCTGTTAGATCCCTTTTTTATCTTTTACCCCACGAGGCATCTCATGTCATTTTTCCAGAAAAAGCTGAAAGGCCATGCCGCCCCTTCAGCGATCCAGACCGTCGTCCAATCCCTCCGTCAGATCCTGGACACACATCAATACGCCAGCTCTGCCGTGACGCAGGCTGCCCTGGCGCTCGAATCCGTCCGTAATGACGAAATCGACATGCTGAATACCGCCGCTGAAGGCCTCTCTCTGGCTGTTGAACAAATCGCGGCCCAGCTCGGCATCGGCGCTGAACTCTCCATGGCGCAAAAAGAAGCGGCCACCGCTGCCGGCCTCCTCGCCGGTGACGTCCGTCAGTTCCTGAACCACAAAATCGACATGCCCACCGTGGCCACTGAAAACATGTCGATCGTCAACATGACTGGCCTCGGCATGGAAGACGTCGTCGGCCTCCGTCCGGCCTTCGAAGCCTACGATGAACGCGAAAACCGCAATGCTGCCATCTACTCGATTGCTTACAACATGCAAGCGGCCCGTCAAGATGAATTCGGCGAGACGTTCTTCCCCACCATCGTCGTCACCCCGGACAACGTCGGCTTCGGAGTCACCGTTCGCTTGATGATGGTCTATAATGGTATCCACCGTCAAATCTCAGGCGCGCTGGATAACTATAATAAGAAGAACATCATCCGCGCCATCGCCGACTACACCCTGCTCAAAAACGAAATGACCCGCCTGATTCCCGTCTATAGACCAGAATCTGCCGATAAATTCGTTGACAGTGCTCTGATTCCTTCATATAACCTTAACCTGGAAGGTGAAGTCATCCCGACCGCACCGCTCGCCGTCGGTAAATCCCTCTCCCTGCTCGGTATCTCCCAAACCGATACCCTGCTGGCGTCGGGCCTGATGGACATCACGGACTCCATCGATCCCGCTATCCGCCTCGCAGCCGTCTACGTCGGCGTCGAATCCGGTGGCAATACAGATATCCTGAAGTTCAACACCCTGGAACTGCCGCTGGCCACGTTCGCATACGCGCAGCAGAACAACTACCGCGTCATGTACCTGAACTTCAGCACCTCCTCCGTGCTGGTGAATAAGGATACCCGCAACCTCGATGGTTCTGATTTCGCCGTTCTGAATGGCATCAAATCAGGCGATTTGATGGTGCGCCTCAAGCTGGATCTTTCAGGTCAACTCAACATTGAACTCGGTGACACCGTGGTCTACGGCAACCGCGTCGCCGTCCACTCCGTCTCCGATGCAGCGGGCAATGCCCTCGACCTCGCCTCCGGCGTCGGTAAGACCATTTCCGACCTGTTCGAATCGCACGGCAAGATCCTCGGCTATGAACTGCAGGCCTATCGCACCAACATCAACCGCCGTCAACGCGGCCAGTTGATCGATACCACCTACTACACGCAGTTGTACAACGTGCCCATGCGCTCGCCCATCACCGCCATCCACCCGATGACGATGGACGGTCAGACCGATGCCGGTGACTTGGCCTCCTTGATCACAGCGACCCGCATCCGTACCAGCAACATGGCGGTCGGCGCCCTGGTCAACACCGCGAATATCCTGCGCGCCTATGTCGACGCCCGTGACGGCAACAACACCCCGCCGGATGTCCTGGGCGTCGGTCGGTTCTTCGTACTGCCCCGCTTCTCCGAAGAGACGCTGGATATGTCGGTCATCGTCGACTCGCTGACCTCCACCAACCGTGTGGAAGATCTGCAGAACGCGATCATCAACAAGATCCGTGACCATGCGTATCGCCTGTACCGGGATTCAGAATACAAAGCGGCAGCCGATGCCCTGAACGGCGGTATCTCGCCCGTACCCACCGTCATCGTCGGTACGGATCCGGTCTTGGCCCGCTACCTCACCGTCACCGGGGATCTGCGGACGTTGGGGGGACAGTTTGACGTGCGTATCGTATCCACGTTGGACTACCGTGTCGCCGGTAAGATCTTCATCACCTTCGGTGTGTTTGATGAAAACCGTAACGTCGAACCGAACCCGCTCAATTTTGGTAACATGGCGTGGTCACCCGAGTTGACCATTGTTTTACCCATATCCCGCGAGGGTCAGGTGAGTAAAGAATTGGCGGTATCTCCACGCTTTACTCATGTTAGCCACCTTCCAATAATGGCAGTACTGACGGTAGAGAATCTGCCGGACGTATTGAACAAAGTGCCGCTGGATGTCAACACCCATGCAGTACCTTAAGCTTAGTTTCTAGGCAAAAAGCTATAGAGGCTGGGTCAATTGACCCGGCCTCTATGCCGCTCGGATGGCGTACTATAAAAAAATACTATCGCATCCCTGATGAAATGTTTGCATCCAGAACATCGTCCGATATCGGAAGCGTTTAATCTTTGACCCCATGACAGCATAGCGCCCTTGGAGCCGATAGGCGCTCCAAGGGCGCTATGCTGTGGTATCTACTACTTTTTTCTGAGGTCTATTATGCGTACTCGACGTACACGATGCCCCAGTGATACGGCCCTCGGTCTCGCGACGGCCTACGGGCACTACCTTCGGAGTGATCACGCCTTGCAGGCGGTACAGAGCGGGCTGGATCGCTCGACGGCCCTGCTAGCCCACCAACGCGCCTTACAGACCGTCTTATCGCAGATCGCGGTCGAATCCGCCGTATTGCAACCGATCTTACACATCGCCGCGGAGATGGCGGTCGCCGGGACCGGCTGCCCCCCACAGGCGATCATCCCGTCGGTATCGGACGGACTGCAGACGGCACTCGAGGCCCGGATCGATGCGAACCAACTGGCGCTGGATGTGCAGGGCGGTGCTTTGGAGACGGCGTATGCGGAATGGCGGCAGCATCTGCTGGTATTGATGGCGAATATACGGGGTCGGGCACGCCTCATGCTACAACGCACGAAAGCGTTTGATCGGGATACGGAGTGGTCGAACGTCTCGGTGCGGTATCGGCTGTTGTTTAGTAAAGCAATAGGCCGTGAGGGGGCCTGCTGTTTATTACGGCAGGTGGATGAGATTGCACAGCCGTTGCTGGAAATGAACGACTATATGGCGAATAGCCTCGGTCGCTTTTACGATAACTTCTTTGTTATAATGCATACGCGGGATGATCGTACCGTATTAGGTGCACTGAAAGGCTTGGCGGATGCCCTGATCGCCGATCAACCGATCCACCGTGAAGTGTTGGTGGAGAAAGGCGGGTGGATGGATGGCGAGAAGGCTTTTCAGCTGACGTCGAAATCGAAGCAGGAGGTGGTCTTGGCGACCGATGTCTACCCCGGTATGCAACGTTTAATGGTCACGGTACCGAATCTTATCGCTGATCCTACGATGGACCCGTGGGCGATGATCGCAGGCTTTAAGACGGAGGTGGTGCCGACGGCGATGCCGGATCGGCAGGGGCATCAGACGCATACGTTTGCTGCGGTGAGGCCGTCTGAGCTCGGTAGCATCGCCGCATCGATCGAGGAGGCGATGGAGATCATGGCGCATTATGAGCGGGTCTTGACCCGACGGATCGAACAGCGGACGAACCTGGAGCAGAAGTCTGAGGTGATGCTGAAGCGGTTGATGATTGACTTTACGCAACAGTATTTTAATCTATATTTTGCTGTCCACATTGAGTGTTTGGATTGGATCGGCGAGATACTCGATCGGACGGACTTAACGACGAAGGCGGTGTGAGATGACGTACCAGGAATACTCATTGATCTTGCGGGATGCGAGTGTGTTGTTGGATCGGATCGAGGCGACGGTGCTCGCGTGGATGGAGCAGATTCGCCGACGGCGGCAGATGGACT
>Ga0172367_10002828_pt1 | contig 23266 bp, 24 predicted proteins | sample Lak10m_FD_114542 | JGI IMG/M metagenome (GOLD analysis project Ga0172367, IMG submission 114542) | Freshwater microbial communities from Kabuno Bay, South-Kivu, Congo - kab_022012_10m | ecosystem: Environmental > Aquatic > Freshwater > Lake | place: Democratic Republic of the Congo: South-Kivu... | reverse complement strand
TTCCAGCGATCAACCCAATCCGAGGATCGTGAGAAGAACTACGGTGCGGATATATCAACACTGATCCGCATGATTGAAAGCGGGGAACTGTAGTCCAGCTTCAATCATAGAAATCGGATACCCGTAAATTCTTGTTAAGTGGTTGTCTTGTATCGGAAACTTAACATGTTCCCAGATGCTCGCCCTATGGCCTTATTGATGTGTTGTGCGGACGCTGATAATGCCGCTGAGGATGATCAGGCCAATCGCGATCCATGCGTCCAGGCTCAGATGTTCGTGCCACCACACAACGCCAAACAGACTCGCCAGTAACACAGTTGTGTAAGCGAGGCTGCCAACGACTAATGTGTCACCTGTGCGATAGGCACGTGTCATGGCCAGCTGTGCGATGGTTGCAGTTGCGCCTAGTCCGAGTAGTACCAGCAGATCCTTCCCGCTCAGTGGATGAAAGCTGTCAAACAGCATCCAGATGCCTGCGCCTATGGTCGAAATCAGCGTGAAATAGAATACAGTACGCCAGTCAGGTTCATTGGCTTTGCCAAGCTGTTTGACGTGTACATAGGCAAGCGCAGCACCGATGCCGGAAAGTAAGCCAGCGCAGGCGGCAAGCCAGTTGTCGTGGTCAATGCTGGGTTTTAACAGCATGCTGACACCGGTAAAGCCAATTATCAGTGCGATTATTAAGGTTCTTTTAGGCTGCTCTTTCAGTAATAACGGTGTAAATACCGCTAAAAACAAAGGCGAGGTGTAATTTAGTGTGATAGCTGTGGCTAAAGGCAGATGTGCGATTGCATAGAAAAATAAAACCAAGGATGCAAAGCCAACCAGCGCGCGCGACATTTGCTTGTGCATGACAGGTGTGGCCAACGGAAGTTTTTGTTGATAGAGATATAGCCAGATAACGACCAGACCAAATAGCGAGCGGTAGAACACCAATTCCGCGCTGCTGAATTTTTGGGCGCCAATTTTGACCAGTGCGCCCATGACAGCAAAGCCAAGTGCGGCGACCAGCATCCATAGGCTACCTAGATTGGGTAAGCGTGATCCAGGTGGTTTCATGCGAGGTATCTTGTTTGAGATGCTGGGTTGAGACGCAGGTTAAGCGTTATCAAGATGCTGCTGCATCTGATTGCGATACCATTGATGGAAATGCTCCATGCCGGTTTCCATTGGGTGCTGATAGGGGCCACGCTCATCGATGCCTTGTGCAAATAAAGCATGGCGACCGTCATGCATGCGCTGACAAATGTCGTTATCTTCTACTGCCGTTTCTTCGTAAGCGGCTTGTTGTGCGGCTACGTATTCGCGCTCGAACAGGCCAATGTCTTCCGGGTAGTAAAACTCTACCACATTGGTACAGGCATCAACGCCACGCGGAATGATATGTGAAACTACCAACACCTGCGGATACCATTCAATCATCAGGAAAGGATAGTACACCATCCAGATTGCACCATATTTTGGTGTTTTGTCGCCGTGATATTTGGCAACCTGTTCCTGCCATTTTTGATAGATAGGCGATCCCGCCTTGTTAAGTGACTGCTTGAAGCCAACAGTTTGTACACTGTAATCAGTGCCAAACTCCCAGTTAAGCAGATCACAGTTGACGAACTGATTCAGCCCCGGGTGGAAGGGACCTACGTGATAGTCTTCAAGGTAGACTTCGATAAAGGTTTTCCAGTTGAACGCATATTCATCAACCATGACACGATCCAGCATATAGCCGGTGAAATCAAAATCCTGCTTGCAGCCAAGTTTTGCGAGATCTTTAGCGATATCGCGTTTGCTATCGAATAGTAGCCCCTGCCAGCTTGAAAGCGGCTTGTTATCCAGATTCAGGCATGGGTTCTGCTCAAAATGCGGGGCGCCAAGTAACTTTCCTTCCAAATCGTAGGTCCAGCGATGTAATGGACATACGATGTTTTTTGTCTGTCCGCGACCTTTCAGCATGATGGCTTGGCGGTGTCTGCATACATTGCTGATGGCGCTGATGCCCCCTTTTTGATGCACCAGGCTTTTTGCTTCACCAGTCCAGTCGAGTACGTGATAGTCGCCTACATTCGGCACCATCAGTTCATGGCCGAAATAGTGCGGCGCATCCGGGAACAGATGCTGCTCAAGCGTGTAGATGCGCGGGTCTACATACCACGCGACTGGCAGTTGGGTCTCGGTTGTTGGTTGCGGTGTCAAAATTGCTTGTTGGGAATTCAAAGTTAAAGATGCCATAAAAATGATTGGCAAATAAAATTACACAGGACCGCGATTTTTGCCTAAATTGCTATTTTTATCAAGTGATTATTGAAGGATTATGGCGGCTAGTTGTGCGGTAAAACTTGCTAAAAATGGGGTTTTGAGCTAATCTCACAGAGGTTTCTGTAGCATTTCATTGCATAAGAGCGTCGTTGAGTGCTCGCTGATCTTGACGGTTGAGTAAAAACCAAATTGCAGTTGACCGAAAAACCTATCGAAAATTTGAAGTCCATCTATTTGATGACTTCCATATCTGATAGTTTCAGTTGCGAATTTCAATTGGCAATATAAAAAATTAACGAAAAAAGAGTATTTAAGAAAATATGTCAGATCATTTAATGAACACCTATATGCGTCAGCCGGTGACCTTCACAAAAGGTGAGGGTGTGTGGCTATGGGATGATCAAGGCGAGAAGTATCTGGATGCACTCGCGGGCGTTGCTGTGAACGGCTTGGGGCATGCGCACCCGAAACTGGTGGATGCAATAGCCAAACAGGCAGCCAGGCTGATTCACGTATCCAATATCTACCACATTGCTGAGCAATCAGCATTAGCTGATAAGCTGTGTGAAATCTCCGGTATGGATAAAGTGTTTTTCTGTAACTCGGGTTGCGAGGCGAACGAAGCCGCCATCAAACTGGCGCGTTTGTACGGGCACAACAAGGGGATCGATACCCCCGAAATCATCGTTATGGACAAATCATTCCATGGCCGTACCTTGGCTACGCTTTCCGCGACCGGTAACCGTAAGGTACAGGCAGGTTTCGAGCCGTTGGTAAGCGGTTTTATTCGTGTGCCTTATGATGATGTCGAGGCCGTTAAGCAGGTAGCTTTACATCATCCTAACGTTGTGGCTGTATTGGTGGAGCCTGTGCAGGGTGAAGGCGGGATCAATATTCCCAAGGATGCTGGCGGCTATCTGGAAGCATTGCGGCAGGTATGTGATGCTCACGATTGGCTATTGATGCTCGATGAGGTGCAGACAGGCATAGGACGAACAGGTACATGGTTCTCGTTTCAGCATACAGCGATCAAGCCGGATGTGATGAGTCTGGCCAAGGGGCTGGGTTCTGGCGTGCCAATCGGCGCCTGCGTTGCGTCAGGTAAAGCTGCTGACGTGTTCACCTATGGCAAGCATGGTTCTACTTTTGGCGGTAATCCACTGGCAACTGCGGCTGGTCTGGCGACACTGAGTATCATTGAAGAAGAAGGTCTTTGCGCAAATGCAGAAAAAATCGGCGATTTGATCCGCGAAGGTTTTAATGCGGAATTCAAAGATACCAAAGGCGTGGTTGTGGTGCGTAATGCAGGCTTGATGATCGGGATTGAGCTGGATCGTCCATGTGGTGATCTGGTGAAAATGGCGTTAGAGGCCAAGCTGCTGATCAACGTGACTGCAGATAATGTGGTTCGCCTGCTGCCGCCACTTGTGATGAACAAAGCCGAAGCCAATGAGCTGGTGCAGCGACTGTCAGTACTGATTAAGAAATTTCTTGCAGAATAACTTTTTCTATAACCCTTAAACAATAACTCTTGAAAAATAACTTAAGTGAAATTTAATTTATCGTAGTTCAGTATTAATAAAACTGAATTACCAACCACTATGGCAATAAAACATTTTCTACAATTTAATGACCTGAACAGCGATGAGTTTGAGTATGTGTTTGAGCGTACGCGCTGGATTAAAACCCAGTTCAAGGCTTATCAGCAATACTGGCCACTGCAGGATCGCACGCTGGTCATGATTTTTGAAAAAGCCAGCACACGTACACGTCTTTCATTTGAGGCGGGGATGCAGCAGCTAGGCGGCTCGGCGATTTATCTGAATACGCGTGACTCGCAGCTGGGTCGCGGTGAGCCGGTAGAGGATGCAGCGCAAGTGATTTCTCGTATGAGTGATCTGGTGATGATTCGTACCTACGAGCAGGAGATTATTGAGCGTTTTGCGGCCAACTCACGTGTGCCAGTGATCAATGGGTTAACCAATGAGTATCATCCATGCCAGATCATGGCAGATATCTACACCTATATTGAACACCGTGGCTCGATCAAAGGCAAAACCGTGGCATGGATAGGCGACAGTAATAACGTATGCAACACTTGGCTGCAAGCTGCAGAAGTGCTGGATTTCAATGTGCATGTCTCTACACCGCCTGGTTATGAAGTTGAGCCTGAACGTGCCAATTTGTATGGTCATGATCACTTTGAAGTGTTTGCAGATCCGATGGAAGCAGCAAAAGGTGCTGATTTGGTCACAACCGATGTTTGGACCAGTATGGGTTTTGAGGCTGAGAATGAAGAGCGTATGCGCGATTTTGCCGATTGGCAGGTTGATAGCGACATGATGCGTGTCGCGGCGAAAGATGCGCTGTTTATGCACTGTTTGCCAGCACATCGCGGCGAAGAGGTTGAAGCGGCCGTAATTGATGGTGCACAAAGCGTAGTGTGGGACGAGGCGGAGAACAGGTTGCATACACAAAAAGCACTTATGGAATATTTACTGTTAGGTAAGGTTTAGCAACAGGAATTTGTAATAAGCAGTTTATTTAGGGAAAAATTTAAGCAATGAGTAAAGTAAATAAAGTAGTGCTGGCCTATTCAGGTGGTTTAGACACATCAGTGATTCTGAAGTGGCTGCAAGATGAATACAAATGTGAGATTGTGACATTTACTGCCGACCTGGGTCAGGGTGAAGAACTGGAGCCGGCGCGCGCAAAGGCTAAAGCTGCTGGCGTGAAAGAGATCTATATCGATGACTTGCGCGAAGAGTTTGTACGTGACTTTGTGTTTCCAATGTTTCGCGCCAACACTGTATATGAAGGTGAATACCTATTAGGCACCTCTATCGCGCGCCCTTTGATTGCCAAGCGTTTGATTGAAATCGCGCGTGAGACCAACGCCGATGCGATTTCGCATGGTGCAACAGGCAAAGGAAACGATCAGGTACGTTTTGAGCTGGGTGCTTATGCGTTAAATCCGAATATCCGTATCATCGCACCATGGCGTGAGTGGGATCTGTTGAGCCGTGAAAAACTGATGGCTTACGCTGAGGCGCATGGTATTCCTGTCGATATGAAACATAAGCAGGGCGGCAGTCCTTACAGCATGGATGCTAATCTCTTGCATATCTCATATGAAGGCCGCCATCTGGAAGACCCTGCAGCGGAAGCTGAAGAGTCCATGTGGCGCTGGAGCGTGAGCCCAGAAAAGGCACCCGATGCCGCTGAATATCTGGATATCGAGTACGTGAATGGTGACCCGGTGAGCTTGAATGGTAAAGCCATGCAGCCACATGAGTTGCTGGCACAGCTGAATGCAATCGGCGGCAAGCACGGTATCGGCCGTCTTGATCTGGTTGAGAACCGCTATGTGGGTATGAAATCACGCGGTTGTTATGAGACGCCAGGTGGCACGATTATGCTTAAAGCACACCGCGCGATTGAGTCGATCACACTGGATCGTGAAGTAGCGCATTTGAAAGATGATCTGATGCCGCGTTATGCCAGCCTGATCTATAACGGCTACTGGTGGAGTCCTGAACGTATTGCCTTGCAAACCTTGATTGATCATACACAAAAATCAGTGAATGGCTGGGTGCGTGTCAAACTGTACAAAGGTAACGTGATTGTAACCGGCCGTGACAGTAAAACAGATTCATTATTTGATTCTTCAATCGCAACCTTTGAAGATGACAAAGGCGCTTATGACCAAAAAGATGCAGGCGGCTTTATCAAGTTGAATGCATTGAGAATGCGTATTGCGGCAAACCTGAGAAACAGGAAATAAGACTTTGTCTTAGATGTAGTTAGTGTATCTTAATATATAAAAAAAGCACCCTCGGGTGCTTTTTTTATATGTGATAGTGATACGCGAGAGAGGTTGCTGAATCACATAAATTTTATAGTCACTATTTGCTTACTCGACCACTACACGGCCATTGAGTGGCTGTACAGGACGATTGTTGTGATGATGTACGGCTTTTTTAAAAGCTTCTATCTGTTCTTTAGAGGCAGTCATGGGTGTTTTCATTATAATCCAGCGCACACCTTCAGAGCAGGGTGGGGTGGTCAGTGAGCCGCTGAAACGATAGTAGTCACGATTCTCCGGAATCATTTCATTTGCGCTGACTTTGGTTTTGAGCAAAATTGGCTCACTCACTTCATTTGGCATTTGTGCCCATAGTTTTTCCAATCCGGCATTGGCTTTGCCTTCCTTGAACATGACGCCTATCACGGTTAGATTGCCTTTTGCATCGGCATGAACAAAATGCGCTTCCAGGGGGAATGGTTTGCCCTGAATCGTATTCTCACTCGGTGCATGGAAATGCACTTGTTTCATCTTGAAGTTCATGTCATCCACAATGAGCATGTTGCCTTCCTTAAAACTGGCCTGTACGGTATGTCCGTTATTCACAATATCTTTAGCCGTGTATTTCTGTATCCCTTTCAGTGGTTTTAAAGTGGCGTCTATCGTAGCGTCGATATTGATAGGAGACTGGTTGCGTCCTGTGTCACAGGCTGCGAATTCAGGTTTTAATTTGCCCCAGTTTTCCGGACCTTCCTTGCCTTCATAGGTCCAATGTACATCATGTGCACCAGCCTTGGCATGACTGTCTTTTGCGGCAACTTTTCCTTTAGCTCCCGCCGATGAGTCTATTTTTCCGTTGGCTGGTTTACCTTCAGGTTTAACCGTGTTTGTTACCGGTTTTTCGCCGTTGGCTGCCGGTTTTGCTTCATTTTGTTTTGCGGTTTCTTCAGGTTTTGCAGTAGCAGCGGAAGTGCCGCTGGCAGACTTGGTTTCAGCGGTTTTTGCCTCTGAAGGCGCTTTGGCAAGTTTATTGGCAGTGCAAACGTAACGCATGGCTAAATCAAGGTCAGTTTCCGGTACTGGTTCAATGAATTCCGCATCTTTGACATCAATGCCTGCTGAATATACAAGGCGTGAATTCATATACTGGAATACTTGTGAAGTGGCCGTTTTTTGCACCGGGCAATCGAAATACCAAAGCAGTTTGGATAAATCGTATTCTTTATCCGGAGATTCAATATTCTTTTGCGGTGTTTTGTATTCAATTTTCACCCATGCTCTGGTGAGCTGTTCTTTTTGCAAGATGGATTGCTTATCCACCAGGAGTTTTGATGTACTGTTTTCATTGACCTTGACCCAAACGGCAGCTGAGCTGTTGGCAATGAAAGAAAAATACAGAAATAAAATGGCAGCAAGTTTATGCATATGAACCCCAAAGATAGGTTGAATGAGTTGTTGGTCACTTTGGTAAAGTTAGTGTTGGATTTTTAACCCTTATTTGTTATTTTATCGGCTTAACTTGACCATTCTTGATGGCTAAGCAGTAAAAATCCTGCTTTTTATTTGCTGATCATACTATATTGGTAGCCTATGTTTATTTAGGCACCACTAAGCAGTTTTAAGGTCGCTGTTGCTCTATAATTCTAAATTACCAAAAATAAAATCGCAGAATGTATTTATGACCCAAAGCAATCTGATTAATTACCCGCTGGTTGAAATATACGCAGATGGCGCGTGCAAAGGAAATCCAGGTCCTGGCGGATGGGGTGCGTGGATTAGTTATGATGGTCATGAAAAAGAATTGTTTGGCGGTGAGTTGCTTACCACCAATAATCGCATGGAACTGACCGCAGTGATTCGTGCTTTAGAAGCATTAAAGCGGACTTGTCATGCAAAGGTGTATACGGATTCGGTTTATGTGCAGAAAGGTATTTCTGAGTGGATAATTGGCTGGAAAGCACGTAATTGGCACACCGCCGATAAAAAACCGGTGAAGAATGATGATTTGTGGCGCGTTCTGGATAAGCTGGCGCAGCAGCACACGGTAGAGTGGGTTTGGGTGAAAGGGCATGCTGGCAATGCCGGTAATGAGCGTGCCGATAGGCTGGCGAATCAAGGGGTGGAAAAGGTCATGCTGGAAGGGCGTGTATCATGAGGCAGATTTTTTTGGATACTGAGACCACGGGTCTGTACCACGCGCAGGGACATCGGGTGATTGAGATTGCAGCGGTTGAGGTTGTGAATCGCCGTTTGACCAAAAATCACTTTCATTACTACTTGAATCCAGACCGTGAAATCGATCAGGGTGCACAGGAAGTGCATGGGATATCGCTGGAGTTTTTGCTGGATAAGCCGCGCTTTGCAGAAATTGTTGAAGAACTGATTGCTTTTGTCGCAGATGCAGAATTGATCATGCACAACGCGCCGTTTGACGTGGGCTTTTTGAACAGCGAACTGGGGCTGATGGGCCTTCAGCCTATCGAGTCGGTGGTGGCTAAAGTGACCGATACGCTTAAAATCGCCAAAGACATGCGTCCAGGTCAGCGTAATAATCTTGATGCCTTATGTAAACATTTTGGGATTGATAACTCCAGGCGCACGCTGCATGGCGCCTTGCTTGATGCGGAATTACTGGCCGATGTATACATGGCCATGACGCGCGGTCAGGATAGTCTGATGATGGAGCTGGATAAGCCGGATCAGCTAAGTTCTGCTGTTAAACCACGAAGTCACGCGCCACTGATGGTTAAGCTTGCCAGTTCGGCTGAACTGACGGTGCATGAGGAATATCTGGCCTCGTTAGCAAAATCAGGTAACTGTTTATGGAATACGCTGGAAAATTAGGAAAGAAGAGATCGTGAACAAGACAATTATCGTTACAGGCGGCGCCGGGTTTATCGGTTCTAATTTTGTACTGGCATGGGTCAAACAAGAATTGGGGACCGTTATTAATCTGGATAAACTGACCTATGCGGGTAATCTGGAGAACCTGACTTCATTGCAGCATAACCCGCATCATGTCTTTGTGCATGGCGATATTGGTGATCAGACGCTGGTGGCTAAGCTGCTGGCGGAACATCAGCCGTGCGCAGTGGTGAACTTTGCCGCAGAAAGCCATGTAGATCGGTCTATCCATGGCCCTGAGGATTTTATTCAGACTAATATGGTCGGTACCTTTCATTTGCTGGAAGCGGTGCGTGCATACTGGAACCAGCTCAACGCAGAGCATCAGAAAGCATTCCGGTTTTTACATGTCTCTACGGATGAGGTTTACGGCTCTCTGGGTAAAGATGATGCGCCATTTACCGAAACAACACCCTATGCACCGAATAGCCCATATTCAGCTTCCAAAGCGGCTTCAGACCATCTCGTACGCGCCTATCATCATACTTATGGCTTACCTACGCTGACGACCAATTGCTCAAATAATTATGGACCATATCACTTTCCGGAGAAACTGATTCCGCTGGTGATTCATAACGCGCTCAGTGGCAAGTCACTGCCGATATACGGCAATGGACAGCAGGTAAGAGATTGGCTGTATGTTGAAGATCATTGTGCTGCAATCAGACGTGTGCTGGAAGCCGGAAAAATAGGCGAGGTGTATAACGTCGGTGGCTGGAATGAACAGCCGAATATTGAAGTAGTCAGAACGCTTTGCCGCATGCTGGATAAAAAAGCGCCTCGTGCCGATGGTAAATCGTATGCGGACCAGATCACTTTCGTGCAGGATAGGCCTGGCCATGACCAGCGCTATGCGATAGATGCGACCAAAATTGCCAATGAGCTCGGCTGGAAGCCGGTCGAAACTTTTGATTCCGGCATCGAAAAAACTGTGAACTGGTATCTGGAAAATCAGGAGTGGGTGAATAACATTGCCAGTGGTGAGTATCGCAACTGGGTGCAGACACATTATTCAGAGCGTGGTGAGGAGTTGGCATGAAGGGTATTATTCTAGCAGGCGGATCAGGTACGCGGCTGCATCCTGTAACACAGGTGGTGTCCAAGCAGCTGTTACCGGTCTATGATAAACCCATGATCTATTATCCGTTGACTACGCTGATGCTGGCGGGTATTCGCGAGATTCTGGTCATTTCCACGCCTGAAGATACGCCACGCTTTAAACAGCTCTTGGCCGATGGTAGTCAATGGGGCATATCGATTCAGTATGCAGTGCAGCCATCACCAGATGGTCTGGCACAGGCCTTTATTATTGGCAAAGAATTTATCGGGGACGACAGTTGTGCTTTAGTGCTGGGTGACAATATATTCTACGGCCATGAACTTGCTGTTAAAACACAGCAGGCTGCGAAGCTTAAATCCGGAGCGACTGTGTTTGCTTATCCGGTCAGTGATCCAGAACGTTACGGTGTGGTTGAGTTCAACTCGCAGGGGCAGGCAATCAGCCTTGAAGAAAAACCTAAAGCGCCAAAATCCAGATACGCTGTGACTGGCCTGTATTTTTATGACAATCGTGTGATAAACATCGCATCGCAGCTTAAACCGTCCCCACGTGGCGAGCTCGAGATTACCGATGTAAATCGCGTGTATCTGGAAAGCGGTGATTTACAGGTGGAGGTCATGGGGCGTGGTGTTGCCTGGCTGGATACGGGTACGCATGAGTCCTTGCTGGAAGCCTCGATGTTCATTGAAACCATAGAAAAGCGTCAAGGCTTGAAAGTAGCATCGCCGGAAGAGGTTGCCTATCGAATGAACTATATCGATGCCGCAGCGTTAGATGTGCTTGCGAACAAGTATATTAAAAATAACTATGGTCAGTATCTTAAGATGATATTGAATGAGCGGGTGTTCTGATGCAAGTGATTCATACAGCAATACCGGATGTCATGATTCTGGAGCCTAAAGTGTTTGGCGATGATCGAGGCTTCTTTTTTGAGAGTTTCAACCAGCAGACGTTTGAAAACTTAACTGGCGTTAAGGCCTATTTTGTACAGGATAATCACTCAAAATCTGCAGCCAATGTCCTGCGTGGTTTGCATTATCAGATTCAACAGCCACAGGGTAAACTGGTCCGCGTCGTTGCGGGCGAGGTATTTGATGTAGCCGTGGATCTGCGTCGCCAGTCAGCGACTTTCGGCAAATGGGTGGGGGTCTTATTGTCTGCCGAAAACAAGCGCCAGATGTGGGTGCCACCCGGCTTCGCGCACGGATTTCTTGTGTTGAAGGATGGTACGGAGTTTTTATACAAGACGACAGATTACTACGCCCCACAGCATGAGCGTTGTGTGCGCTGGGATGATCCTGTAATCGGTATTCAGTGGCCCGTAGTTGGCGCCCCGATATTGTCGGCAAAAGATCAATTGGGTCTGGATCTATCAACAGCGGATGTTTTTGATGTCTAGTGGATATAGGTCGCCATGTATAAAAAGATATTACTGACGGGAACCAATGGGCAAGTAGGCCATGCTTTAATGCGTGTACTCTCAAATAATATCGCCTTAAGTGAAAGTTTGGTGGGTTTAAATAGGGCGCAACTGGACTTGACTGACGCTGACGCAATACGCCGTATGATAGCGCTTGTGAAGCCAGATTTAATTATCAATCCGGCGGCCTATACCGCAGTTGATAAGGCGGAGTCCGAACCTGAGTTGGCTTATGCTATCAATGCAGAGGCGCCGAGGGCGCTGGCTGAAGCTGCGGCCAGAGTCGGTGCGAGGCTAATACATTTTTCTACAGATTATGTTTATGCAGGTACGAAATCTTCACCTTACCGGGAAGATGATGAAACTGCGCCATTAAGTACTTATGGTAAAAGTAAACTGGCCGGGGAGGAGGCGATTCGCGCCGTTGGATTGCCACACCTGATTTTTCGCACCTCTTGGGTTTATGGTGCATATGGTAATAATTTCCTGAAAACCATACTCAGGCTGGCAAAAGAACGCGATACTTTACGGATTGTAGCTGATCAGACGGGTGCGCCGACAAGTAGTCAGAGTATTGCCGAAGCGGTGTTGGCCGTAATGAGCCGTTTGAGTGATGATACGTTGCAAGCAGATACAGGAGAGTTAAGTGGCGTCTATCATCTGGTAAATGCGGGTGAGACCTCCTGGCATGGCTTTGCAGTAGCCATCGTTGAAGAGTATAGGCAGTTGCAGTTGAGTTGCGGATGGCCGACGTTGAACGTCATGCCAACGGCTATTCAGGCGATTACAACGCAGGAATACCCGACGCCTGCAGTTCGTCCTGCAAACTCACGTCTGGATTGCAGCAAACTGGCGCGTGATTTCAAGGTGACGTTGCCGGCTTGGCGTAATGCTTTAAAGTTGGAACTCAGTCAACTGGAGTTCTGATCCTTATAGTTAACCCTGCTGTGAAACTTCAGTTTGAATAAACTTGCGTTTGACAGGACTTAACCTAATGCATCAGCCCAGCTGTTGGGCGTTTCATACAGGCGCACCTTTTCCAGTTTCAGGTGGTTACCGAACGTGTCCTGGTATCTGGCCTTTAATATCCTAAACGCTTCAAGCGCCATGTTCTCAGCCGTTGGTACAGTAGGGAACACGACCGTTTTGTGCTCAGGTAGCGTGTTGAGAAAATTCAATATTTCTGTGTCGTGTTGATAAACCAGAAAAGCATGGTCCCATACATTCACTACCGCAGTTTTTGCAATCGCTTTGACGTCTGAAAAATCCATCACCATGCCGTTTTCTGAAGCATTCTCCTGAGTGATGATGTCGCCTGATAGCGTGATTTCTATTGCGTAACGGTGTCCGTGCAGATTTTTGCACTGGCTTTTATGGTTAGGGATGCGGTGTCCGGCATCAAATTCAAGGCGGGTAGTGATATGCATCGTTAAGGTCGCTTACAGCTAGCAGTTAAATATAAGGCGCATTATACGCCTAAGTTAAGTAGTATCTAAGTCAAGTAGTATTAAGTTACGCGGTATAAATACGGTCAAATGTGCTTGTACGCGTGCGATTGCAGAATGCTCAGGTGAGCAGTGCTTGGATATGTGCACTCACTGCGCCCGGCAGGGCCTTAAGGTGATATCCACCCTCCAGTAAAGATATGATGCGCCCATTTGCGTGTTTTTTTGCAACATCTTTAATAAAATCAGTCATCCATGCGTAGTCTGCGTCTTGCAAATTCATATCAGCTAATGGGTCATCTGCATGGGCATCAAATCCAGCTGAAACATAAATGATTTCAGGTTTGAATTGGTTGAGGGCAGGCAAAAATTTCTGCTTAAATGCATGTTTGATCTCATCGCTACCTGACTTTGCTTCAAGTGGAATATTAATCATGGTTGCAGTTCGGCTATCAGCACCCTTATGTGGGTAAAAAGGATGCTGAAAAGTGGAGCAAAGCATCACGCGTGCGTCATTTTTGAAAATGTCTTCGGTGCCATCGCCGTGATGCACATCAAAATCGATAATGGCCACTCTTTTAATGTCATACTTGGCCATCGCATGCGCCGCACCTACTGCGACATTGTTGAAAATGCAGAAGCCAGCGCTGTTGGCGCGTCCTGCGTGATGGCCTGGTGGCCTGATGCAACAAAAGGCATTGTCAACCTTGCGCTGCATCACCAGATCTGTGGCTAGAACAGCGGCTCCGCTTGCATGGAGTGCTGCAGATAAGGTCATTGGTCCCATGGCTGTATCTGCATCCAGTCTGACGAGGCCTGCTTTAGGTGATAAAGACCGAATTTTCTGAATATAAGCAGCGCTGTGAACACGTTGCAGTTGTTCATCTGTTGCCAATGGTGCTTCATGGGGTATTAATTTTTGATGCAGCCCATTCTGCATCAGCGCATGCTTAATGACAGTGATGCGCGCGGGAGATTCTGGATGGGTGCCATCCATAACATGGAGCAGGGTGTCTGGGTGGGTGATGAAAGCCGTTGTCATGATGGATGAAGTGCTGACAGTCGCTAGTTACGTTCAAGCTCCATGCGGAGCATTTTATAAATAGCCAGCCTTTCTGGACTGATTAATTTCGATTCCATTGCTTCGGTAATGGCGCAGTCCGGTTCTTGTAGATGTTTGCAGTTGTTGAATCTACATTTCCCTAAATAGGGTCTGAATTCAATAAAAGCATGCTCAAGTTCGTTGGTACTCAGGTGGTGCAGACCAAACTCCTGCAGGCCTGGAGAGTCGATGAGCTGACTGTTGGCATCCAGATGATAAAGGTGTGTGGCAGTGGTCGTGTGCTTGCCGCTATCTAGCACATCACTCACTTCCTGTGTGCGTACAGCTTCGCCTGGCAAGAGCGCATTAATGATCGTGGATTTCCCCATGCCCGACTGACCGACCAGAATGCTGGTATGGTTGGATAAGTAAGGTCGCAGGGTAGAGATATCCTCTTTGGCTGAAAGCTGCAGCACCTGATAGCCTAACGAGGCATATAAGGCCAGCTTTTGTTTTGCACTGTCATTGTCTGCGAGGTCACATTTATTCAATACGATCAGCGGCTTGATATTTGCAGCTTCAGCTGCTATCAAACAACGGTTCAATAGTGCTTCGTAGAAACTTGGCTGCGTTGCCAGTACGATAACCACTTGGGTAACGTTAGCCGCAAGCATCTTGCTTTTAAAGGCATTGCTGCGATAAAGCAAAGTTTTGCGCGGTAGGGTTGTTTCAACTACGCCTTCGTGTTTATCTGTGAGTTTTACGGTAACGGCATCACCACAAGCAAGGTCTGTCTTCTTGCCTCTGGTTACGCAGCTGATGCGCTGCATGCTGTCCGCTAGTTCAACTTGGTAGCGTTTCCCATAGGAGGCAACCACCGTTGCCTGAAGCGTGGCTTCTGTTGATGCTTGACTGGACAAATTATTCTGAGAATCGATAGTAGGTTTGGTTAAGGTATTTCGCGACATTAAGCTCTTCGTCTTCAAACCATTTTAGCCCGAGCATGGTATTACAGTTGCGTATTTGTGATAACAGTTTTTTAGAATCGGTGACCTTGCGTGCATCACGGGTATAAATAGCTGAGCCGTCACCACCAAAGCTGGAAGCATGGCAACTTATGCAATTTTTTTCCACCAAGGCTTTACCAGCCTTTGCGTCGGCATTCTTAAACGGTTCAGCATTCACATAGCCGCTGATTACCAGAGTTCCAATAAAAAAAAGCGATTTCATTTGCACGACCTTTTTGCTGTGCGGTTAGCCAGTATACGCTGCTAGTTTTGAAATTCGAATACTTGCAGGTGGGTGTGAGTCATAAAATGCAGAGTGCAGCGGATCCGGCGTTAAGGTTGATGCATTATCACGATAGAGTTTTACCAGCGCCTCAACAAGGTATTTCGCATCTGCATGTTTTGCGGCATAGTCGTCCGCTTCAAATTCGTTTTTACGAGAATAGCTCGCCATGATCGGGCGTAGCAGGAACAGGAACACTGGAGATATCATTAAAAACAGTATCAATGCCATGTAGTTGCTTGCTTGTGTCACGCCAAGGCCAGAATAGAACCAAGGCTGATTGATCAGCCAGCCTAGTAATGCCAAACCCAAAAAGCTGATTAAAAACAGCAATGCGATGCGTTTGATCACATGATGGTGTTTGAAATGGCCAAGTTCATGTGCAAGTACTGCCTCAATTTCATCAGCATTTAATCTGTCGAGTAATGTATCAAAGAACACCACACGTTTTGATGCTCCGAAACCGGTGAAGTAGGCATTGCCGTGGCTGCTGCGTGCAGAGCCATCCATCACAAAAAGTCCTTGTGATTTAAAGCCGCACTTGGCTAACAATGCTTCAATACGCTGTTTCAAGGTTTGGTCTTCTAATGGTGAAAACTTGTTGAACAGCGGTGCAATGAATGTCGGATACACCGCTAACATGACGAGATTGAATACACTCCAAACTATCCATAAGTATAACCACCAGTATTGCCCTGCACCTTGCATCAGCCATAACGCCGCAAACAAGATAGGTGCACCGAGTGCAATTCCGACAAGGCTATGTTTTACAAGATCAGTAAAGAACATGCCAGGGGTCATTTTATTGAAGCCATATTTCTCATCTACAACAAAAGTTTTGTAATAATCAAAAGGAATATCCACCAGGCTACTTACAATCATGGCGGTACAGATTACCAGTGCACCTCGGATGATATCCTGATCAGGCAGTAAGTGACGCCAGATGTCATCTATCCATTGCAAACCGCCACCTATGGTCAGTATGGCGAGTAATATCGCCTGTGCGGAAGCTTCTGTAATGACCAGTTTCGTTTTGTCGCTGGAATAATCAGCGGCTTTCTGATGCGCATCCAGGGAGATACTATCTTTAAATGCTTCAGGCACTGCGTTGCGATGCTGCTGCACGTATGCGATATGCCTGCGGCCTAACCATATCCGAATGAATGTGGTGACAATCAGTAAAGAGACGAAGGTGATGGTGAGTGTAAAAGCCATTATTTATCTAGTTCGTTAAAAATTGAATTCGGTTAATATATGCATTGTGAAGCATTTTAAACCGGATGGTTCACGAAGATCGTTTAATAATGTTTATTTTAATGGAAATCATGATGACCGCTTCAGACAACACCACAAATCAGAATAACTTAATTTGGCTAGATATGGAAATGAGTGGTTTATTGCCAGATTCCGACCGTATTCTGGAACTTGCGGCGGTGGTGACCGATGCGGATTTGAATGTAGTGGCCGAATCCCCAGTGCTGGTGGTGCATCAAAGTGATGCAGTGCTGGATGGGATGGATGCCTGGAACAAAGGTACACATGGCCGTTCAGGCCTGATTGATAAAGTGAAGGCATCTACACTGAGTGAGGCTGACGCTTCAGCACAGATGATCGCGTTTCTTCAGCAGCATGTGCCGGCCGGCAAATCGCCGATGTGCGGTAACTCCATCTGTCAGGACCGACGTTTTATGGCACGTTACATGCCCAATCTGGAAAGTTTTTTTCATTACCGCAATCTGGACGTGAGTGTGTTCAAGGAGTTGGCGCGTCGGTGGAAGCCGGAAATTTACTCAGGTTTCAAGAAAGCGAGCCGCCATGAAGCGCTGGCAGACATCTATGAATCCATTGATGAGCTTAAGTACTATCGCGAACACTTCATCGTTAAGTAATCGGGTAAGCAGCGGATAAAAAAGAGGGCATCTTTTCAGATGCCCCAAGTGTGAGAAACTAGCTTTGGAGAAGCAAAAGTTCTTGATTAAATATAAGCATTAACTATGCCAATAGTTGCATCTGCGAATATTCCTCTGTACTAGTTTTGAAAGTTATCGGGTCATATTTTGATAGAGTGCCAGATATTCTTTGGCGCTTTTATCCCAACCAAGATTTTGTGACATGCCATTCTTCTGAATTTGACGCCATGTCTTTTCATCATGTTTAAACATTTCGATTGCACGTGTAATACAGGCAATCAAGCCATCTGCGCTTGCCTCGACCATTACGAACCCGTTAGCTGTTTTGTCTGCGAGATGCACTGCATTGCTATCCACGACCGAGTCAGCCAAGCCGCCCGTTGCATTGACGATTGGCGGTGTGCCGTAGGCCAAGCCATATAGCTGGTTTAGTCCGCAAGGCTCAAAGCGTGATGGCATGACAAACATGTCAGCCCCTGCCATGATTTGGTGTGAAAGTGGTTCATTGTAACCAATGGTAACGCTCACGCGACCAGGATTTTGCTCTGCGATTTCTCTAAAGGCAGTTTCAAGACCTTGTTCCCCCCCGCCTAGCAATGCAAGTTGGCAACCGCTGTCGATGATCTGTTGCAGATTCGGCAGCAGCATATCCAGACCTTTTTGATAGGTCAGTCGGCTGACAACGCCCAGTAGTGGTGCATCGGCATCAATATTGAGCCCTAATCGTTCCTGTAATGCCTTTTTAACCTGTTTTTTACCAGCTAATCTGGTTTTGCTGTAATTCTTGACCAGATGAGGGTCTTTCTCAGGATTCCATTCATCTGTTTCTATCCCGTTCAAAATACCTTTGATTTCATCTCCGCGTTTAGTGAGTAAGCCTTCCAGGCCAAATCCGAAAGCGGAAGTTTGAATTTCTTTTGCATAACGGGGGCTCACGGTGGAAATCGCATTGGCATAAAAAATACCGGCTTTTAAGAATGACATCTGGCCGTGATATTCAAAACCTTCGATGCTGAATCCAGCACTTGGCAGTCCTAGCGTGGTTACCCAGTGCGGAGGGTAACAGCCTTGAAATGCCATATTGTGCAGGCTGATCAGTGACTTAGCCTTGCTGTGTTCTGTAAGCCGCATGTAAGCTGGAGCTAGCCCTGTCTGCCAGTCGTTGCAATGTACGATATTAGGGTGCCAGTCATCCAGTGGTGAATTGTCGCTGGCCAGAACTGCGGCAACCTTGGATAGCACACCAAATCTGATGGCATTGTCCTGCCATTCCTGGCCGTGTGCATCTGAATAAGGTCCACCATCACGTTCATAGAGATTCGCTGCCTTGATGACCATAACCTTTACTTGCGTGTCATGAATCGTGCCGAGTAGAAGTTCTGCACTGCCAATATGTGGCAAATGATGGATCCATGCGATGCTGTGCAGCTCTTTCAACTGATTGAGCACCGGTGTGTAACCTGGCATCAGGATGCGAATATCTACACCTAAGCCTTGCAGAGCCGTAGGCAGCGAGCCGCTGACATCTGCCAAGCCGCCAGTTTTGATAAGGGGAAATACTTCAGAGCTGATAAATAATACTTTCAAAGGCATGATTTTCTCGCTAAAGTGCTGTGAGTTGGGCAGCATTACATGGATGCAGCTCAAGATTTTATTTACTATGATTTTACTATACGAACATCTGGATGCGGGTCTTACGAAATGAATTCTGCGATAAATTTTACAAATGCTTTGTTGATTGGGTTAGGTGCCGCATTAGGAGCGTGGGGCAGGTGGGGATTAGGCATTGCGTTCAATACCGTGTTGCCTAACCTGCCACTAGGTACTTTGGTCGCCAATATGAGTGGTGGCTTCATGATGGGGCTTGCACTTGCTTTTATTGGTTTGGGAAGTATTGAAAATCCCAGTTTGCGCCTGTTTGTCACGACTGGTTTCTTGGGCGGACTCACCACGTTTTCTGCGTTTACTGGTGAGAGTTTATCCTTGTTGCAAAAACATGAATACAGTTGGGCGGTCGTGCATGCATCCAGTCACATGCTAGGTGCTTTATTAATGGCGGCGGCCGGTTTTGCATTGGTACATTATCTGAAAAGCTGAGTCTGATCGTTCTGACATTGTGATTTTTTAAACTGCGAAAATTTATTCATACTTAGAGTTAATGCCTGTATGGAATTTTATTGTTTCTATCGAGTCCATGCATTAACGATAGTAACTTTGTTAAAGCGAGTCATTCATGAATAAACGTTTCAATGTTTTTAAGTTGTCCAGACAGTTTTTTCTAACGGTGCTTTTGATGTCAGGGGCTCATATGGCGAATGCAGCGTGTTCTTCACTATACAACCATCAGTTCTCGACTTTACAAGGCGGAAAAATCAATCTTTGTGACTATCAGGATAAGCCGATACTGGTGGTGAATACGGCTAGCAAATGCGGCTTTACGCCACAATTTGAAGCGTTGGAAGGTTTGTATAAGAAATACAAGGATAATGGCCTGCTGGTGGTGGGTTTTCCTTCTAATGATTTCAAGCAAGAGTTAAATGACGATAAGCAAATTGGCGATTTTTGTAAAATGACGTATTCAGTTAAGTTTCCGATGATTACCAAGACATCGGTCACAGGTGCAAACGCCAATCCATTTTATAAACAATTGGCCGCCAAGACGGGGCAATTTCCCCAATGGAACTTCTTTAAATATGTCATTCTTCCTGGTGGTAAAGAGGTTTATGCATTCACTAGTGAGGTAAAGCCGGATGCGCCGGAGATTGTCAATAAAATCAAATCCAGCTTGAAGTAATTGAAGGTCTGCCTCGTCATGTTGAAATTTAGCCAGCTATATTTTAGAAAGCCGCTGGTTAATTTCTCAGACTTTTCGACCCAGCCACCATAGCCAGACAAATCCTAACAATCCTGCGAGCATTGATGCAACAAGTACCCCCGTTTTTGCCATCAGTAAATATTCCTGCTGGCTGGAAAAGCCCAGTTCAGCAATAAATATCGACATCGTGAAGCCGATTCCACCTAGTACCGAAACGGCAGCAATTTGACTAAATCTCGTTCCCTTAGGCAACTGACCTATGCCCAGACGTATCGCGAGCCAACTGGCACCTGTGATGCCAATGAATTTCCCGAATAGCAACCCTGATGTCACTCCCAGCATGACCGGGTGAGAGAGTGTCTCGCCAAAGTTAGCTAGCTGCAAAGAGATGCCGGCATTAAACAAGGCGAAAGTTGGAATGACAATAAACGCGACGGGCAGGTGCCAGTATTGTTCCAGACGTTGCAATGGTGTTTGCACACCCATGACACTGTCTTCGAGGCTTTCTACCACCGAATGCAATTTTTCGTTTGTCATCACTGAATCATCCTGGTGTCGGTTGGCAATAAATTGCTCAAGCTGGTTTTTTACACGCGCAATGAACAAGTTTGGATCATATTTAGATCTTGCAGGTACTGTAAAAGCACCTATTACGCCCGCCAGTGTTGCATGTACACCAGATTGCAGCAGGGCATACCACAGCAAGACAGCGATAGCAAAATAAGGTATGACTTTACGAACGCCGGCAAAATTCAATGTGAGTAACAAGGTAAATAACACTAAAGCTGCAATCAGCCAATTGAGTGTTAACTCCTGTGTATAAAACACTGCAATTACCAGTACTGCGCCAAGGTCATCCGCAATAGCAAGGGCAACAAGAAAGGTGATGAGTGCCTTAGGCACGCGGTTGGCCAACAATACCAATGCGCCAACTGCAAATGCAATGTCTGTTGCCATCGGGATACCCCAGCCACGCGCGGCTTCGCCTTCGTGGTTGAATGCCAGATAAATAAGCGCAGGCGCGAGCATACCTCCGACAGCTGCAATAATCGGCAATGCGGCTTGGCGCAGGTCCGATAGTTCACCCACCATGATTTCGCGTTTCAGTTCCAGACCTACTACAAAGAAAAAGAGCGCCATCAATCCATCATTTACCCAGTGATGCAGACTCATGTTAATAGCCCAGTCTCCCATGCTGAGCGATACCGGCGTGTGGATGAAGTGTATATAGGCTTCTGCCAGAAAGCTATTCGCCAGTATCAGTGCAATAATCGCCGTGCCCATCAACAATAGACCACTCGTCGTCTGCCTATGTATGAACTCTTCAAAAGGTGTGAGTATGCGGTTAAATGTACGCTCCCATGGCGCGTAAATAATGCCTTTTTCTGTGTTAGGTGGAGTTGGTTGATGCGTTGACATGGTTATTTCCTGATGAGATGTAGATTTAGCTATGTTGAAAGATGATCCATGTGTTCAGGATATAAAAGAGTAGCAAGCCCAGACTTATCCAAGTGAGTTTGAATACGGCATGCCGCTGAGGCCTGAATATAAAGCCAATAATCACGAGTGTACTCATCATGACGGCTGTAAATGCGGTGAGTGCATGACTGATATCGACACTGGCAAGCAAGGCCCCTTTGGTATAGAACATATCGTCAATCGCCAGGTAAATGATGTTAAACAAATTGCTACCAAGTAAGTTAGCAATTGCCATATCTAGTGCCCCGATGCGTAAAGCTGAAACAGTGACGACTATTTCTGGAGCGGAAGTAACGATAGCGACCAATAATGTACCCACGAAACTTTGCCCCCAGCCCATCGCTTCGGCAATATCTTTTGCAATAAATGGCAACCATGAGCCTGCCGCTATGACCGCTGTCGCTGCAGTCGCGTAGTTTACAATAGCCCCCCGTAATGTCACTTGCGGGTAGCGCTCTGCAGATGCTTCAGTGTATGAATCTAATGTGCGTTTTTCATAGCGGTGTACTGAGCGCATGGCGACAAAATAGATGAGCACAAAAAATGGCGTGTACAGCCCGATGTGGCCAAAAGTTGGACTTATTCCTGCGTGATCAAGTAATAGGCTGAATCCAGCAAAACCTATCATCAAAGCACCAAGAGACGTAGACAGAATTTGCCCTTGTGCAGCACGGCTATATAAAGTTTCACGTTGGTAGAGCATGTCCAGTATGACTAGAAAGCCAAGATTAAATACGGTACTGCCTAAAGCGTTACCAACAGCTATGTTGGGTGCGTTTGCGATTGTGACGGCTGAAATGCCGGTAATCAGTTCTGGCAGTGAAGTTGCAGTTGCCAGTAACATCAGGCCAACCCAACTGGCTGACATGCCGGTCTTTTCAGCAATGATATCTCCATAGCGGGATAAGTAGTATCCGGCATAGCCGATAACAGTGAGGCAAAATAAAAGTGCTAACCAAAGATGCATATTGTGTGTGTGTTCAATTTCTCAACCTATGATCAGAAAAATCAGGTGCAGCGGGCTTAGTCATTCAAGCAGATTCAGATTGGCATTTTAACTAAATTAAAAGCTGATTAAATTGGCTCGAATATAGAGCATTCATAACGTATATGTGGCAATCATGATTCATCAGGCTTGGCCAAGCGGTTCGAATGCGCCATTCACATGTTTACGCTCCATTCCGCTAATCAGCAGAGAGAGATGATGGTTAATCTCACTTAATGTCTCTGGATTTAAGCGCATGAGGGCGTCCGGCAGGATTCCTCGGTGCGGTAGCGGTGCTTTGGTCAAAACCCCTTGTCCCAGTTCTGTAAGGGTGAGATATACAACTCTGCGGTCGTCAATGCTTCTGTTTCTCGTGATGTAACCTTTCGATTCAAGTTTATCGATCAAGTTGCTGGCAGTTGATTGGTGTATGGACATGGCGCTTGCTAATCTGGAAACAGTGAGATTTTCAATCTCACCGATTTCTGCTAATGCCCACAAAGATGCACCACCAATGCCCGCTGCTTTTTCTATTTCATGAAAATGTCGATTTGCTGATTTGAATATGATACGAAACAACTTCAGTGCTTCAAGTGCGGCTATTTTTTTGTTTTCATCATGATGTGCGATGTCCATATTTGGCTGTTTTTCTTTAGGAGTTAATGATAATGAATGGATTACATTAGCCCTCATTCTACAACTGATGGTGCTTGTTTTGCGTGTGGTTTGGTTGGTATTTTTGATCCTTTTTTATTTAAGTGAAATGACTTCGTAAAAAAATAGATTGACATGATAGTCAACCACAATTACATTTGTCACTAAGTTATTTTTAATAACTTAGGAATGTGTCATTCCTCC
>Ga0172367_10002826_pt1 | contig 23270 bp, 16 predicted proteins | sample Lak10m_FD_114542 | JGI IMG/M metagenome (GOLD analysis project Ga0172367, IMG submission 114542) | Freshwater microbial communities from Kabuno Bay, South-Kivu, Congo - kab_022012_10m | ecosystem: Environmental > Aquatic > Freshwater > Lake | place: Democratic Republic of the Congo: South-Kivu... | reverse complement strand
GTTTATGGCGGCGGCGGAGGCGGTGGTGTTGCATATTTCAACAATTCCGCAGGTGCTGGTGGTTCAGGCGGAGGCGGTGCTGGCGGCGACAATAATCACAACGCTTCTAACGGAACCGATGGGCGTGGTGGTGGAGGTGGCGGGGCTGGAAACATTGATACAAATACTGGCGCTGGTGGAAAGGGAATCGTCATTATTGCGTATCAAAGCGCCACGCAAAAAGCTACAGGCGGTACTGTCACAACTTCGGGTGGATACTATATCCACACTTTCACTTCAAGCGGAACATTTACTCCAAACTAAGGCATTTCCATGGCAGCACTAGACTTCCCCTCATCTCCATCACTCAATCAGGTCTATACCGCCAACGGCTATAGCTGGAAGTGGAACGGCGTCTCTTGGATCAGTCTTCCGACCATCACGGGCGGAAGCATCAACGACACCACGATTGGCGCAACAACACCCAGCACGGGCGCGTTCACGACGCTGAGTGCGAGTGGGCAACTGACCGTAACCGGCGCAGCACAAAATGCCTTCGGCTCCTCGTTCACCCCCACCGCATGGGGCGTATCCTCGGTGGACATCAACCACGCCAGCGGCGGCTTGCTTGCGCTATATTACGGAGGTTCGCCAAAGGGCTACCTTATCGCATTGAGTGGCGGCGGAATCAGCGTTAACACACAGGGGGCTGGCACGCTTGATTTTAATGTAAACGGAACGCAGCGTGCGCAAATTAGCTCCACCGGACTTGCGGTGACGGGTACCCTAACAGCTACCAATTCTGGCACTGCCGCCGCTAACATGGAGGTAGGTCGTCTGGCATTCACGTTTAGCAATACGGCAGGGTATGGCGGCGCTTTGAATTGGGCAACAACTGGTGGGACACTCATCAACCGCATCGCCGCCGAATCGCAGAACACGGGAAACAACGTGGACATGGTGTTCTCGACCTACTCGAGCAACACGCTGTCCGAGCGAATGCGGCTTAGCGGGGTTGGGATTCTGACGGTACAATCCGCTAGCAATCAGACGGCGGCCTTCAAGAGTTCCGGCAACTACTCCTACCTGCGCTTGCAGCACACGGGGACCGGCGCTTGCACTTGGGACTTATATACTGGCGTCGGGAGCGGTACGACCACGTTTGGTATCGCCGACAGCGGCGGCACCCGAATGGCGATCAACAGTTCCGGCAACATCGCCCTCTGCATGGCAACGCCGATCAACCTGACGAACGCGAACGTCGTCACGATTGGCGACGGCAGCACGTCGGTTAACCGAGTCGGCGTCCTCTACCTCCGTTCTGGCAACGGCGCGGGCGGGTCGCGTGACTTCAGTTGGGAGGGCGATGGAGCGGGCTCCATCGTGCTCAAAGATCGCGGCTACAACGGGGGCAACAACGGGACCGGAGCAATCATTGGCATCCCGTACAGTGGCTCGATCCGATTCTATACCTACGGCGCAGGCACCCTTGTCACCGACGCGAGCGGCAACATTACGGCGTCTTCGGACGCTCGGATGAAGGACGTTCTCGGAAATTTTGATCGGGGTCTCGCTGCCATCTGTGGTATCACCCCAAAGTTGTTCAAGTGGAACGCTGAATCCGGCCTCGACAGAGAGCAGGTAAACGCAGGCTTCGTGGCACAGGACGTTCTCCCCCATATCCCCGAGGCGATTCACGAGAAGGACGGGCGCTACAGCATGAGCGACAGACCGCTTATTGCGGCGCTCGTTAATGCCGTGAAGGAGTTGTCCGCGCGAGTTGCCGCTTTGGAGGGCGCAGCCAAAGCCTAAGGACGTAAACTTTCACCAATGCCACTCACCAAAAAAGGCGAAAAGGTCATGCGCGAACTGAAGAAGGAATACGGCACCAAAAAGGGCCAGTCCGTCTTCTATGCCCTCATCAACAAGGGCAAGCTGACCGGCGCAGAGAAAAAGTAGTTAAACTCGGCGCGATCCCGTGTTAGGCTACGAGGATGGACAAACCTGTCTTTTCCGTCGTACTGATTTGCCGCAACGAAAGCAAGACGCTGCCGCGTTTGCTGCAATCGTTGACCGACTTTCGGGCAAGAGGCGGCGCTGTCGTCCTCGTGGACACCGGGTCCACCGACAACAGCGCGAGCATTGCACGAGCCGCCGGCTGCGAGGTGCACGAAGTTGGCGAACGCTTCATCACCGTCGTTGACGAAGACCTCGCCAAGCGAATCAACCGCATGTTCGTCGCCAAGGGCGAGGCGGACGTCGTGGCCCCCGGCGACCGTCTTTTCGACTACTCTGCGGCCCGCAACTTCGCGGCGGCCCAAGCGCCCACCGACCTCGTGGCCATGCCGGACTGCGACGAGGAATACACGGTGCTCGACATCGACGCGATCAACAAAGTCATCCGCGAGGGCAACGAGCAGCTCGAGTACGATTTCGTGTACGCGCACGACGAACACGGCCGCGAGGTGGTCAAGTTCCGTCACTGCAAGTTCTACGACCGGCGCAAACTGAAGTGGGTTGGGGTAGTGCACGAGGTGCTGCAGGGTAGTGCAAAGCGGATTTACCTCGATCCCGGCGTCATCAAGCTGGAGCACTGGCAGCAGCCCTCCGACCACCGTCGCCGTTACCTTACCGGCCTCGCGCTCGATTGCTACCTCAATCCGTCCAACGACCGCAACACACATTACCTCGCGCGGGAGATGCTCTACACCGGCCGTTTTCGGTCGGCGTACCGCGAGTTTGACCGTCATCTCACGCTGAACGGATGGCCGGCCGAGGCTGCACAGAGCGTCATCTTCCAAGGCGACTGCATGCTGGCCCTAGGCCATAACGACGGGGCCGTGGCCAAGTGGCACGCGGCCATAGCCCGGGACAGCGGGCGCCGCGAGCCGTGGATGCGGCTTGCGTGGCACTACTATCGCCTGCGCGACACTCAGCGCGCAGCATGCTATGCCTCTGCGGCGCTCACGATTCCGTGGGCCGACTTCTACGCCAACAACGTCGATCACTACCGCCACGAGCCGCATCAGATTCTGTACTGGGCGCTCTGGCACCTCGGCGACCGCAAGGGAAGTTTCGAGCACTGGAAAAAGGCCAATCAGTTTCATCCCGACCACGAGCCCATCTGGAGGGATCGCCAGCACTACCTTGACTTCCTTGCGCCGACTGTTTCCATCGTCATTCCCGCGCTCGGGCGAGAGGAACAGACCAAGGCCTTGATTGAAAAGTTGCCCAGCCTGACCGGGTGGGAGCACATCGAGATCATCGTCGAGCACGACTCCTTCGAGAACCGGCAGGGATGCCCCAAGGTGCTCAAGCGCGCCGTGGAGCGCACCCGGGGCGACTACGTCTGTTTCCTCGGCAACGACTGCATGCCCGAGCCCGGCTTTCTTCGCCGCGCTCTTGAGTGCATGTTCGCGAGCTTCCCGAAGGCTGATGGACTGGTCGGCCTCAACGACGGCATCTGGAAGCGAGGAGAACTGGCCACGCATTGGCTGGCTTCGAAGGAACTACTGCCGATGCTCGACGGCGAGTTTTTTCACACGGGGTACCTCCACGTCGGCTGCGATAACGAGCTGACCTCCCGGTGTCAGCTGGCCGGAAAATACGTCTGGTGCGAAGCAGCAAAGATCGTGCATGCTCACCCCGCAAAAGAAGGTTGGCAAAACGCGGACAAAGTCCACATGTTGGCATACAGCACCGTGGATCAGGACCGTGCGCTTCTGAAGGAACGAGCCGCAAAATTCGGCTTCAGCCACCTGCTCGTTTGACCCCCGTCAGGGCGTACACTTTGGTGTATGTCCTGCGCGCCCTGCTCCAGCACCACGCCTGTCTGCGACCCCGCCTTTGAGCCACTTCAAAGTACGGTAGACAATTTTGTCAAGCAGTTCTTCGGCTCTGTCACGAAGAAGTGTGTTGACGGTCGCGTGGTCTGGGAGCTTCCCTGCGATTTAGACCAAGGCATTCCCGGGTTTCCGCGTCTGCCGAACGAGGGATTGGCCTGCTACTTTGCGCGTATCATGCCGTCTTTTTCGTTGGGCGGCACGGGCCCAACTGGGTACACCGGCTACACGGGCCCGCAGGGCATGACGGGATACACAGGGTACACCGGCCCAGAGGGCCCCGCAGGCGGCCCTACGGGTCCTACAGGCTACACTGGCCCGCAGGGCGCCACCGGCCCACAGGGCATCGTGGGCCCCACGGGCTACACAGGTCCCGCGGGTGCGCCGGCGGCGCAAGGTGCAACGGGTCCGACAGGGTACACGGGCTACACAGGCCCTGCCGGCGCGCCGGCGGTGCAAGGCGCAACGGGTCCGACCGGGTACACAGGCTACACGGGTCCTGCCGGTGCTACAGGTCCAACGGGCCCGATGCCCACCGGGCTCGGCACCATGGCGTACCAGAATGCCGACAACGTGGCAATCCTTGGCGGCAGCGCAGTGCTTTCCGCCGCCAATATCGGCCTCATCGCCTATCCGCCTGAACTTGGATACCCAACCGCTGGGGCGATTGATCTTCGGTTTGACATCACGACCAACAACTACATCGGGTTGACGGGTAACGCCGCATTCACGGTGTCCGGATATGCCTCGGGCCGCATCCTTGTGTTCACCATGAAGAACACGACAGGCGGAACGATCAATCTGTCATGGCCCGCTTGGAACGTCACGGGCGATCCGATGCCAACAACGCTCGCCTCTGGTAAGGCCTTGGTTGTTCGCTGTGAATCTTACGGCTCCAATCTGTCGGACGTGTACGCACAGTGTATCGTTCCGCAATCGGCATCCGGCATTCCGACAGGTGGATCGACATATTCGATTCTCAAAAAGAACACCGCCACGGACTACGATGTTGGTTGGTATAAAGCTGACACGTTTAACGTGCAGGACTACGGTGCCGATCCCACCGGTGGCACGTTCACGCAGGCGGCGTTCAACGCGGCTATTGCGGCGCTCAACGCTGCAGGCCGTGGATGCCTCTACATTCCGGCTGGCACCTACAATCTGAACGGAGCCCTTACAACCATCACGGTCCCCTGCAAAATCATGGGGCAAGGGAAGAAGGCCACCTACATCCAGCAGAACGACGGCTCCTCGAATGTTTTCACGATCAACTGCAACGACGCGTGTGTCGTTCGCGACGTGGAGCTGAATGCGAATGGCTCCGGGGCCTGCTTGGCCCTCACCGGCTCCGTTTTCAATGGAAATTCAGTCATCGATTCCTGCAGTTTCATCGGAGGCTCAATTGGAATCGATGGTAACGTCGCTTTCATCGCAATAACGAACTGCCTGTTCGGGTGCTCGTATGGCTGCAAGTTTTACAACACGTACAATCCGGACATGTCCACAGGTGGCGTGATGAACTGTCAGTTCAGTTCGTCTGTCGCCGGCATTTGGCTGTCGGGAAATGATGGGTTGCGCGTTGTCGGCAATCAGTTTTTCGGCGGCCAGTACGGTCTCTACGTCACGCAGGGAGGCATAGATATTTGGTTTGCGTCAAATCACGTCGAGAATCAATCGGTCGCCGGCGTCAGCCTTCAGCCGTCCGGGTCGCTTGGGAACATCTGCATCAACAACAATGAATTTGCCTACGGAGCGGCCGGGCTTAACACGGCCATTGATCTAGGCAGCGTGTCGGGCACCTTCAATACCGTCAGCATTGTAGGTAACGTGTTCAACGCCTACGGAAACTATGGCATCTACCTGAAAAACGTAGAGGGATGTTCCGTCACCGCCAATGTGCTGTACGGCCCCAGCCCCGGTGTCGGAATCTTTATCGACGCCACTTGTTCAAACGGCTCAGCCGGTAGCACAAACATCTTCGGGGGCAGCGGGACCGGTCGCGTGAACAACGGCGGCTTTGTTACCACATAAACTTCGTAAACTCTACTACCATGGACCCTATCTCCCTGAAACTCGGCTCTCCCGGCGGCGACCTCGTCAGCCCCCTCAACGTTTCCGACAACTTCCCCCGCGTGTGGCTCGACAACCTGCAGGAGGTGGACATCCCAGAGGAGGGCGAGATTCGTTTCCGCTACAGCCGCAAGAAAAAGGTCGAGACCGAAACCAAGGACAACGAAACGGTGTCGGTTGAACTGTGCCTAAAGGCCATCACCGACATTTGCGACTGTGAGGGCAAGGAGGACGACGGCATGAACGAGCCTGACGACATGCCGAAGGACGCCGAAGAGGCGCTCGACCGCATCATGAAGAACCTCGGCGAAGAGGACATGGAGGACGACGAGTCCGAGGACGACAATCCCGCCAAATACTAATGTTCACGGTCAAAGACATCGCGCCGGATGTTAAGCGCATTCTGGCCAACTGCGATGACGAGACGATGTTCAATCGCCTCAACTACGTCATCGGCCTGCTGTCTAACGAATCCGACTGGGACCCCCTGATCGGCGTTGTTGACATCTGCACCAACCCGGATGCCAAGTGCATCACGCTGCCGCGCGAAGTCGAGACCCCGCTGGCCATCAACATCGGCGGCACCCCCGCGCAGGCTCGCAACCGTTTTTTCAGTTTTCATCTCAACGGCCCCGGGGACGACTGTCGTGAAACCTGCGGCTACTACTGGGATGACAAGGGCGACTACCCCACGATTCAGGACCCCACGCAGCCGGTGCAGCTGATCGCCTTCATCGAAGACGCGCAGGATGCAAATTGTGAGTTGTGGGTGTACGGATACGACGAGCAGAATCGCTGGCTCCGCACCGAGATTAACGGAGAGATGGTTGACGGCATTCCCGTTCCCACGATTTCAGGTTACGCACTTCCCGACCCCACGTCCCCGAAGGTGAGCCGGATCACGCGGGTGCGAAAAGACGTCACCCGGGGCTATGTTCGCCTCACGTCCTACGACATCGGCTCCACGACAGGCGTCATCCTCGGGGACTACGCGCCCGACGAGACCGAGCCGCAGTACCGCCGCATCCATCTCACCCGCAACTGTGGCTGGGCCCGTATCATCTACCGCCGTTCCATCTTCAAGCTGAAGAGCCTGAACGACAACATTCCGTTGCACAGCCCGTTCGCCATTCTGATGGCGCTCAAGGCCACCCAGAAGATGGAGGACGACCAGCTCGAGGAAGGCAACGCCTACTGGAATCGCGCGCTCGACTTCATGACGAAGGAACAGCTCACTCGCAACCCGGTCACGACGCCGGAGATTCAGGTGCGCGGCCCGTTCATTTCCCCGAAGCGCGATAAACTCGAATGATCCCCAAAGCATTAGTCAGGGACGGACTCGGATATGCGTCCTCGGCCTTTTGGGTGCAGGGGATGGACAGCGCCGCCGACCCCACATTTCTCGACGACGCGACCTATCGGGCCGCGATGAATATCGTCAACCGAGGCGGAGTGCTCAAGACGCGTCCCGGATACAACTGCGTTCTCGAGCTTCCGGACGGAAGGCTGCAAGGCTACACGTTGTTCCAGCCCACTGGCGGCGCGTGGCACCATGTTGTCGCGATCTCGGGGCGGGTGTACGTGTCGCCGTTCCCATTCGCAAGCTACACGCAGCTGCCGGACATTCAATTTTTCGAGGGCTCCGACACGGTCGTCTTTGAAAAGACCGTGAAAACCGTGCAGCGTAACGAGGACGGCTCACTCACCGTCATCGATCCGATCAACGTGCTGGTTATGCAGGACCGACGCACGCCGGCCGCCTTCTGGGATGGCGCCACGAGCCGTCATTTGGTGCCGGCAAACGGGGAAACTCCGCTCGGGAAGTGGATGAAATGGTCCGGCGACAGGCTCTGGGTGGCCCGCGACAATCTTCTCTTTGCCTCCGACATCACCGATCCGCTGTCGTTCACTGAGGTTAACTACCTTGCCGAGGGCGGTAGTCTGAGTTTGCCGGACACGATCACGGGCATGGCCGAAATCACCTCGACCGAGGTTCCTCAACTCGTGGTTTTCACCGCCAACACCACTTCCATCATCCAATCCAACATCAGGGACCGAGCAAAATGGAAAACGACCGACCTGTTTCAGCGCGTTCTTCTTCCGGATGTCGGCTGCGCGAGCGGCCTCGGCATCGCCTCTCAGTACGGGATGCTTTGGTGGATGACGATGACGGGGATCACGAGTCTGGATGCCGCTGTCGCAAGCAAAATCTCGAGCAAGCTGCTGAATCGGGATGTGGAGATGGCGGTCTCGAAGGGCAACCTGAGCCCGAACATCGAAAATGTTGCCGCCGTCGCCTTTGAAAACTATCTTCTATTCTCGGTCCCGTCAGGCGACCTGAAAAATCGCCACACGTGGGTGATGGATCAGGCTCCAGCGGACAAGCTGAGCACGAAAAGTGCCTCGGCGTGGAACTCTTTTTGGACCGGGACGCGTCCCGTGCAGTGGGCAACAGCCGCCGTCAACGGCGTGCAACGCGTTTTTCACGTGTCGGTGGACTACGACGGCAAGAATCGACTGTGGGAAGCCTTTTCTCCGACCCGACAGGACAACGGCCAGCCAATCACCTGCTTTGTCGAGACAAAATCGCACGCAAACTACCACGAGGACGCGCAGGGTCTCGACATCAAGACCTTTCGGTTTGCCGAACTCGAGTTTACGGACATCCAAGGCATCCTTGACGTCAAGGTGTACTGGGCCGGCGTGCGCGGGAACTACAAGCAGCTCACCGTGTTCCGTTTCGAGGCTCCAGAGGACAGCATCACGGCAAAAAAGACCTTCGGCCTCGACTCCTCGCTGTTTTCATACCGTCCCCAGAGTCGTTTGGTCCGCACGACCGAAGTTTTGGGCGACAATCTGGCCGAGAGCGTCTGCAACATCGAGGCTCCGTGGCCGGATCGCCATGACCGCTCCTTTTCATTGCTGATTGTGTGGTCTGGGCGCGCCGCACTGCGCACCTACCGCATCTTCGCGCGCAAATTCGACGAGACGGGCGTCGGCGCCAATGAAGGCAAGGTCGAAAGCGACATCGAGCCAATCCGGCAGGGCCTGATCGACCAGTACAACGACTGCAAAACAGGTTAAGCCATGCCGCTGAACGTCGTATACACCGCACAGGCCTCCTACACGGCTCACTGCATGGCCGGGACGGGCGAAGCCGCCACCGGCATCGCTGTTTCAGAGTCCATCATCTCGCAGCGCGACGCCGACCGCAAGGCGCTGTCGCTCGCGACCGAACGGGCGGTGAATTTGCTGCAGTGCTCGCTTCCGGTCCCGCCCGAAGAGCCCGTTTTTTACAACGACGAGCAGAGCGTGTCTAATACGTGTTTGGCCGGTCAAGCCGACGTGCGTCCTCCGTTCGATCCGTCACGCACCTTCATTTCGGTAGTCGCCGCGGGTGCCGTCTATTCGACGGTGAGTAAGGAGGAGGCCGATCAAGCCGCCTTGCTCAAGGCGCAGTACATGCTGCTTGAGCAGCTGCTGGGGTATTGCCAGACCTACTACCAGAATTCCGAGCAGACCTACAACTACACCTGCCCGATGCCCAAGGAGGGCACCAACTCCGCCACCACGCCGGCGAACGCTTACGTCAGCTTCATCAGTCAGGCTGACGCGGATGCGCAGGCGCTTGCGGCGGCCGAAGCGGCGGCGATTGCCGGGGCCACGTGCGTGGATCGTTTTTACAACGCGCGACAGGTCGCCACGGTGGCCTGCGAGGCTCCCCTCATTGGCCCCGCCGGCCTCGGAGTGGTGGAGGCCGGGGAATATCTCGACTACACGCAGGAGGACGCAGACGCGGCCGCCTATGCCGAGGCTCTTGCGACGGCTACGGCTGCCGCTGCCGTCAACTGCATCACGCAATTCGCGAACACCAAGCAGACCTTCACGGCCACCTGTGAAGAAGAATATGGTCCGGGCTTCGCCGGCCCCCCGTCATACTACGAGATCGAAGCCAATACCTACTTCAGCACAATCTCGCAGGAGGATGCGGATGCCAAGGCTTTGGCCGCCGCCGAAATCTACGCCGTAGCCAACCTGCTCTGCGACCGAGTCTAGTCGTAAACTCTCCCGATGCCGTACAACGTGAAATTCGACTTCAGCCGTCCGCTTAACACGCGGGTGGTTGACATTTTCTACGTGTCTCCGGCCATTTGCCCGGTCCTCTACTACTCCGTCCCCACATCGGGCGACGGCGAATCCGTAATGCTGTGAACCCCGTCACTTTCAACATCACCGTCGGCGCCATCCCCGAGAACTTCGAAGGTAACCTTCAGGCTACCCTCGAGCTGTTCGCCTCGCGGCTGATCATCGCGCCCTCCGTTCCGTGGTCTTCGTTCGTGGTTGGCGGCGCCCAGCCCTCCAGCAATGTGGGCCCGTGGCTGAAGGACGGCATCGAGCTGTGGGTGTGGAGCGATGCGCTCGCCACCTATATTCCGCAGGTCATCGGCAACGAGGCTCTGAAGTACAGCGTATCCACGGCCACTCCAGACCAGAACAAGTATCTGCTCTGGGCCGATCTCAATTCTCCTCAGGCGCTCAAGTACCACAACGGCACCGCGTGGGTTGACCTCTACGCGACGAAGTTCGCGGACTACTCCACGACGGTCCAGATGAACACGGCCATTGCTGCTGCCACAGCGGCCCTCGCCGTCGGCAAAGGCGCCTTCAGTGCCCGCGCCAACGGTGGGGCCCAGACCATCGTGTTCTCAGGTCCGGGGACAAAGGCTGGCGCCGTACAACTTTTGACGGAGGTGTTCGATCCGGACAACGCGTTTGACCCTGTGCTCAGTCGTTTTACAGCCCCCGCCAACGGCTATTACCAATTCAACGCCACAATTCAGATTGATACCAGTGGTGGAAGTCCGACCGACCTCAACGTAATCGGTTCTTTCCGTGTAAACGGAAGCGGTGTCCGGTTGCTAAACGACGAGGCCGGCCCTGACGCTACCAACGGTCGTTCGCTGGTCGGATCGTGCCTGCTTCAGCTTTCCGCCGGAGATACCGTAGAGTTGTGGTACGACATGCAATCTAATGCCTCGGTGACTGTCTCCATCGAAGGCTACACTTATCTCGACGGCTACCGCGTGCGCTAATGAACCAGACAATTCGACTTTGCACGACAGACGACTTGCCAGTAGTGGCCGACATCGGGAAATTATTTTTCGAGGAAGGCAAACTGCCGGGGAAGCTGATTCCTGAAGTGTTTATTCGAACGTGGGAGTCTTTTCTGACGTCCGGAGCCGGTGGGATTTTGCTGCTTGAGAACGATGGAGCCGCCATCGGCATGCTTGGATTTTTGAAGTATCCAGACATTAACGACGGCGAGACCGTCATGTCGGAAACTTTCTGGTATGTCAAACCCGATCAACGCGGGGGCGGGCTTAGGCTTCTGAAGAGGTTTGAGGACATCGCGCGAGAGCAAGGCGCCAAACGTGTGATTATGGCGCATTTGAAAAATCTCATGCCAGCGGAACTCGAGCATCTGTACGTTAGGCGAGGATACAAACCTACCGAGACCAACTATCTCAAAGTATTGTCCACATGACCCTCTTCGATCTAGTTCTCCTCCCGATGCATCTCGGTGTAATTGGCACCGGAGCCGCCATTCTTGCGTCTAGCGCTATCGGACTTGGCGGAAGCCTCATCGCGGCCAACCAGCAGAAGAAAGCCCTCGAGGGCGCCATGGGCGCCCAGAAGCAGGTTGACATCGGCAAGCTGATTGCGGACTCGCGCACCAACGCAGAGGAGAACCTCAAGCGTTCCTTGCAGCTCGAGCAGGAATATCTTCCGGGTCAGGCCGCAGCGCGCAACGCCGCTACCCAGCAATTTTTGCAGCAGCTTAGCCCGCAGGCTGCTTCCCAGCGTCAGGCCGCAGTTGATCAGCTGCTTGGCTTCACGGCGGGAGGCGCCCAGCCCACCTATAAGGGCAGCGAGCTGTTCCAGAGCGCGGCCGACAAGATTCTGGCCGATCTCAACCTCGGCGGCAAGCTGGATGCTGAAACGCAGGCGGCCGTCACTCGCGGGGCGTTGCAGGGCGCCGGTGCATCCGGCATCCTCGGCTCGCAGGCCGGCCGCGGCCTCGTGGCTCGAGACCTCGGTCTCACTTCGCTGCAGCTGCAGCAGGCTCGCCAGCAGGCGGCCCTTCAAGCCGGTCAGATTCAGTCGCAGCTCGGCCTCTCTCAGGCCCAGCAATACTTGCAGTCGCTTGGTCTCGCGGTGGACGCCACCACAGGCCAGCTGCAGCAGGCCGGCAACCTCTACGGGCTCACCCAGAGTATCCCGCTCCCCGAGTCCGGGTTGACCTCCAGTGACATCGCAAATGTCACGGTCGGTCAGACGAACGCCGGAAATCAGGCGGCCATGCAGGCGGCCGGCATCCGGGCGGCTAACCAATCGCAGGTGATCGGCGGCATTACCGGCGCCCTTCAGCAGGGCCTCGGGCTCTACGCTACGTCGCAGATGCTCGGAGCCAAAACTCCCACCGGGCTGAACACTCCCGCGGCCACGACCTACGGGTACAGCACTGGCGGCCTCAAGTAACATGCCCTCCATCGCCCCCGCCCAATCTTCCCTCCGCGTCATGCCGACGGCCGCCGTGCCGGACGCTCAGCTGTTCACGCAGATTCCCAGCGCCACGGCCGGACTGCAGCTTTTCGAACAGGCGGCGAAGCTCCCGCTCTTGATGCAGCAGATCAAGATGGAGAAAACGCGCCAAAAGGCTGAGAAGGCCAAGCTCGACTTGGCCGAGATGACGGCCCAGCAGCAGATGCAGACCTTTGAAGAGGATCAGGCCCGCGCGAAGGCCCTGCAGGAGGCCCAGCTCGCGACCGAGCAGCAGCGCCTCGAGATTTTAAGGGCGCAGGCCGCCGCGGCTGGCAAAACCCCGCAGCAGCTGGCCACGGAGCAGGCCAATGCGGCTATCACGCAAGACGCCATGCTGCAGGCCGCCCGCGTCGGGATCGACCCCAACAGTTATGTCGAGGCCGGCACCGGGCGCCTTGACCTTGAAGGTCTTCGTTCAGACATCATGGCGAAGGCCGGTGCGTCTCCGCTCGCTAACGAGCGCGTCGGAGCCGCGCCCGTTCCGGAAGCCGTTAAGGCCACCGACGAGCTGTCTGGCTTTGCCAACCGCATGGTGAACGCCACCCCGCGCGCTGTCGCGGCCCAGCGCTACGCCGCAGACAACCCGCAGGTCCCGCTGGCCTCGCTGCCCGCGGCCGAACAGACCCGCGTTCTCGCTCCCTATCTGCAGTCGGCCCAGCCGAAGAAGCGCGACATCCAGTTCATCAAGGACGGCGACAAGTTCGAGACCACGGTGACGGAGTCGGCCGACGGCCTCGTGGTGTACGGCATCGACGAGCCCCGCAAGCAGTCCTCGGCTCCCGAGACCCGCGCGACCGCCACCGTGAAGACGAAGCTCGCCTTCATGGACGAGACCACAAAGAAGATCGACACCCTCATCAGCCACCTCGACAAGTACGAGAAGGATGGCGCCTTCGGCTGGTTCGACACCCTTTCTGCCAAAGTGGCCCAGAGCCCCGAAACTCCCGTTCCTCTGCGCGCAGCGGCCAACCTCATCGGCAACGACGCCACCAAAGCCCTCGCTAGTGAGCTGGCTGGCATCGGCGCCAAGACCATGACGGAGCTGGCGGGCTCGGCTCAGACCAAGGGCGAAGCCGAACGCCTCGGCCCCTATGTTCCGGCCTCCACCGATCCGGTCCTCGGGAAATCTGAACTTCGCCGTAAACTTGAACAGTTCAAGCAGCAGCTCCACATTTCGGCTTCGTCGCTCGAGACCCAATTTGGCATGAAGACCAAGCAGTCGGCGGCTCCCGAATCCGCACCGGCCGCGGCCCCCGCCTCCAAGCTCGACGACGCCATCTCCGCCTACCTGAACGCGCCGTAAACTTTACGGCATGAGCATCGGAGAAGACTTCGCGGCCTCGCTGGCCACAGCTGACGTCCAGAAGGCACGCGCGGCGCGTGTGCAATATCTTGGCGGGCTCACCCTTGCCGGGCTTGAGCGCGAGGAAGAGAAGGAGCGCGCCCGCGGCTCTTTTGACGAGCCCACCCAGAACCTCTACCGCGCCCTCAAAACGGAGCGAGTTGGTCAGGACGTGGCGTCCCTGAAGGCGCTCGAGCAGCCCGAGGCCATTCTCACGCAGTATGTGCGCGGCCTTCGCGACGGACTCTACACCGAGAAATTCCAGCCGGTGGTCGAGCAGCTCTGGTCGGACACTTACCGCACGCTGGCGCAGCGTTCGGCCGGCGAGAAGGCACTGGGAGTGGCCAAGGGTTTTGCGGAAGGTGTCGCCGAGGCGGTGCCGGCCATTGCCCGCGGCGTCGGCGCGGCCGGTGCCGTGGCCACAGACCTCACGCCAGAGGCGGTTGCTACGGCGGCGGCCGCGGCTGAGCTTGGCGGCGCCCAGTCGATGCGGCTCCTACGCGGTATCCCGCGGCTGGCCGAAGAGGACACCACCAAGGAAGGCCTCGCCAAGATTTTCCAGCGCGATCTCAAGGAACTTTCCGACATCGAAGGCGTCCGTCGCTACGAGGGGAAATTCCTGAACGACATGGCGGCCAAGGCCCCGGGTCTCAAGTCCGCGGTTGACAATATCCGCGCCTCGCTGACCCCCGAGGACCTTGCGACGGTGGATGACCTGTCGAACATCTTCGACCCCACCGAGCTTATGCCGATTGGCTTTGTGGTTTCCAAGGTGGGCAAGGCGTTTGGTGTCGTGGCCCGCGCGGGAGAGAAGAGCCACGTCATGGCTCGCACCTTCAAGACCGCGGCCGAGGCGGCCGCCGAGGCGGAGCGTCTGAGCGGCACCTTCAACAAGGTGCGCAAGTCGGTCGGCGAGGCCCTGCAGCGCACGGGTCAGCGGGTGGCCACCACACAAGGCGGCGCCCCGGTCAGCACTTTCCTCGGCGGACTGGCCACCGGGCTTCCTCCCGAGACGGCCTTCGTGGCCGCGGCCGTTGCCTCCAATCTCCCGCGGTCCGTTCGTCGCGTAGCTGGAACGACCCTAGAGGCTGCTGGCCGCACCATCGCCAAGGACCTTCCGGTTCCGCTGGAACGTGCGCGTCTGGGCCTCGTGGAGGCGGGTCGGCAGGCCATCGAGAGTGGCGTCGAGGGCTTGGCCGGTAACGCGATTTTTGCCTTAGGCGCCGAGACTCCGGAGCAGGCCGGCGGTCTGCTCGGCGTTGGTGCCGGGCTTGGCGGCGCCATGGGCGGAGCCCAGCCGGGCGCACAGGCCATCGGCGGTCTTTTCGACATCACCCGCAATCGCTTCAACCCCGCGGACGTCACCCCGCAGGTGGACCGCAAGAAAACCAGCGCCTACAACGAGGGGCTGGACGACATTCACGCGTCCGCGGTGAGCAAGCTCGACAACGCGAGCGCGAACGCCATCGAGGACATGCGCAACACGCTGGTGGGCCCCGAGGGTCGTCTCTACGTTGTGGAGACGCCGGAGCAGGCCGCCAAGATTGCGTCCTTCTACACCGGCCAGACCATAACGCCGGACATGGTGGAATCGAACGGCTTCTCCTATCAGCCCGAACAGACCAAGCAAGGCGTGGGCGTCGCCGTGGTGTTCTCCGGCGGCGAGGCTTTTGCCCACGAGCCCGGCCATCTGATTTTCAAGGCCATGGAAGTGTCCACCGACCCCGAGATCAAGGGGCTGGCGGTGGAGGCGAAGCGCATCGCGAATCAGGTGCTGCCCCAGAATTCTCGTCGCTTTAACGAACTTCGCGACTACTACAACTCGCTGCTGCCGGAAGGCGCCAAGCCGATTGACGGCGAGCGCGTGCTCGAGGAATTCATTGTCGAGCATTTCACGACTGCAGTGGGCGGCGCTCCGCTCATCAAGTTTGGCGGCGACATGCCGCTGTCGAAGAAGATTTACGACATCGCCCTGACGCTGGGCGAGAAGGTGGGGGCATACAAGCCCGGCCTCGATCTTTCCGGCCGATCCCCGGTATCCTCCAAGGCGATACCGATCAAGCCGTCCCCGCAGCTCGCCAAGATCGTCGAGAACATGCTGGCCGCGCGCCAGCTTGATCTCAGCAAGAACGTCCCGAACACGCTGGTCAACTCCGTGCCGGCGGTGGTTGCGCCCGAAGGCGTCCAGAACGTCGAGGTGGTGACGCCGCCGGCGCCTCAGGCCGGCTTCAAGAAGGGCGACCCGATTGGCAACATCGCCAACCCGCAGGGCGAGTTGGTATTCTCTGGTGCCAAAGTTTGGGCTGATTCCCAAGGCCCCAACGTCCGTATCGAAGGCGTGGATGCGAACGGAAACATTGTCCGCGCAGACGTGCCCCGGGCTTGGCTCGAGAGCAAGGCTGGCACCGCCGTTCCTCCGGTCGATGTCGGCACCGCCGTGCCTGTTCCCGCCACCCTCACGGAGCAGCCGGCTGTGCCGGCCCCGGGCTCCATCAGCGGCATTCCGCCGAAGGCCCCGGCACCCGTTCAGAAGCCGGCCCCGCAGGCGACCCCGAACGTGCGCGTCACCGAGACCCAGCGTCAGGCAGTGGTGAAGCCCACAACCGAGCAGATCACCGAGAACACGCGCCGGTTGACTGAGATGGCCAACCGCGGCCGGACCGATCAGGGCTACGTGCAGGTGAACTACCTGTCGGCGGTGGCCGATGAAAAGCCGGCCGATGCCGCCAAGCGGTTGGAGCAGCGTCGTCTCGCCGACGCGGCGGAGGCCAACACCCCCAACTACCAGAATCCGCTCCGTCAGGTGTACGAGAAGGTGTTCGCCCCCTACAAGCCGGGCTTCACTGTCAACACCGTTTTCGGTTTCTCGTTCGACAAGCTGGTGCAGAATCTGGACATCGTCGCCGGCTGGCTTTCGGAGCACCCCGACGTCAAGATTCCGTACAGCTCGCCGACCGACCCCCAGATTCGCGCCGACCTGCGCACCTATCTGACCAACAGCTCGAACGGCTACGGAGGCGACGGCACCCGTCTGGTGCGCCCGGCCGACACGATCCCGGGCACGGTCACTCCCGAGAACCCGAACTACACGCCGGTGCCGCTGCCGCGCGAGCGCGCCCAGTTCATCAACCTGCTGATGGGGCTCGAGCCGGCCCAGAAGATGACCGCCGGCGAAGCCTACAACTATCGCTTCGCGAAATTGAACGGCCTCGAGCCGAGCCTCACTGAGAAGGGCGGCCCGGAAGTGAATCCCCTGCGGGCCCAGTTGAAGAGTGCCGGCTTCGACAGCAAGCTGCTCAATTCCGTGCTGGAGAATCTGCGCATCGACCGCATCGGTGCCAACATCGTCGAGCGTCCCGACATCGATCTGCCGGTGGTCGAGGGTGCCATCACGCGTGCAGGCTTCATGCCCGCCGCACCGGAAGGTCGCCGGGAACTTGTGAACGTGGGCCTTAAAGTGGGCGACGTGGTGAAACTCACGAAGAAAGACGTCATAAAGGCGTTTGCCGATGAGGGCATCGTGCTCGAGAACGTGCAGGTGCGCGAGTCCGGCACGGAGCCGACGGTGATTGCTTCTGTCCGCAACGCGGATAAAGCCGCCATCGACCGCGCGTCCAACACGCTGCAGCAGGACGCCATCGCAGTCTACAATCCGGCCGACGACAGCGGCTATCTGGCGGGTCCACGTCCGGAAAACTTCGGCGGCAAGTTCCTGAAGGAATATTTCCTGATGCCCTCTGAAGAGGGCCCGGCGATGATGCCGCTATCTAAGGAATCGACTGAACGGGCCGACCCCTTTGTCGGGCAGCGAATCGTCTCTGGTTGGCTTCTTTCAGACGGACAGTTCCGATGGGGGCGCAATCTTGCTGACCACGAACCGCTCGCGCAGTTTCTCGGGTTCAAGTCCATCGAGGACCTTAGAGACAATCACGGGGCCGTTCGGGTCTGGGCCGACGGATCGGAAAAATTGATTTCGTTCGATCCGGACCGGTGGAACGATATGTCTGGCCGCCAGCGCAGCTCAATCGATGACCTAGCCATCGAGGCCAAGGCCGCCATCCGCGACGGCCGCGGCAACATCATCGAAGACTACCGCGACCAAGAGGCTAGCTTTATGCCGCGTGCCACAAAGCCCCTGAGGGGCTCGCTGGGCAAGGGCGACATCACCTTCTTCCACTACTCCGACACCCCCAACAAGGGTGCCATCGACCCGAAGTATTTTGGTCGCAGCGGGGTGACGGGCGGCCGCGAGCAGGCCGGCCTGCCGCGAGCGTTCGCCTACGCGGAGGGCTCGACGCTGGGTCAGGACGCCGGCCTCGTTGATGCGCGCAAGCACTACTACGAAGGTCGCGCGCCCAAGGGCAAAATTTACGACGGCGTCGAGGACGTGCTGGGCTACGCCGAACAGGCCAACCGGGCCAAGGCCGACCAGATGCTCATCGACAAGGGCTTCATCGGCATCTATCGCGAGGGCAACGACGGCCGCAAGCAGCTCGAATTCTTCCAGCCTATGGATGTCGTCGAGGCCGACAAGCCCGAGACCACGCCGGCCTTGGCCGAGGAGGCCATGCCGATTCTGGAGCCTCTGGCCTTGGAGGAGATCGACTACGCGGCGCAGGATCGTGAGTTTGCCCGACGGAAAGCCGCCGGGGAGCCGCTGTACATGCCAGCCGCAAAGGGCCTCTACAGCCAGCTTGAGAAAACCCTGCAGGCCATTCCCGAGAAGGCATCTCGCCAGCAGATTGAGGCCGCGCTCCGCGATGGCGTCAAGGAACGCGGGCAACTAATCGAGCGGCCCGTGAAGGCTGAAGAAATGCGGGACGTCGTTGATCAGGCGGGACGCTCTTTCGAGGAATTCCTGAAGGAGAACCCGCAGGCGTCCAAACAGGAACTGCTCGATTTCGTCCAGCAAAACCAGATTCAGGTGACTGAGACCCGTCTTGGTGAGCCGTCTGGCAAGTTCACCGTTGTCGAGCGCGACGGCAAGTATGATGTCCTGCGCCCCGACGGCTCGGCGTGGGGCGTCGGTCTTACCAGCCTTGAGGACGCACGCCAAGTTGCGAACCGCTCGACGCGCATGGAGGAAAACAAGACCAAGGTTCTATTCGACCGCTATCAGGAGCCGGGAGGTGAAAACTACCGCGAAATTATATACCAGCTTCCGGCTGAGACTGCGGCCGCCCAACGGGAAGCGTTGGCGCAGGAACTTTTCGGAAAATCGTTCGATGCTCTTAGCTCATTTGAGGAAATTATCATCCGCAATAAACTTGGGGAGCATAAGGCTCCTGCTGGTTTTCAGTCATCGCACTTCCCAGAAACGGAAAACTATCTCGCGCATGCCCGCGTGAACGAGCGTGTCGTCCCCTACACGCCAGAGCGCATCGCAGCTATTGGCCAGAAGCTCGCCGACGGAATGAAGGTGCGGTCAGTTAACTCGCTGGCGTCCGGGGCTCCGGAAATAGGCGTCACACGTGGGTTCATCACCGAGCAGGAGGCTATCGCCTTCTCGAAGGCGAACGGTTTTCGTAACAAGTATCACGACTCCATTCAGCCCGAAGGCGAGACGATGCTATTTGCGGAGGAAATTCAGTCCGACCTTCACCAAAAGGCCCGGACGGAAGGCTACCGGGAGGCCCTGACGCCTGATGAGGAGAACGCGCTGCTCGAGCAACAGACGGTCCTCAACCGTGAGTATTCGGCGGCCGTCAAGGCTGACAACATGCCCGAGATGGAGCGGCTGGAGGCCGAGAAGCAGGCGTTACGCAATCGCTTCAAGCGTGCGAAGTCTGGCATCCCAGACGCGCCGTTCAAGAAGTCGTGGCACGAGTTTGTGTTCAAGAATCTCCTACGAGACGCCGTCGAGCAGGGCAAGGACTGGCTCGGCTGGACGACCGGCGACCAACAGGCTGCCCGCTACGATTTGTCGAAGCAAATCGGACGTCTTGACTACCGAAAAGAATCCGACGGCAAATATTGGCTCCGTGCAGTTGCCGACCGCGGCCAACTTATCGAGGGTCTGCACACCCCGGAAGAGATGGAGGGCATAGTCGGGAAGGAAATAACCCAAAAAATCGTCCGCGGGGAAGGGGAGAGCCAAGCTCAGTTCGGCGGTACTTTTACCTCTTTGAAAGGACTTGACCTGAAGGTGGGCGGCGAGGGCATGCGTGGTTTCTATGACGACATCCTGCCGCGCTTCGTGGACAAGTATCTTAAAAAATACAGCATTAAGACTGAAACGCTTTCCATTCCAGAAGCGGGTGATGTTCGCGCCATCCGGATCACTCCGGAGCTTCGCGCCGACGTGCTCGAGAAGGGTCAGCCGGCCTACATGCCCGAGAGCCCTGTGAAGCAAGCGGGCATGACGACGCTCGACACCGACACTGCCGCGGCCTTCATGCCGGCGCCACGCGTCGATCTCGAGGACTACATTGGCCGCGACGTCGTGACGCTCACGACGGACCGACTGGACGTGGGCTTCAAGGACGTCGGGCCCGCGGGCGCCAAGAAGCCGACGAAGAAAGAGGCACAGGGTGGTCGCGGATTCCCGCTGATGTACACGGGCCTCGGCTGGGCCTTCTCTGATCCCGGCTCGGCCAAGCGCTTCCTCACGCGACTGCAGGCCACAGCGGATGGGGACACGGCGCTCGTCGCCACCGCCGTCCTCGGCGAACACAACGTCCTCAACTCTCCCTTCGGCCAGCACGCCGTCGCGATGGCTTATCGTCACGCCGTGGACGCTGGGGTCCTGAAACTGAAGGACGTGGACAAATCGATCCGCACCATCTTCTCCCGCGCCGCGGCCTCAACGCTCGGCGATCCGGACATGCAGAAGGTGAAGTCGCTCGAAGACTTCGAACGCGCGACCGAGAACTGGCCGTTCAGTTTTGGTGCCACGCGCGAGCTGGCCAAGCGGCTCGACGCCGCTGAACTGAAGATTCCGGCCGAGCTGCGTCAGGCCGTCGGCCTCGATGCGCTGTCCCTTGCGCGCAGCATCTCAGACCCTGAGCTGGCCGGACTGCCTAATTTCACTTTGGTCTCTCTCATGGAGATACCGGTCAATCAGACCCCCGTGAAGGATGACGTTCACTTTTCCTACCCCTACACGGTGAAGGGCAAGCTGCTCGGTTTCCTCAAGGACCCAGTCGCCGCTGACAAGCTCATTTCCTCCGAGCGCGTGCGCAAGGGCGGTCAACTCACCGCGCAGCCGATGATGACGGTGATGCCGTCCCTTGACCTGCTCAAGCCCACGGAGCTGAATCCGGACCCGCAGGCAGTGCTCGCGAATGCGCGGCTTGAGTACGCGAAGCCGTAGGCTTTTACTACTCATGGCTCTCACCCTAGACGCACTCTTTCAGCCGGCGGTCCCTCCGGGTCCGAAGATCGACGAACTGGTAAAGCAGGCCGCGGCCTACGTGGCCGCAAATGAAGGCCGCCGCAATGTCGTATACAAGGATTCCAAGGGCCTGCCGACGGTCGGCATCGGGCACCTCGTCACCCCTAAGGAGAAAAAGAAATTCGAGGGCCGCGTGCTGTCGGACGCCGAGGTGGACAACCTATTCGCCGCGGACATTGCGGAGAAAATGACCGTTATTCGCCGCAAGCTAGGTGACAGTTTCGACAGCCTTCCGGCGCCGGCCCAGATCGCCGTCGTTGATGGGTTTTTCCGCGGAGACATGTCGGGCAGCCCGAAGGCGCTCAACCTCATCAAGCAAGGCAAGCTCGCCGAGGCCGCTGACGAGTACCTGAACAACGCGGAATACCGCGCCAGCGCGGCCAAGAACAAGTCCGGCAAGGCCCACGGGGTGGCCGCGCGCATGGAACGCAACGCCGACGCGCTGCGTCAGGCCGCCACCCTCCTGCAGACCCCGGCGCCCGTCGCCCCGCCGGCCCCGGCCGGCAACCCCTTGGTGTTATCGGGCCCTCTGGCCGGCGAGTCCGTAAACTCTGTACGCCTACCTCTTTCCTCATGACTTCCCCCCTCGCCAACGAATCGCTCGAGCAGCCCAAGGAGCCCGCCATTCCTGTGAACAAGCCTGAGGAGGCCGCGCTGCCGCCTCCGCTGCCGCAGCTGCAGGCCGGCGAGGTGCCCGCCGTGCTGGTGCCGCCTATCACCCAGCAGATGATGTCGGACCCGATGATTGACGCCGTGGTCAGCAATTTTCCGAAGCTGGGCGAGCTGGGGCTTGAGTATTACGAGGCTCAAGACCTTTCGACGGTGCTCTACAATCCTGATCTGGTGACGGCGGAGCAGCTCAAGGAGGCCGATAAAAACGGCACGCTGGCGCAGATTGCGCAGCCTTTGGGCGCCGTTTCCGGCGAGGGGGCCTCCGTGGTATCTCCCGCGGCTCAAAGCGCGCCGTTGGCCACGGAACAGCTTCCGGCGGGCCCCTCTGAGGGGCAACTCCAGAAGGCCCGGGTGCAAAACCTCACGCCGAAGCAGGTTTCCCCCGTGCAGCCGAAGCCCGTGACGGGCCAGCTGGCCAAGCGGCCCATCTGATCACCTGCTAGGAGTGGTAAATCGACTTTACCACCCCTAGCTAGTGTCGCCGGGGTAGCTCAATGGTAGAGCCCCTGTTTTGTAAACAGGTGGTTGTCGGTTCGAGTCCGACCCTCGGCCCCATTTTTAGGCCATCACCTTGGGACCCTTACGATCCTCCGCCCGGGCAAACAAAGAAATACCCCGTCGTGCCCGAGGCCGGCACGTTTGAGATGGTGGGAGCTTTCGTCATGCTCTACGCCGTTGTTTTACTGGTTAGTAAAACAAGGCGCTGGAGTAAATCGTCAAGGACGACGACTTGAGCCCCTTCTCGGCAAACATGTCGCCACTTTAGGCGACTGCTCGCCCACCTCACGAGGTCCCGCGGATGTCGAATTCGATGAAGTCTTCAGTCCCGACGCGGCGACGCTTGGGAGTGATTTCGAATTCGATCCAACCGAGCGCGCAGGCCGAGCGGCCGGCGTCCACGTTGTAGGACACGCGGCCGGGCTCGTAGGCCTTCAGGAACGAGCCGGTGCGGCCAAGCCACGGGGTGCGCTCACGGACCCGCAGCTCGCTGTTGTCGCCGGTGGAGACTAGCCGCAGGCGCGGCGAGGAAGGCACGCAACCTTTCTTGTGATCGTGGCCCATCAGATAGAAGTCGGCGTCGGCCGTGTCCAGCATCTTCTCGATGGTGTTGAACGTCGAGCCCGGCAGGGAGCCGCCCCCCTTGCCGTGGTGAGCGAAGATGTCGAGGGAGGCGCGATGGCCCGGACGCTCCTTGAAGCGCAGCGACAGCCGGATGAAGCTGCAAACGCCGAGGAACTTCGTGCCGAGCGATGCCGCCAGCACGTGGTCGGTCGTGTTGCCGTCACCGAAGTCGAAGTAGTGATTGCCTCCGAGCATGCCGATCAGGCGACCCTTCATGAATTCCAGCTCGTTGTAGAGCGTGGCCGCG